>CDZS01009969.1_pt1 | contig 15087 bp, 16 predicted proteins | sample 557751 | NCBI WGS metagenome assembly CDZS01 (sample SAMEA3182113, study PRJEB8094) | gut metagenome | biome: human; feature: gut; material: Stool; isolation source: human stools | place: Canada | collected 2013-05-07 | reverse complement strand
TGGTAGAGCAAATGACTCTTAATCATTGGGTCGAGGGTTCGAGCCCCTCCCAGGTCACTCAAACAAATAACATGTTGACTTGGTAGCTCAGCTGGTAGAGCAAATGACTCTTAATCATTGGGTCGAGGGTTCGAGCCCCTCCCAGGTCACTCAAACAAATAACATGTTGACTTGGTAGCTCAGCTGGTAGAGCAAATGACTCTTAATCATTGGGTCGAGGGTTCGAGCCCCTCCCAGGTCACTCAAACAAATAACATGTTGACTTGGTAGCTCAGCTGGTAGAGCAAATGACTCTTAATCATTGGGTCGAGGGTTCGAGCCCCTCCCAGGTCACACGATTTACTTATTGGAAAGATGGCAGAGTGGTCGATTGCGGCGGTCTTGAAAACCGTTGAACTGAGAGGTTCCCGGGGTTCGAATCCCTGTCTTTCCGCAGAGAGTCCTGTAAGGCGAAAGCTTTACGGGATTTTTTGTTTTTGAGGCGTTTGTCCGGGCACAAACGGAAAGAGGTAGCGGGCATCGCTAGAATGAGAAAGTGTATAATAATATGGAAACAGGATCATTGCGGATAAGTGATATACGGCCGGATTTTATCTATATGATGGAACAAGCCGTGAAAGCCCCATCGGGGCATAATACCCAACCTTGGTTGTTTCGTGTGCAAAAGGATAGGATACAGATTCTTCCGGATATGAGTAAGTCCCTTCCGGCCGTAGATCCGGATAACCGTGAGTTATTTATTAGCTTAGGATGCGCCACCGAGAATCTTTGCATTGCGGCTGAGGCAAAAGGATATACTCCGCTACCGTTTTTTTCAGGATCGGGGGAGATCACCGTACTCTTGTCGGAGGCATCGATGATTAAGGAGACGAGTGGGCTTATCGAGGAAATTTCGGTGAGACAGACGAATCGAGGCATATATTCCGGGGAAATGATTCCATCGGATCAACTGAGCTATTTGAGGAATACGCCTTTGGAGGAAAATATCAGTCTGCATTTGTGGTCGAAAGGAGAGTGGGAGTTCGATACGCTTTCTTCTTATATATTTGCGGGGAATAACCGGCAAATGAACGATCGTCTGTTTAAGCGAGAGCTGAAATCATGGATGCGTTTTAATAAGAATCATGTACGAGCTACATCGGACGGCCTGAGTTATGCGGTGTTCGGGGCGCCGAACCTTCCCCGTCTTATCTCAGAGACAATCATGGGAAGTGTCTTGAAAGCCGGCATACAAAATAGGGGAGACAAGAAGAAGCTGGACTCTTCTTCTCATTTAGCCTTGTTCGCCTTACGGATAAATACGCTACCGGAATGGTTTGCGCTAGGCCGGAGTTTGCAACGTTTTCTTTTGAGAGCTACGGAAAAGAATATCGCTTTCGCCTTTTTGAACCAGCCTTGTGAGGTGCGTGATCTTTCCGGTTTGCTGGCGAAAGACTTGTCTTTCACCAACGAGATTCCAGCCTTGATCCTCCGTCTGGGATACGCCAAGCGGAAAATGCCGTACTCACCTCGAAAGTCTTGGCGTGAGAGGCTGGTTCCGTAATGGTTAAGTCAGATAGCGAGTACCCTCGTTCATGCCAGCCTGCACGGGATATGCCAATACGAAACTGTTTGCCTGGAAGTATTTGTTGAGGTACTTGGGGATACGGGCCATGGCGGGAGCGTAGGAAAGTCCTTCCTTGCGGCTAAGGATAATCCACATCGTGTCGTCCGGTTTTATATCCCGGAAAACGATCAGGAAGTCATCCCAGTCGTTGAATTCGATATAACTGGCTTCTCCGCTTTTCTTGGCTAATAATTTCTTTAAGGCATTCAAGGTCGCTTCCGAACCGTAAAAGACTGTCGCTGCACCTGTGTTCTGGGTCACGTTTCGTAACCGGAAGATGATTTGGTTGAAACCGATTTCTTTTTCGGCCAATTCCGGGATGATGATCAGATGCCGTCTAACGGTAGAGATGGGTTGTGCGGGCTTGTATATGAATGTACTTACACTACTTTCCGCCAATACACTTTCCACGATATGGCCTAGGAAGGCCGCCGGTATATCTTTTTCCTTGTGCAATCCCACTACCAGATCTGTGATCTCCCGCTCTTTTACCACGCTGGCGATAGCATTCGATACGCTTAAGTCATATCTTAATAAATCTTTCATCCGGGTATCCGTGGCGGCAGCCGTATTGACTGCGGTCTGTAGAACCCTGCGGGATTGTTTTAACGCTTTCTCGTCTGAATGATGGTTATCTATCACTTTTAGGGCAAACAAGCCGTTCTTGTTTTGGGGAGATTTGATCGCCAAGCTGAGGTTGACCAGCTCTTCCACGGTCTCTTCATTGCTGACTGGTATCAAGATATGCTCTGATTCTTTTTTGTTTTCCTCCTTATCGGATATATCTTGGGCCGCTATGTTATGAGCGCCTTTTTGGGCGGCGAAAGAGGCGATGGTGCAAGTGACAAGTATCATCAGGATCGTACCGTTCAACACGCTCTCATTTAATAACCGGATTGGTTCCCCATTAGCGTCTGTTCCGGTGATTACGTTATATCCGACCATCACGGCGGCCAATGTAGCGGCGGCTTGTGCGTTACTTAGGCCGAAAATAACGCTTCGCTGATCCGTGGACAGATGGAAAGTCTTTTGGGTCATCCAAGCGGCTATGTATTTGGCGGCCGTAGCTACGATAATCATGATAAGCCCAACTTTAATGGTCTCGAAACTGGTAAAGAACGTACGATAATCTATTAACATACCTACGCCCAACAAGAAGAATGGGATGAATATGGCATTTCCTACGAACTCTACACGATTCATCAAGGGTGAGCTTTGCGGGATAAGGCGATTTAGGGCTAGTCCGGATAAGAACGCCCCGATGATCGCCTCCATACCCGCTACCTGAGCTAGGAAAGATCCCAGAAATACCATCACCAGCACGAATATATACTGTGATATATTATCGTGTACATGCTTAAAGAACCAACGCCCAATGAAAGGGAAACCGAATAATACGATTAATGCGAATATCAAGATGGAAACGCCCAGACGAATCCAAAACATATCGTTGACCTGTCCGGTGGCCATGCCGACAATGATCGTTAGGACGAGCAATGCCAAGGTATCAGTGATCATCGTTCCTCCTACGGTGATACTGACAGCTTTGTTTTTGCTGATACCCAGTTTGCTGATAATCGGATAGGCGATCAATGTATGGGAGGCGAACATACTGGCGAGTAAAACGGAGGTCAATACGTTGAATCGCAGGACCCATATTCCGACAACCGTTCCTAGGATCATCGGAATGAGGAATGTGTACATGCCGAATACTAGGCTTTTCGTACTATTTCTCTTAAAGTCCGCCATATCGATTTCCAATCCGGCGAGAAACATGATATAAAGCAATCCCGCCGTCCCGGACAAGATAATGCTGCTATCCCGTAATACGAGATTAAAGCCGTGCGGTCCGATAATTGCGCCGGCAATGATCAGTCCAAGCAGGTGAGGGATTCTCAGCTTGTTTAATAAAAGGGGAGCGGCCAGGATAATTAAAAGAATCAAGAGAAATTTTAATACCGGGTCCGCTAAGGGCAATGTGAAATCTATTGTCGAGGCTAATACCATATGCGTAATTTTTTCGTTATAATTTGAAACAAAAATAATAAGAATTTGCGGAGATTGCAGCGTTTACGCCAACTTTGCATCTTCTTTTATAGATAACAATGAATGTGTGAGTTTTATAAGTTAAAGTATATGTAAATCTTGGGACATTAGCGTGAACCGATTATATTTGTACATACATTGCATTGAGTTTATTGTTATAAAACTAAAAAGCGTTTAAACCCTTTGCATAAAAGGGTGTCAAACATGAAAAGAGAAAAATATTTATTTAATGTAGAGGAGAAACAAATATGAAACCCATGAAATTAACATCTTTAGTGATGATGCTTCTGATCGCGTTTAGTGCCGCGGCTCAGGAGGAGTTCTTTGATGATGTGTATTTCTCTTCCAAAAACAAGAAAAAGAAAGAACAGGTTGAAGAGAAAAAGGTTGTTCAGCCGAAACAGGAGTCTAGGGCCCTGGTCGCTACAGCCAAGAGCCCAGCTTCTTCAGACAGCCGGGATGTGGATGAATATAACCGTCGTTATACATCAGTCGAGGTAGAGGAGCCTTATCGTGAGGATGATTCCGTTATCTATGAGGATAGCGATGAGAATGAGTCTTCTTCCGAGCGTCGTTCGGATACTGAATATACGGAACGTATCATTCGTTATCATTCGCCGAGTAAGATTACGATCGCCGGAGCGGATCAAGTCGATTTGTATCTGAGTGACGGATATTATGGTTACGGCTATGATACGGATTATTCGAACGGTAGCGCGAACGTGAATTTTAATATCAATGTCGGCAACGGCTGGGGCTCGCCTTGGTATACAGGTTGGTACGATCCTTGGTTCTATAGCTATAGCCCTTGGTGGACTTATTCATCTCGCTTCTACGGCCCGTCTTGGGGATTCGGCTGGGGCTGGGGAGGCTTTTATGCCGGCTATTATAGTCCGTGGTACGATCCATGGTATGGCCCGTCTTGGGGCTGGGGTGGAGGCTATTGGGGTGGCCATTGGGGACATCATCACCATTACTATCCCGGTTACTACTCGACTCCAAGTAGACATTATTCAAACGGACGTTCCTCTTATCGAGATAATCGCTCTTATGCGAGTGGCAGAGGTTCCGGTTATACAGGTGGGCGGAGCAGTGGCTCTTCTTCCTTGAGAAATTCAGGATCGACTACAAGACCTTCGTCTTCAAGTTCATTGAGCAATGGACGTGCGGGATCTACCCGTAGGGAATCTGCTATATCCTCTGGTGCGGGACGTCGTTCCTCTTCTTCTGTTAGAAATTCGGCAACGACAAGAAGTAGCTCGGGCATAAGTAATAGCTCGGCGAGAACAAGGATTTCCAGAAGTAGTTCTGGAGCCGCATCTTCTTCCGGACGTCAATATTCAGCTCCGGTAACACGTTCCTCTTCTAGGAGCAGTAGCGATTTCTCAAATAGTCGCTCTTCTTCCAGTCAATTTAGAAGTTCCTCTCCTTCTCGTAGTAGTTCGGTAGGTTCTTCTTCCGGTAGCTTCGGTGGAGGTCGTTCTAGTGGAGGCTCTGTTGGTGGCGGAGGTGGCCGTGCCGGTGGTGGTCGCAGGTAAAAGTGTTAGGTTGATAAAATTAGAGATACGATGAAAAGGATAGGAATTATAATGTCGGTGCTTGCCCTGTGTGGCGGCACCGCTTTTTCGCAGTCACAGTTGGATGCCTTTAAGTATTCCCAGACGGAGTTGAATGGTACGGCTCGTTATTTAGGAATGGGTGGTGCTTTTGGTGCGTTAGGTGGTGATATTTCCGCTATGAATACGAACCCGGCAGGCTTGGCGATTTATAAAAGCTCGGAGGTGGTTACGACATTGAGTTTGTCTTCGGCCTCGGCGAAGACCGATTGGCTTGGTTCGAAGGTGGATAACAGCCGTACGAAGGTGAGTTTCGATAATATCGCTTACGTAGGATATTTCCCGACAGCGAATGATGAGGGTATCGTGAGCTGGAACGTTGGTTTCTCTTATAATCGCTTGAAGAATTATAGCCGGAATTATACGATGGCTACAGGAGGTGATTTGAATACTTCTCTTTCTGATTATGTGGCCATGCGTGCGGCAGGAATGCCTAGCGGACTGTTAGGGGAGGATAAGGACTATAATCCTTATAACAATCAAGACTTGGGTGATTGGCTATCTATTCTAGGATACAATGCCGGTTATATGGATTCATATAACGATAATGATAAAGAGTATTATAGTGCGTTCGGAGATAATAATGCGGATGGGCAATGGAGTCCATATTTATTGCAAGGAGGTCAATTAAAAGTTTCAGAGCGAGGTTCCGTGGATCAATATGATTTGGCTTTCGGTATAAATATATCGGAACTTGTGATGCTTGGCGCTACGGTTGCGATTACGGATCTGAACTATCGATATCAGTCATCGTATGATGAGGAATTTACGAACGGCAATAATTTATACTTAGATAATTACTTGGATACGGATGGTACCGGGTATTCATTTAATGTGGGTGCTATCGTCCGTCCCGCCGATTTTCTTCGCTTGGGTGTGGCTTATAATTCACCTACGTGGTATAAGATGACAGATCGTTATTATGGTGAGGCCGGTTCTTATCTGACCTTTATGGATAAAGGGGAGATGAAAGAGCGTAAACTAGATGCCGCTACCCCTAATAATGCTTATTATGACTATGAATTCCGTTCTCCGGATAAATGGATCTTTAGTGCCGCCGCTATCTTGGGTACGACCGCTTTGATAAGCGTTGATTACGAGTTGATGAATTATAAGAATATGCGTATGTATCAAACGGATGGTAGCAGTAACGTGTATACTAACCAAGATATAACGGATAATTTCAAGTCAATGAATACGATCCGTGTAGGTGCGGAGGTAAAGGTTACTCCTCAATTTGCCGTAAGAGCAGGTGTCGCCTACAGCGATAGTCCGATCAAGGATAAACTGAAGAATGGAGAGAAAGAGGTCTTTACGGTTGGTACGATTCCTAATTATACGATCGATAAAGGGGTCATGAATTATACGGTAGGTATCGGTTATCGCTTCACCCCGAACTTCTATACGGACTTGGCTTGTGTATTCCGTACGCATAAGGAAGATGTTTATGCGTTCTCTAATATGTTTGCGGGAGATGATCCGAAACCATTCCTCGAAGCCCAACCCGCCACGATGAAAACAAACACGACTCGTGTAGCTTTGACATTGGGATACAAGTTCTAATATACATATATTTTAGATCAGTAAAGTCCCCTGTTCGTACGTTAAAGGTGCGGGCAGGGGACATTCTTTTTATAATTTGAAATAAAATGTTTGTTGGTTTAAAATATTTTTCGTTCTTTTGCTTCCATAAATAACATTGTATAACAGTTAAAACCCCATCGCCTATAGCATAAACATTACTCGAATAAACTAAAAATGTGAAAGTAATGAAGACTTTAAAAATGATGACCGACGAGGAATTGGTTGTCCTTTATGCAGAAGGTAATAATGCCGCTTTCGATATTTTATTAAATCGATACAAAAGTAGCATTCATTCTTACATTTATTTCATAGTACGTAACAAAGAGCTTACGGAGGATATCTTTCAAGAGACCTTCGTGAAGGTTATCATGACTATAAAACAAGGTCGCTATACTGAGAACGGCAAGTTTAAGGCATGGATTACTCGTATTGCCCATAACTTGATTATCGATAATTTCCGTCAAGAACGTTGCGAAAACACGATCTCGAATGATGAGGTAGAAATCGACTTATTTAATAATATCAAGCTTTGCGATGGTACGATAGAGGATAATATCGTGCGCCATCAAGTATTGTCTGACGTGAAGAAATTGGTAAAGCATTTGCCGGATAACCAGCGTGAAGTGTTGGAGATGCGTTACTATCAAGACCTTAGTTTTAAGGAAATCGCCGATATCACGGGGGTTAGCATCAATACGGCCTTAGGGCGTATGCGTTACGCTATCTTGAATATGCGTCGTATGGCCGATGAGAACCGTATCGAGCTATCTATGGTGTAAAATAATTTTCTTTCCATGCAATAAGTCTTAGGTCCCTACGTTTTATTAGCAAACAAGATAAAAATAGAGGTGCCTATGAGGAAGCTTTCTACGCAATGCATGGATGATTTGGAGAAAAAAGTGAAAAGTGCCCCGGAGGCGAAAAGTTCGCCTCGGAAGCAAACGATGGATTTCTTGAAACAGTTTGCGAGGGCTTATCAAGCGGAACCGGCTGTACATCCGGAGCTCTGCGGGTATGTGTTGAACTAAGAATTACGGAAAGAGAATCTATATTATTAGGTTCTCTTTCTTTTTTTGTGTACTTTTGTATTATGAAGTTACGAAAAGAGTGTATTTTATTGGAAATGAGCGTATGTTAATCGCTCATGATAGTAATAGGTTACGATTTAGTTAGTTATCTGCTGCATTATTCTTCTGCGCATTGCGTAACCTTCAAAGAACTCTTCGTATGCAAAAGTAACAATAAAACGGGAGATTTTGATATGAATCTCCCTGTTTTTTTTCTACCTCATACAAGTTTTTCCGTAAAAGCGGCTTTGTTCGTCGGCACACCATCGCCCAAAAGGATTTTGAACGAACGTGTGCCGACTACTGCATAAGCAGAGAAAAGGGCTTTGCCTCACGCCTAAGCAACAGTTTAGACTGATGAGGCAAGGCCCATTTCTTTTGTGCTTATGCCAAAGAGGTGCTTTTACGGTTTTTCAGATGATTTTTCTTTTTCGCTGTTCCTTTGAGCCGGAAGCGGAAAGCCGTGTATGACCGCTTGTCCATAAATGGAACAAGCCGTCACCCACAGCAGGCAAACCGAGAAGAATGATTTTATCTGCCCGCCCCGACACGTCCGGCCGGACAGATAAAACCATACTTCCTTGCAGGTGGTTTGCCCGGTTTCACGCTACCGGCTATGTCCTTTTTTTGTTGGGGACTTCCTTTTTTCACGGATTTCTCTTTTGAAGTTTTCTGTCTAATCTGCCTCTACTTCCATTTACCTCCATTTTCGCGCCTTTCAGTGTGCCGCATCAGGCAGTCATTTCCGTTCTGGGCGCAAAGGTAACTCCGGGATTTGACGGGAAAGCAAGGTCAAGCCTCCTGTTTTCGGGAAAAATCTCCAGCCCTGCGGGTAGTATTTTTCCCGAAAAACCTTGCATTCCCTAATCCCTACCTTTTTAAGCACCCGAAACGAAAACGACCGATGCGACAGAAAGACGCATTAAAAAAAATGTCGGATAAACGAGAGGCAGATAAGATAGTTTGAAACTCAACTCCCTCAGCTCTTGAATCCGCATAAAAAAATAAAAATCAAAAACAGAACAGATATGGGAACAACAATGGCAACAAAATTCGTGGCTTGGGAAGTGCCGACATTGGAAGCACTGAAAGGCAGTAAGGTTTACATTCTTCGTGAAAAACTGAACAACGGAGGACAGATGAACCGAGAGGAAAAGGATTGGCTTACACGCAACGTGAACAGCAACACCTATTTCAAGAGCGCAGTCCCCTTGCAAGGCTGGAGGTTTGACTTCTCTGATGTACTCCGCACGTTTATTGTGTGCCAATACGGACATTGGACGGAATACAAGGCAACGGACAAGACCGGACTTCGCAGATACCTATACGGCAGGATAGACAACATTGTAGAACTTGAAAAATAGCGAGGATATGACAGCAACGGCAGACTTCAGACAAATGATACAATACATAGGGCTTGCGATATGCGCTCTAACCATGCGTACCGCCCTTTGGGTATTCGGCATCCTTTGGGGCATCGTCAGAGAGATAGTAAACGGAGTGTTCCGAGTGGCGATAGGCATAATCGTGGCTATCCTCTCCACAATCGCCTTATTCGGTTTCATCCTTTGGTTATTCACCCTTTAATCTTACCGACAGCGATATGAAAACGACAGACCATTTCAAGAGAACGATACAGATGTATTTGGAGCAACGTGCAGCGGAAGATGCGCTCTTTGCCAAAAACTACCGCAACCCAGCCAAGAACATAGACGATTGTGTGACCTACATTCTGAACTATGTGCAGAAAAGCGGTTGCAACGGCTTCACGGACGGAGAGATTTACGGACAAGCCGTACACTACTATGACGAGAACGAGATAGAGGTGGGCAAGCCTATCCAGTGTCAGATAGCCGTGAACCATGTGGTGGAACTCACCGCAGAGGAAAAGGCGGAAGCACGACAGAACGCTATCCGACAATACCAAGACGGATTGATGCGCGAAATGCAGAACCGCAACAAGCCGAGAACCGCCACCAAAGCGACCGTCCAAGAAGTACAACAACCCTCATTATTTGATTTAGGCTTATGAAACCGAGAACACAGATACAGCAGGAAGTCGCACATCTGAGCAAGCGACTACCGAGATTGACCGCCACGCAAAAGGCATACGCTTTCCGTCATTGCTTCAAGCATTACGCAATCAAGAGGGCGGACGGCACGAATATCTGTACCGAGTGCGGACATTCGTGGAAGAGCGACCACGACCTTGCGGACACCCTTTGCGGATGTACCTGCCCCCATTGCGGTATGCAGTTGGAAGCGTTGCGCACCCGAAAGAGCGTTTTCAGCGAGAACGAATACTTCTCCATTGTCACGACCAGCAAGCAGTACCAAGTGATACGCTTCTTCTTCGTCAAGTCCCGATACAAGGCAGGGCAAGCAGCCGAGTATTCCATCTATGAAGTGGTGCAGAGGTGGATTTCACCCGATGGAAAGACAACGACCGTTGCCCGACTGCGTGGTATGTCAATGTTGTATTATGACCAATGGTCTGAATACAGCGACATGGAGGTGCGCAAGAACAACGGACTTCACGCATACGATATAACACCTATGTGTACCTATCCCCGACAGCGTTTCATCCCCGAATTGAAACGTAACGGTTTCAAGGGGGACTACCACAACACACTGCCGTATGACCTTTTCACGGCTATCCTTTCCGACAGCCGAACCGAAACACTCTTGAAGGCAGGGCAATACGCCATGTTGCGCCACTATATCCGCAGTTCCTTTGACATGGGACGGTATTGGGCATCCGTCAAGATTTGCATCCGCAACGGCTACACCATTTCGGACGGCTCCGTATGGTGCGACACCATTGACCTCCTGCGGCATTTCGGCAAGGACACGAACAGCCCGAAATACGTCTGCCCTGCCAATCTCAAAGCGGAACACGACAAGTTGGTGGCAAAGCGCAATCTGCAAAGGGAACGTGAGCGGACGGAACAGCAACGGCAAAAGGCGATTGAGGACGAGAAGAACTATCTGAAAGCCAAAGGCATCTTCTTCGGACTTGTGTTCTCCGACAGCCTTATCTGCATCAAGGTCATAGAGAGCGTGAAGGAAATGGAAGAGGAAGGACGGATAATGCACCATTGTGTGGGCGGTTATCACAACAAGGCAAACTCCCTTATCCTATCCGCCACCATTGACGGCAAACGGATTGAAACGATAGAGGTGTCACTGAAAACGCTGAAAGTGGTACAGAGCAGAGGGGTATGCAATTCCAATACCGAGTACCACGACCGCATCATCCGGCTTGTGGAGGACAATGCCGGACTTATCCGTCAGCGGATGAACGCAGCATAATATCAACCTATAATAAAGAATAATATGGAAGTAAGATTTGAAAGCATGGTTTGCTTGTGGGACGATAAAATCCCCACGATGTTCCTTGAATTTATGAACCTCCTCACTTTTTGTCAGAGTGAGGAGCAGTTAAGGGCGGGTGTAAAAGACTTTTCCGAGAAGCACGAACTTGACAAGTTCTTCCTTTACGGCTTCGGCTCACACCATTTCTACCTGCACCAACGCTATACGAGTAACCCCGAAATGGTGATGCAGAACAGAGTTTTGTCAGTACATTTCTAACCATCAAAAGCAACGATTATGGCAACACGAATGACCATCAACGGAGTAAGCACCTGCACGAAAGCAGGGACAGAGAAATACGAGAAGTTCCAAACGGGTATCGGCAGACGCAAGCGGACACTTGTGCAATACGACTACCGCCACACGGACGGGGAATTATTCTCTTGTGTGAAACCCACGTCGGACGAGTGCCGAACCGCACGGGACAAGTGGCTGACGGCAAAAAGAGGAAAGGAGGACAAGCGATGAACGAATCAGGCTACCAAACGCTGATAGTCAAGTTCAGCAAGCCCATCACGGAATTGGACGGCATCTTTGACGATGCCGAAGCGTGGGGAGTTGAAACCCTTAAAGGATGGGTAGAGGACTATGAGAGCAGTCGGTTTACCGCCATTGACACCCACACGGCAGTCATAACGAGCGAGTACAATATGGAGTGTGTGAAAACATGGTTGGAAAGGAACACCCCCATAGCCGAGAAAACAGAATTTTGAACATTCGGGCGGTGTCCGCACCGCCCGAACATAGCACCCAAAGAAGAATGAATATGATAGCAAAGACAATTTTGGAGCAGATAGGTGGCAGACGCTTTGCCGCCATGACGGGAAGCAAAGACTTCATAGACATGGGCAACGGCTTACGCATGAGCCTTGCGAGGAACAAGACGAGTGCCAACCGCCTTGACATCATCTATGATGCAGGGGCAGACCTCTACAATATGCGCTTCTACCGCAGGACGTTCAGCAAAAAGACATTCGAGTGCAAGACGAAAGACATCGAAACGCACGAGAGGATATATTGTGATATGCTGGAAGAAATGTTCACGATGGTAACGGGACTTTACACCCGTTTTTGAGTGGGTGGGCGGCAAAAGCCGCCTACTTTCTTTCAGTGAGCATGATGGCGGACAAAGAAAGTAGCAAAGAAACCTGTGACCCAATCTGCGATAACAGTCATAGATAGTTGTATGTTGTCTATAGACCCATATAAGTATCTGTATATGGAAATAAGTAGAATATAAAATAGAATTTGTACCTTTGCACATAAATGAAATTTAGAGCATTTTAATGGATAAAGTAGGACATACTTTGTGTACACCCATTTTACTACATTATAGAAGTGCTATCAATAATAAAAATGATGTCTAAATAATTTCTTATGCAACAGAATAATTCAGAAAAATGGAACTTTTTGTCAAATAAAAAGTTATTTTGGGGGACTATTATAGTTATCCTTTTCCTCTTTCTTTTGTCCGCTTGGCTATTCTTCTGGAATAGAGAAAGACATTTTTTCAACGATAATTATGTATTAGATAATGCTCTATGGGGTACATTGGGAGATTTTGTTGGTGGCTTCATTGGTTCTATCTTAGCTTTTATAGGCGTTATTGTGACATGCCAGATTTTTATAGAGCAACGTCAGCAAACTATAGATTTAAACGAAGAGCAAAAAAGGATAACGTCAAATTCTCAAAAGTCACAAATAAATCAATCTGAAATACAGCGATTCAATTCGCTATTTTTTGAGCTTATAGATTTGCATAGGACGCAGGTGGATTATTTGATGAAGATGCCTTTAGTTGGTTTTGAAGCAGAAAACTCAAAAGAAACAAACTTTTTTGATAGATTTATGGAAGAGTTGCATAGCAACTCGAATGTAAACAGTAGCTATGCAAGAGCATTTATTGTTGCCAAGAGGAAATATCTCCAACTATATTTGAGCAACAGTACTATTTTAGCACCATATTTTAGAGTATTGTATCGGTTGTTTGAACTTATTAACAAAGCAAATATTGAAGAAAAGGAGAAAGTTAGGTATGCAAAAATCGCTCGTGCTCAGTTATCCGAGAGTGAACTTTTTATTCTAAGATATAATAGTGCAAACCTTTACGGAGATAATTTTATTGAGTACATTAATAAATTTAGACTTCTAAAACACCTGCCACTTTTATCATTATTGGAATTCAAGAATATACGAAATGTTATTGCCGAAGGAGATTCTTTATATCAATATTCAATAAATATGCTTTTCTTCTCTGTTTGGAAAAGAATATATAATATCACAGTGGGGCATGAAGACAGGACCAATGATTTTGTTCAATTATATGATGAAAGAAAAAGATATAAATTTGAATTAAAGATGCCAAAGAAACACCGAACAGCCTTATATCTAACAATTGATACAAGCCGTCCAAACAGAGACCCTCTACTAAAATGTTTCAGGAACTTTAATGAATCTGATTTTGGGAAACTTTTGACTAATTTCCTTTTGGAGATATATAAATACTCAAATTTTTCAAGATACAACAAAGACGAAAATATAGAATATCATAAGAAAGTATTTCACGATGGTTCTGTTACTAAAATTGTATGTTGGATTTTAAATACAGAAAATAAGCTGTTAAGGGTATCTCATCCAAGTAGAGATAAATTTTACGGGATTTCAGAAGATTAAATAGATTTATGAACTTATTTCATAGTAGAATCTCCACAAAATCCATTCAGTCGTATCTAAACTTTAGAAATTACTTGGGATTTTGTGGAGATTCTATTTATGTACAAATGATAGCTTTTCTTAGATACTTAGGGTATATACAGCAGCGCAAACTCCGCCTTTCTCCGTTTGAGCAGCATGGCATGGCGTTTACCCTTGTAGTTGCAGAAAGCGATATACTCCCGATAAATGTTCCTGTCACCCGCCTCCAGCTTCCGGATCAGCGTGCTTTTGGGTATTTTCCCGTTCCCCAACAGACGGTATGGACCGACATTGTAGGCGAGCGTGGCAAGGAGCAGACTATCTTTCCCGAACTGCCGGAACATTGCGCAGAACTTTCGTAGGTCTTTCCGCAGAAGCGCGTCCGCCTGCCGCTTCGTCATGGTGCGTGCCGAATACCTTTCGCTCGGCTGTAACCGATGTCCATATCCCACATACGGGTGATGTTTCTCCGAGTGCCAGCCTTCAAAATACTTCGTACATCGCACCGCCCTCTCAAATGGTGGCAGCCGGTAGATAGCCGCCTGCCCGTCCGTTCCCTCATGGCGGCTATCCCGTGCGGACACGGAACAGACCGCCAGAAGCGAACAGAGGATAGCCATGAATACACGCATCATCGTGTGAGGGGTTTGAAGTTTCCGATGGGGACAACAGAGATAGCCCCGTCATCCTTCACGTTACGGTTGTTGAAGTCAAATTCCAGCTCGTAGGAGTTGTCGAAATTGTCCTCCACCACCACGATGAAGTTGTGCGCTTCCTCACCCGCCGCCGTGTAGTACAGCCGGAACTTCTCGTTTTCGAGCAGGTAGCGGTCGTTGGGCAGGAACGTGATTCCGTTGTCCATTTTCAGCGTACCTTCCCCCTCGAACTGGAAATACCGGATGGTATGGAGGGTGTTGGCGAAGTCGCCCGTCTTTTTCAGTTCACAGCGGATTTCAACCGTCTGTCCCTTCGTTACCTTGTTGGGCACGGGCATGGTTTCCACCGTGAAGGGATAGGATTGCTGGATGTCCATGTCATCGTCACACGACACGAACGTGAGTGATACGGCGGCGAACAGGCAGAGTGCCAACGCCTTGAA
>CDZS01001723.1_pt1 | contig 15240 bp, 12 predicted proteins | sample 557751 | NCBI WGS metagenome assembly CDZS01 (sample SAMEA3182113, study PRJEB8094) | gut metagenome | biome: human; feature: gut; material: Stool; isolation source: human stools | place: Canada | collected 2013-05-07 | reverse complement strand
TGATAGAGGTGTGTTCCTTTGGGGTCTCAGATCTGGGTCTCGGCATAACAATCTCCGAATAAAGATGTATATTATTATACTATATACCACGATATAAGGCAAATAATTTTGATAATAAATTCATAGAATTATTAGAAATTTATGAGGGTTCTATTCGATTTTTTTATTAATATTGCGCGTTGGGCCTGGTCGAGAAAGATCCTGCAACCGGCATCACCGTCAATAACTGCGCCAATATCGGCTTTATCGGCGGATCGGCAAACGACAATGAAGAGTGTTATCTCTTTAGAAAACTTTTCACCGGCGGTTTAGGTATTCTTCCGGTAGAAAACTCCGCTCGTTACTGCCACTCGACGACTGTTGCAGCCTTAAGCCCGACGTTCGGCTTCGGTGCCTGCACCAACCCGCCTCGTGATCTTCTCAACAGCGACTGCATCCTGATCATGGGCTCAAACATGGCTGAAGCCCATCCCTGCGCCTTCTATTGGCCGATGCAGGCTAAAAAGAAAGGCGCTGTGACCATCCACGTGGATCCCCGCTACACGCGTACGAGTGCGGCCTGCGATCATCATGTGCACATTCGTCCGGAAACGGATATTGCTTTCCTTTCTGCGGTAATCCGCTACATCCTTGAAAAGGGTTTGTGGTTCAAAGAATATGTGTTGGCCTACACCAATGCTTCGACGATCATCAATTCGAAATTCAACTTTGATGATGTCACCGGTTTATTCAACGGCTGGGATCCGGCAACCCGCTCCTACAGCAAAGAACCGGATTCTTGGGACTATGAATATGAAATGAATCCCGACGGATCGCGCGGTGCCCCGAAGACTGATCCGACGCTGCAGGATCCCCACTGCGTCTTTCAGCTGCTTAAAAAACAGGTCGAGAAATACACGCCTGAAGCTTCCGCCAATATTTGCGGCTGCCGCCCCTGCGACATTGTTAAGGTCGCCGAACTTTTAGCCCAAAACTCCGGACCGGACAGAACCTCGGCGTTCTGCTACGCCACAGGCTTTACTCAGCATTCGGCCGGCTCTCAAATCATCAGAACCTGCGCCATTCTTCAAATGCTGCTCGGCAACATCGGACGCCCCGGCGGAGGCATTCTTGCCCTTCGCGGACACTCTAACGTTCAAGGCGCTACCGATATTCCGACACTATTTGCCGATCTGCCGAATTACATTCCGCTGCCGAAAGTTGCGGAAGGCAATGCCACGCTGAAAGATTACCTCGCAAACGGCCACGGCTTCAGCGGCGCGAGAAATAAGGCGGACGGCATGTGGAAACTCGAAACCGAACGCGGTTCCTGGGCTTCGCTTCCGAACTACATGGTCAGCCTTCTGAAAGCTTGGTACGGCGACTATGCCATGAAAGAAAACGAGTACGGTTTCCAATGGCTTCCGAAACTCGGCGGAAACGAATCTCTGACTGTCACGATCGAGCGGGCCAAGAAAGGTGAAGTCGACGGCTTATTGGTATTCGGCCAAAACATTGCCGTGACCAACCCGAATACAGGCTGGGGACGTACTGCCATACGCAACCTGAAGTGGCTCGTCGTCTGCGACTTATTTGAAAACGAAACAGCTTCCGTTTGGTATGCCGATCCGAACGGCCCCAAACCTTCTGAAGTTCAAACGGAAGTCTTCTACCTTCCGACAAACTCCTGCTTAGAAAAAGACGGCTCCGTCAGCAATACGGAACGTCTGATGCAGTGGCATGACCGTATCAAGGAAGCGCCGGGCGAGTGCAGATCCGACGCCTGGTGGACGTACCAATTAGGCAAGAGACTCAAAGCCATGGCTGAAGCCTCGGGTCTTCCGAGGGATGAAGGTCTTCGCAGCCTGACATGGTCTTATGACATGCCTCAGGGCAAACAAAACGAGATGGGCCTGCCTCCGATTGAGGGCGACTGCGATCTTGATGCCGTTGCCTACGAAATGAACGGATTTGATATGGTTACCGGCAAGCCGATCCAAGGCTCCGGTGAATTAAAGAGCGACGGAACCACAGCCTGCGGCTGCCGCCTGCTTGCCGGCTTTATCAATGAAGCCGGAGAGAACTTAACCAAGCGGCGCGACGGCGGAACAGTCGACCATGAACTTGACCTGACCTATCGTTTCGCATGGCCGACCAACTCCCGCATTCTCTATAACCGCTGCTCTGCCGCTCCTGACGGCAAACCTTGGTCGGAGAGAAAGAAGCTCGTCTGGTGGGATGAAATCGAGCAGAAATGGGTCGGTTACGACAAGCCGCAGTTTGACGCTACCAAGCCGCCGAGCTATCGTCCTGCACCTAATGCCAAAGGCGGAGCCGCTTTAGACGGAACCGCCGCATTCGGCGCGCACTCCGACGGTAAAGCCTGGCTCTTCGTGCCCTACGGCATTAAAGAGGGTCCCTTCCCTGTCTTCTATGAATCCGTTGAATCTCCGTACACCAATACGCTTTGGAGTACGAGCCGAGTTCCGGATGTCACGATCATTGACGATCCGATGAATAAAGTCACGGAACCCGGAGATCCGAACTTCCCGACCGTGATGACGACTTACCATATGGTCGAACACTGGATGTCCGGCTCCATGACAAGAACCATTCCTTGGCTTGTGGGTCTGCAGCCGCGGTCCTTCATTGAGATTTCGCCGGAATTGGCTGAAAGCATCGGCGTAACCACCGGCGGCTACGTATCCGTCAGAAGCCCGAGAAACGAGATTCAGGTTAGAGCGCTTGTGACACCGCGCTTGAGAATCGGCGTCATTGAAGGCCGACAGGCAAGCATCGCCGGACGCTTTGTCTGTTCCGGCTACAAGGGCATTGTCTGCGACCCGATTACCAACGACTTAAGTCCGGCAGACATGGCCGGAGACGGTTTAATCCCGAGCTCCAAGAGCTTTGTTGTGAAGATTGATAAACCGGATATGAACAAAGTTGAAAAATTCAATGAGTACCCGGTGGAATATCCGGCCGGAATGTCCGAACCAATTCCTGATACGCCTTGGGCAGCACAACCGGAGGGGAGGAATTAATCATGACATCCGTCAATTCCAAAAACATTTTTGATGTCGTAAAGAAGAAATACGCACCCAACCAACCTGAAAAGAATCACAAGATCGATCCGGTTTACAGCCTGTTTGATCGCGATGATCCGCTTCCGAAGTGCCAGGAACTCGCTTTCTTCACCGACACCTCAATCTGTACCGGCTGCAAAGCGTGCGAAGTTGCCTGCAAGCAATGGAACCAGCTGGAATCCGATCCCTACCATTGGTCCGGCGATAGCTACGACAACACAGGCGATCTTTCTGCCAACAACTGGCGTCATGTGAAGTTCATTGAACGTTTCCCGGAAAAGAACGCCGTGGATCTTCCGGCTCCACAAACCATTGATGCGCTGCTCAAAGAACCGAAAGCCGGCAAATGGCTGTTCATGAGTGATCAGTGCAAACACTGCCGCACTTCCCCATGCCATGAGGCTTGTCCAACCGGTGCGATTGTTCGGAATGAATTCGGCGGAGTTTACTATCAGACCGATATTTGTATGGGCTGCGGCATGTGCGTTGCAGCCTGCCCCTTCGGAGTACCGGAAATCAGTCCGAAAACCGGCCACTCCATGAAGTGCGCCGAGTGCTACGACCGCTTGAAAGACGGACTTCGTCCGGCCTGCCAGGAGGCTTGTACAACCGGGGCCATTCAGTTCGGTCCGAGAGAGCTGATGGTTCGCGAGGCACGCGACCGTGTCAATTATCTGATCACACACGGCCATCCGGAAGCTCAGCTCTACGGTGTGGATCCGTTTGAAAACTACGACAGCTTGAATTCCTTCTATCTTTTGATGGATAAGCCGGAAGTTTACGGTCTGCCCTCGGATCCGGTTACGCCGACAAAATACATGGCCGGCGATTACTTGCGAGGCGCAGCAACGCTCATTCTTTGTGCAGCTGCTGTTGCGGCTTGTTTAGTCTAAGGAGAAAAAGATGAACATGACTAACATGAATAATCCTAAACCTTGGGCTGAAGGCCATCCTTCTTTGTATCAAGGACATGACATCACGCACCGTCCCGACTGGGCAAATATTATTGTCTGGGATGCGTTTTTCAATAACTTAACCGCGGGCTTTATGGTCCTAACCGGTATTGCTTGGTTTGCCGGCCCTCCGCTCTTTGCCGCGCTTCTGCCCTTTGCTTTGACGCTGGCTCTCTTAATCGTCATTGTTGACCTTGTGCTCCTGGTCTTTGATTTAGGTGATCCACCTCGATTCATCCACGCGATGCGCGTGCTGCATTTCACTTCTCCGCTTTCCGTGGGTGTTTGGGGCCTGGCTTGCTATGCGACCTGCTTAGGATGTGCAGTCGGCATTTACTGGCTGTCGGTTTACTCCGTCGCAACGAATGACTTTTTAGCGCCCTACATCGCTTGGCTCGATATCCTGATGCGGCTCTTTACCGTGTTGGCGTTTATCGGTGCCGTCGTGGTCATTTGCTACAAAGGCGTAGCTTTTAGCTGCACCTCTCAGCCGGGCGTAAAGAAAGCCCGCTGGCTGACTTCTTTCATGGTATCGGATGCCCTTCTAATGGGCTGCGGACTCTATGCCATTATGGCGGCCTGCTTAGGCTTTTGGGACGCATGCGCCTATCTGCTTCTGCCCTTCATCATTCTTGAAGTCGCCAGGACGGTCGCCTTTAGCCTTCTTTGGATGGAAACCGCAGAAAGAGCTAGGAAAGTTTATTCCGGCGAGAACACGCTGCTGCGCGTCTGGGTTTACTTAATCGGCGGTTTGCTTGCTGCCGTTTTAGCGTTCTTCGGCGTATACGGAATGTGCGCTGCAGGGGCTTTAGTCCTGCTTACCGGCGTATTCGAGCGCTATTGGCTCATTGGAATTACCAAGAAGATTTAGGGCATGATTTGAGATAAGAACCGAGCCTCTCACGAGGCTTAGGTTCTTTGTGCTTTCCGTTCAATATGGTTTTGCGAGATGCTTTGAAAAACTCTGCAATAGAAAGTTGCTCAATGTGCCAACCTCACATAAGACTTCGCTCAATGTGGTGAGGTAATATCCGACGCTCAAATTATGTTTTTTTTTCAGGATAAGTTGTTGATATGTGGCGATTGACTTTCCCGGTTTTAGGTGCGATTTTATTCGGAGCTCATTTATACTTTTGGGGAAATTATCTTCTTTTTCCCATCCCCCTTATCCTACTGATTCTGCTGTTCATTCCTTTCAGACCCGTATGTTGGCTTTGGGAGATCTGTTTAATTTGTTTCGGTGTTGAGTGGCTGATTTCCGCCTACCAACTGTATCTGCGCCGCATTGCGGCCGGAATGCCTTTCGCCCTAGGAACTTCTATCTTGGTCGCCTGCGGAATTTTGACAATGCTCTCAGCGATTGTCTTTTTCAGCCGCAAAATCAAAAACCGTTATCCTCTGCACGTCTAAATTTCATTCCAGGATGTAAGAAAACGGCATACCTGAAAAGATATGCCGTCAACATCCGTTAATTTCAACTAGTAGACGCCTTCTGCACGCATCTTCGCCAGTTCATTGGCAACGTAAGCCATTTCCTGAGGTGTGCCTAAGGAGATGCGGCACCAATTCATTGCCGGCGGGAAGGGTCTTCCAACCAATATGTTTCTTGCTGCCATCTTCTTCTGGAAAGCACGAATCGGTTCATTCAGCTCAAAGAACATGAAGTTCGTGCTGGAAGGAAGGTATTTAACGCCAAGTTTATCCAGGCAGGAAGAGAGAATCTTTCGGCTCTCGAGGTTCGAGGCTCTGGAGTATGCCTGGAACGGCTCATCATCCAAAGAAACTAAAGCTGCAGTTACACCCGGATAATTTAATTTTTCGCCTGCTACCTGATCTTTCATCATCTTAATGATCGCCGGAGCGCCGACCGCAAATCCGACGCGCATACCAGCCATCGCGTAGAGCTTGGAGAATGTCTTTAACAAAACTACATTATCCAGACCTTCGTTAATCAAGCCGCCCAGAGATTTGAACTTAGGATCGCTGACGTACTCCGCATATGCTTCATCGGCAATAAACAGCGTATTGTCCGGCTTACTCTTAACCCAAGGCTCTATTTCCGAAGCCGGAGTGACAGTTGAAGTAGGATTGTTGGGGTTGACGAAGTAAACAATGGAGAATCCGTCAAAAGCATCGACAGCTTTCTTAAGGCCGGCAACATCGACTTTCCAATCCGCAAGCATCGGAACCTTCGTGATCGGAATGTTATAAAGCCCGGCAAAATGTTCACCGTCACCGTAAGTAAGTTCAGGAATGACTAACTGGACTTTAGGAAGGCGGGAGTAGGCACCCAGAAGCGTTCTGATTCCTTCAGAAGAACCGTCAGTCAGGAGTAGAAAATTCTTCGGAACCTTATACATGTCGCAGAGCTTGGAGTGAAGCTGTGCAATCTCTGCTTTGGCATAACGATTTCCTTTAACAACTGCATCTCTCGCTGCAGCCTGAGCACTCGGGCTCATACCTAAAGCATTTTCATTGAAGTTAATGCGAATCGGATTATCAGCGGTAGGAGCCAGGAAAGAAACGTTTGCAGCCGCTTCCTGAACAAATGCCTTAACCTGCAAAGCTGCGCTAACGGCAGCGCCTAATAGGCTGAAATTGAGGAAAGTCCGTCTTTTTAAAGCGAGAGAGTCTGACATTTATTTTCTCCTGTTTGTGTTCGAATGCACTTGAACTACATGCATATTTCGTGCCAACTTTTTTGAGGCGTGATTAGCGCTTGAAAGCGGAGCAAACAGGGAAACAGCAGAAAAATCCCCGCTTTATGCACAATTAAGTAGCGCAGAGCACAAAAGCGGGGCAATTTTTATTTGGAATTTCGAAAAAATTCAATAACTTTCCGTTAGTGAAGCAAGAGCATCACAATGAAGAAGACGGAAAGTAAGTACATCTCAATTCGAATCTTCTTGAACTTGCCTGAGATCAAGTTAATCAGGACATAGCTCAGCAAACCGAAAACGATGCCGTTTGCAATGCTGTACGTAAGCGGAATAGTGATGATGCAAATGAAGGCCGGAATGGCGTCCGCATAGTCATCCAAGTCAATTTCCTTAATACAGGAGATCATTAAGAAACCGACCAAAATCAAGACCGGAGCGGTTGCCTGCGCAGGGATAGATAAGAAGAGCGGTGCAAAGAAAAGAGACAGAAAGAAGCAAACCGCAATCACAAAAGCCGTTAATCCGGACTTTCCTCCGACGGAAACACCTGCTGCGCTTTCAACGTAAGTGGAAATCGCGCTTGTCCCCATGCAGGCGCCGATGGTTGTACCCACAGCATCTGCAAAGAAGGATTCTTTCATCCTCGGCAGCTTGCCGTCTTTTACGAATCCGCCCTTATACAAGAGGCTGACAAGAGTTCCTAAAGTATCAAACAAGTCCATGAATAAGAAAGAGAAGACAACCATCACCATATCCACGGTGAAAATGTTGTGCCACTCAAATTTCATGAAAATCGGTTCAACCGAAGGCGGTGCAGAAACAAAACCGTCTAAATGTGTAAGCCCGAACGGTATGCCGCAAATCGTTGTAATTGCGATCCCGATCAATAAGGCACCGGGGATATTTTTAACGAGAAGAACAGCGGTTGAAATCAAGCCGACGATAACCAACAAGACGCTCGGCTGGAAGATTTGGCCGAGAGCAACAAGTGTTGCATCATTTTTAACAGAAATTCCTGCATTCTGCAGACCGATAAAAGCAATAAAAAGACCGATACCTACACCAATCGCCTTTTGAATACTTGGAGGCAAGGAATAAACGATCTTTTCTCGGACGTTGGTAACGGTAAGGAGAATAAATATCAGACCTTCCAGTAACACAGCAGTGAGCGCAAACTGCCAGGTGTGGCCCATGGATAGACAAACGGTATAGGCAAAGAAGGCATTGATCCCCATACCCGGTGCAAGTCCGAAGGGCATCTTGGCATAGAGCGCCATGATGAGCGTCGCTATACCTGAGGTAATTGCCGTGGTTGCAAAAAGCGCCCCTTTATCCATCCCGGTGATCCCGAGAATGGTCGGGTTTACTGCCAGGATATAGGCCATTGTGAGGAAGGTGGAGACGCCTGCGATAATTTCGGTTCTGATCGTCGTCGTTGCTGGATCAAATCCGAAGTATTTCTGAAGAAGCTGGTTCATTTCTGTCAAACAATGTTTGAAGAGCTGGGAATTAAAGCAAAAATTAGAGAATAAAAATCTTAATTCTCAAAACTTTTAGCGAGGAGCTAGGATTGTAGAAGAAAATATTTTCATCTTTCTTGGCTTGTGCCCAGCTCAAGAACAAAATGGTTAACAAAGGTGGGAGAGCTGAACCTCAAACCTACGAGATTTACTGTGGACGTCGGATTCTGAGACCAAACGATCGTAGATCCAAATGCCGGGTTATTGAATGTTTTAACAGTCTTCAAACAGCGCTACCAAAATTCTGCACCCGTTCGATTAAAGACGGCAAAAGCTCTAAAGAAGTTAGCTCACATAATCTCTATCAACGCTCCTAATACGAATAATGCTTCTAGAATGCGAGCTATGGCTACGAAGGATAAAAGAACAGAGCAGCTGTTTTCTCTTATCAGAAACGGCGCGCAATTAAACGTTTGGGACCAAATTGAACTCGTTTGGCGTTTAAGCCTGCCTGCGATTTTTGCCCAGATATCTTTCGTGATGGTCCAATACATCGATGCGGCAATGGTAGGTCATCTCGGAGCAAATCCCGCTGCGTCCATCGGCCTCGTTTCTTCATCCCTCTGGCTCGTCTGGGGACTGATCACATCCGTCACAGCAGGCTTTACGGTTCAAGTCGCACAAAGAATCGGCGCAAAACAATTCGATGAGGCACGATCCGTACTCCGGCAGTCTCTTTTTGTCGGCGGACTTATCAGCATTGCAATTGCTGTTGTAGGCGTGGCTCTTGCCCCCTATGTTCCGACATGGCTCGGAGGCGCCCCTGAGCTTTACGCAGATGCTAAAACTTATTTCGCCATATTTTGTCTCGGCACCCCTGCAGCCTTTTTAGGGTTTGTTGCTTCAAGCATGCTGCGAAGCACAGGAAATGTGAAACTTCCGAGCATGATCAATATCGGGACGTGCTTCTTGGACGCCATATTTAACCTGCTGCTTATCTTCCCGACTGGCACTTACAAGATTCTAGGGTTCAGCATTACGGTTCCCGGAGCCGATCTTGGTGTCGCCGGCGCAGCCTTAGGAACAATCCTGGCAGAATTAGTCAGCACGTGCCTGCTGCTTTGGTTCCTTGTTGTGAAATCCGACAAAATTGCCCTCGTCGGCCATCCGGGCTCTTTCCTTCCTGAGCTCTTCTGCATGAGAAGAGTTCTCAGAATCGGTTCGCCGATCGCTGTTGAAAGAATGGCAATGAGCGGAGCTCAGATTGTGACGACGATGATTGTGGCCCCACTCGGCCCCCTATCGCTGGCGGCCCATTCTTTTGCCATCACTGCTGAGAGCTTGTGTTACATGCCGGGGTACGGTGTTGCCGATGCGGCATCTACCATCGTGGGACAGAGCATCGGAGCAAAACGCCCGGATATGGCAAGAAGATTTGCCAAGATCAACGTCATCATGGTGATGGTCATCATGTCGGCAATGGGCGTAGTGATGTATTTAACAGCGCCTTGGATGATCGGCTTTATGACAACGAATCAGAGCATTATCGAGCTGGGCTCGAGCGCCCTGAGAATTGAAGCCTTTGCCGAACCGATGTTTGCCGCCGCTATTGTGAGCTGCAGCATTTTTGTGAGCGCGGGTTTCACCTTGTTCCCAAGCCTTATGAATTTGGGAAGTATGTGGCTGGTCCGCATTCCGATGGCTTATTACCTCGCCTCTCGGATGGGACTGGACGGTGTCTGGTTCGCTATGGCCTTTGAATTGTGCTTCAGAGGCGCGATTTTCCTCTTCGCCCTTTCAAGGTTCGATTTTTCAAAACGCCGCGGTATCGAAGATTAATTGAGAGTCTCTCCACAGGAACACAGAATGCCGGGCATGCCCGGCATTCTCAAGTTCTCAATACTGCGTTGAGTTCTTTTTTACGATCATTACTCCAAAGTGATCAGAACATTGTGATTCAGGACCTTGAATCCGTCCTTATCTACAATCAGACCTCGAACGTCATTGAGCGATTCAGGAAGTGCAAAAGCTTTTTCAATGACTTCGCTCTGAGGATCGATCTCAAAGATGCAGTTGTAGTTCTTGCTCACAGCATACAACTTTCCTTCGTAAACAGCCATGCCGGTGACATACAGTTCGCCTAAACTGCGGCCGTCTTTCAAGAGACTTGTCTTCGGTGTGAATTCTCCGGATGTAACCATGTCCTTCATTAACTGCTTACTAATGACAAACGTCTTATGGTCGCGGTTGTTCGGAACAGTAGCCATGTAGTTATATGTACCGTCGGAAGTAGAGCTCAAAACATGATTGAACTTAGAGCGAACGGTATCAACACGGCCGCGGCCGAATGAGAAGAAGTGATCTTCACCTTTGACGAAGTCAGAATATCTGCCGACAAGCTGCTTGTCCGGATCATTCGTCAGGCTCTTTTCGAACTTCATGAAGCTCTTGTTGGAGCCCATGAGGATGTACTTTCCGTTGTTCCAAGGAATAATGCCGACCGTCGGATCAATTGTGGCTGAATACAACGGATCCATTTCGAACTGATCAACAATCTTAAGTTCTGGATTCAGGAAGTAGACGTTGTTCTTGGAGCTGACGACATATTCTCCGTTGATGTAAGTCAGAGAGTTCAACGGCAGAGGAATACCGATCTTTTGTTCAGATACAACCTTCAGTTCTCCGTCTGTCTTCAACGGGCCTTCGGAAGCTTTGTGGTTGAAGGTAATTCCTAATTTTGCCGCGTTTGGAGCAAAGGCAAAATCCGGTTCCTTAACGTTACGCTTGCCAAGGAAGCTGATTGTCTTGAAGTTGCTGTCCATAGATGCAGTCGTATGGATCGTATGCTTCAGGTTCCAAGTGAAACGAATCGGATCGCCCTGACCATAGTTCGGAGGCAGACCGGTAGAAACAGCGGCCTGAATCATATTAGACACGAGAACTACAGCAGCAAGGAAGAAGCATGTCTTACCCCAGCCGTGCAGATTACGCCAGCTGTTGCCGTTTTCCTGTGCCGGGCCCAGTACTTTCGGTGCAAAGAAGAACATTACGCCAAGCAGGATCACAACGGCCCAAAACACGACTTCGGCCCAGAAGTAAGTATGTGCGCCGAAGACCATCAAACCGAAACCCTGGTCAAGATCGCGGCCGGAGTGCGGGGCAATATGGCGGAAGGACTGCCAAAGGCCTACTGCAGTGAAGATAAGCAGCGATGCAATGTACTTTGGCTTGAATCCGTAGCGAACGATGAAGAAGGCGCACAGTGCAATGAAAATCATTGCGATTCGCTGGCCCCAGCATAGTGTGCAGGGAGAGTCGCCCAGCATGTAGCCGAAAACCATATTTGCAACGCCGACAGGGATCAGAAAGACGATGACAGCCGCCGTACAAAGCAGGAAATAAAAGAGGTTGCTGCGCGAGTCGTTCAGAGGTGCATTAGCATTATTCGTCATTATCTGCCTCCTATAAGTTCATGTTGCCCAACCAAGCGGCAGAAGTATGACCAATGTACAGGTAGATCATGAGAAGCCAGCCGATCCACATTGCGATGAACGCCCAATTTTCAGCCTTCGGCCGAAACCATATCAGCAGCAAGGCTATGAGCGCTAATGAAAGTTCCAAAAATTCCATATTCACTCCTAGTTCGATTGATATTTATGCAAAAAAACAATCTGATTATGAACGATTTTTGATACAAACTCCAAAAATCGGACCCAATTCTGAGGGGAATTTCCACCTAAAACCTCAGAAGCTTCTTTGACGGTACTAACTATTTGTCCTGACAAATGGACAAAACTTCTAAAATGAGCAACGGACGAGCAAATAGGATTAAGCAAGCGCTCAGATCAGGTTTGGATTACAAAATTTTGTTGTTTTTGCCCAACTTTTCGATCTGTTTAATGACGGTAGGAATTTTATTGACTCGGTCTAATAATCCGAAATATGAGATTCAGCAGTGAAAATCACCTCACGGATCTATAAATTTTTGTTTTGAATTGATGCCCGTGTGAACATGTTCACACAAACATTAGCTTTTGAAGATCGCTTGTGGAAGCGGTAGGCAACTAGAAGAAGTAAACGAAAAAACGTCTTAATGATAAAGCCCTCCGAGTTTGCATTCTCCGGAGAGCTTTTCCCTGAAACAAGCAAATTAAATGTATCGACAAACGTGGTCAACAGCGATGTCTGAGAATCCTAGAGCCTCCGCTTTTGTCACTTTGCCGCCCGCAACTTCCAGCACTTCTTTGAGAATTCTCTCGCCAGCCTGATTGATTGTTTCTTCGCCTTCCAAGATAGAAGAGACATCAATATCCATGTTGTCCTTCATTCTCTCAGCGGTAAGAGGATTACCTGTGACCTTAATCACAGGCGCCAAAGCATGCCCCGTCGGTGTTCCGCGTCCTGTCGTGAAAACAACGATCGTTGCGCCTCCGGCGACCATGCTTGTGACAGATGAAATGTCGTACCCCGGTGTATCCATGATGAGTGCGCCTTTCTTAGTCGGGCGTGCAGCCTCCTGAAGAACTTCGGAAACCGGACGAGTTCCGCCTTTATGGATACAGCCGAGGCTTTTTTCTTCGATCGTCGACAATCCGCCGACTTTGTTTCCGGGTGTGGGCTGACCTGTGCGACAATCTTGTCCTGCAAGCGCAAGATGCTTTTCGTACTCTTCACAGATGCGAATGATCTGATCGTGAATCTCAGGCGTCTCTCCGCGTTTAGCCAAAACGTGTTCCGCACCGATAAATTCCACGGTTTCGCTCATCATCGTCGTGCCGCCGAGATCATAGATTCTGTCGGCCATATTTCCGACCGCAGGATTGGAGGCGATCCCGCTGGTTGCATCTGATCCGCCGCACTCGATGGCAACAAACAAATCGGACGCATCGCACTCGACTTTCTGCTGTTTACTTGCCTCCTCAACCATTTTGCGTGCTGCTTCAACGGCAAGAGCTGCTGTTTTGATCGTTCCGCCTTCTTCTTGAATTCCGAAAGAAACGACAGGCTTACCAGACAACCTTCGAATTTTGTCTGCCAGCTCTTTGTGACCAACCGTCTCACATCCGAGTCCAATGACGACAACGCCGAATACATTTGCGTTAAGCGCAAATCCAGTCAGAACGCGCTGAGTCATTTCGGTATTTGCCGCAACATCTGAGCAGCCGACATTAATGATGACGTTTTTGGTTCCTAATACTTGAGAAGCGACCACGCGGCAAGTTTCAGATGCGCACGCGCAGGAAGGAAGAACAAGAACGTGATTTCGCACGCCAACAGAGCCGTCTTTGCGTTTGAATCCTAGAAATTTCATTTTTGTTCTCCTTCTAAGACGTACTCATCCGCATAGGAACGCGGCTGGCTCGCGATATTCAGATGATTTACCAGCGTTCCTTTAGAAATAAACGAAATCGCTTTGCCGATAACTTCACCGTACTTGAAAACTTCTTCGCCTTCTTGGATATCGGTCAAAGCAATCTTGTTGCAGAAGGGAATCGAACTTTCTGCTTTGATGAAACTTCTAGAACCGTCGGAATCAATGATTTCGACTTCTTCTCCGGCCTTAACTTCAGACGTACAGACCGCCGTGTTGTCTTTCGGATGGATATGAAGTGCCTTGGACATTTGAGCCTTTATTTTAATGGAAATAATGAAATTGACTTCCCGCCATTTTAGAACCGACTTTGGTCCTGAAAACTCTAGTACCTGTCTATCTTCCGACGAAAAATATTTAAGATTTCAGAAGTGTCCCAAGCATCTTGACTACTTCAAAATCAAAGAACTTTAGTTGAATTTGCTTCGACATACCTGACGGTTCTGAGATAGTTATGTAGAGATCTCCCAAATCTTCTTCGCAACTAACAACACGGTTTCTCCTAACCTTTTGCCACATGCCGTTTTGCTGAAAGTACAAATTTTTAGTAGTTAACGCTACAAGACCTGGTCCGTACTTGGAGGCCCTTAGTCCTTCTTTTGATGAAAATTGACTGGTCCCTGTTCCAAATCCGATTCCTAATGGGCCTGGAATCCCCACACCAAAACTTTGAGCCGTTGAAGTTTGCCTGTTTTCTAAAATTGAAACTTTCTGAAATCTATAGACGAATAAGAACTTTTCCCCGTGTGCACAGACTATTCCTAGCATATCTCTGAACTTTCTTTGAACACTCTCCGGCGGCACCTTTCCTAATTCCATCGACCTTTGCATAGCAGACTTATAGAGAGGAGACAGATCATCAGGCTCCAATTTATCGGGATACGGAAGTCTTGCCTCCAAAAGGTCAAAGGGATGATCAGAACGCTCCGTCAAATACGAAAGATGGCGAACCGCTTCTAAATTTTTCTTTCGCTCGGATACTTTTCTTTTATTCCAAGGAAAAGCAACTCCTGGTCTTTCTGACCCATTATCTGCAGAACCCAATTTCGCCCAAAGAAGCCCCAATAACAATGAAAGGCCTTGCCACAAGAGCCAGACCGTCCATGGATACTCATTCTTAATCTCGGACCAACTATTGATAAGAAAATTCATCCCGAGATACCCAAACAAGTAGCCCGATATGAATCTAAGCAAGGGGCCGTATATTTCGGCCTTTTCTATAAATCCTCTTGCATTCGATAGCTTATCTTTGAGTTGTCTTCTGAACCTCCAAATTACGAAGGGAAAAACTAGCGGAAACAGGACCGCTAGGAACGCTATGGATTGCGAGATCTTCTCATTGTTTGCATGATGCTTAAAGGTCAAGAGCGTCAATGCAAAGAAGAAAAGATACACACAAACATACATGACAAAAGAAAGGAAGAATCTTAATAGCTTCATTTTTCCATCCTCTGCAGCACAAGGGATAGTGACAGCCTCTAAAAGGATTTTACTCAACCATAATGTGCAGTTATGTTGAGTAAGAAAGGCACTATGACAGTATCACCCCTCCATTTTAGAGACTTTATCGAGTTTTTAGAGAGTTTTTTGTTCTTTTTATACAGTATCGGCTGTATAAATCATTTTTGAATTAGTAATACTTTTTTCCATAAATTCAGTTAAAACGTTTGATTTATACAGTGAACTATGTTTGAAAGACCACATATCGCTCGCCAATTAAGTCTTTCCTCC
>CDZS01022721.1_pt1 | contig 15873 bp, 8 predicted proteins | sample 557751 | NCBI WGS metagenome assembly CDZS01 (sample SAMEA3182113, study PRJEB8094) | gut metagenome | biome: human; feature: gut; material: Stool; isolation source: human stools | place: Canada | collected 2013-05-07 | reverse complement strand
GAGATTCTCTTGCCTGTGCCGTTCCAACCTGTGTTTACCAGGTATGCCTTAGCACCGCTCTTCTGCATCTTCTTAACAAGCTCTTCAGCATACTTTGTTGGGTGAAGCTCAAGGAAAGCCTGACCGAAGCAAGCTGAGAATGTTGGTGTAGGCTCAGTGATTCCACGCTCTGTACCTGCAAGCTTTGCAGTAAAGCCAGAGAGGAAGTAATACTGTGTCTGCTCTGGTGTGAGGATAGATACTGGAGGCAGTACACCAAATGCGTCTGCTGAAAGGAAGATAACGTTCTTTGCAGCAGGTGCAGAAGAAATAGGTCTTACAATGTTCTGGATATGGTCGATAGGATAAGATACACGAGTGTTCTCTGTAACGCTCTTATCAGCAAAGTCGATCTTGCCGTTCTCGTCAAGAGTTACGTTCTCAAGAAGAGCGTCTCTTCTGATAGCGTTGTAGATATCAGGCTCAGAATCCTTATCAAGGTTGATTACCTTAGCATAGCAGCCGCCCTCGAAGTTGAATACTCCGTTGTCGTCCCAGCCGTGCTCGTCGTCACCGATAAGAAGTCTCTTAGGGTCTGTAGAAAGTGTTGTCTTACCTGTACCGGACAGACCAAAGAAGATAGCTGTGTTCTCACCGTTCTTGTCTGTGTTAGCTGAGCAGTGCATTGAAGCCATGCCCTTGAGTGGAAGGAAGTAGTTCATCATTGAGAACATACCCTTCTTCATCTCTCCACCGTACCAAGTGTTGATGATTACCTGCTCACGGCTTGTGATGTTGAACATAACAGCTGTCTCAGAGTTAAGACCAAGCTCCTTATAGTTCTCTACCTTAGCCTTTGAAGCGTTGTATACAACGAAGTCAGGCTCAAAGTTCTCAAGCTCCTCAGCAGTTGGCTTGATAAACATATTTGTTACAAAGTGAGCCTGCCAAGCAACCTCAACGATGAAACGGATAGCCATTCTTGTATCCTTGTTAGCGCCGCAGAATGCGTCAACTACGAAAAGTCTCTTATTTGAAAGTTCCTTGATAGCGAGTTCCTTAACAGACTTCCAAGCCTCCTGTGAAGCTGGGTGGTTGTCGTTCTTGTACTCGTCAGAAGTCCACCAAACAGTGTCCTTAGAATTTTCGTCCATAACGATGAACTTATCTTTAGGTGAACGGCCTGTATAAACGCCTGTCATAACGTTTACTGCGCCAAGCTCACTTTCCTGACCCTTTTCATAGCCTTCGAGTGTTGGCTTTGTTTCTTCCTCGAACAGCTGCTCGTAAGAAGGGTTGTAAACAACTTCTGTAGTTCCGGTGATACCGTACTTGCTCAAATCGATCTTTGACATGTTGCAATAACTCCTTTTCAAAAAAATATCGTTAATAGGCGCTATAATGAAACAGCACACGCCGGCACATTCATTTTCTTTCCTTATTATAAAGCATAAGCTATACAGAAATTCATCTGACAATTGAAAACACACTGCCAGCATTTCATGCTGTGCTCCTATTACAGCAATATAATTATACCACATATTTTTCTGAATTGCAAGGGTAAACGCAGATTTTGTGAGCTGATTTTTTACATTTCGCTTAAATCTATAACGATTTTTTATGAATAAATGTAATTTCATGGTATAAAATAGATAATAAAAGATATTGACTATTATCAATAGTTAGTTTAAGCTTGCGCGGACGATTTTGCAGCATCAATATAAAATAATTGCATTTTTATGCTTCTTTGCAAAAAAACGCCCCAAATTATGCAGGCAAATTCCGCTTACCTGCAAACAGAAAAAAGGCAGTCCACAAGGAACTGCCCTTCTCCGAAATATCAACAATAGGGGAGATCTTATTTACTTTTTCTTCTTAGCCATGACCACAGCCGCACCGCTCAGAAGTGCAAGAGCGAATGCTCCGCCTGCAACGCCGGTTGATGGGTTTGTGTTTGAAGCGTTTGAAGCTGCCTTTGAACTGCTGTCTGACTTGCTGTCAGTTGCCTTGCTGTCAGAAGATGAGCTGTCGGAAGATGAGCTGTCGGAAGCAGAACTGCTCGTATCTGACGAAGCATCAGAACTGCTTACGCTGTCAGGCTGTGAAGAAGCAGGTGCTTTCTTTACAAGGTTTGCCACGGCGTCATTTATAGCCTTTACCATAGCGTCCACGTCAGCCTGCTCTGTGATGTTCTTTGTTCTGTCGATAGCGGCAAGAGCCTTTTCGACTTCTGAGAAGTCCTCATAATCGTCCTTGTTGAGAGCCTTTGCGGCTTTCTCTGCCTTGTCAAGCTCTGTATAGTCTGCTGACTTGTAAACAAGTGCCTCAACAGCGTCGTTTATATCTTTCGCCATTTTGTCAACGTCTGACTGCTGTGTAAGGTTTTTAGTTCTGTCGATAGCTTCAAGTGCCTTTTCTACGGCTGTAAAGTCCACATAGTTGTCCTTATTAAGAGCCTTTGCAGCTTCTTCTGCTTTGTCAAGCTCTGTATAATCTGCCTTTGCATACTCAAATACAGCCGAACTGTCTCTATGAACTGCGAATGGTTTTTCACATTCATCAGTATGGAATGTACCGCCCTTTATCTCGCACTTTTCGCAATCGTTAAGGAAAATTCCTATGTCACCACCGAGTGTGATATCTCCTCCCGAGATAAGACCGTTCTTTATATTGTCTGTACCAAGATAAATATCCGCAAGCTTGGCATTGATATCTACCTTTCCGTCCTTTATAATCAAGCCTGTCTTAGGCTCAGGGGCACCTATACCAACTACTAATATTCCTGCTCTTCCTGCATTGATATTCACATCTCCGCCGTATATCTCAACAGAGCCGTTTGCATACAAACCGTCATTCCAGCCACCATCGGCAACTTCACTTGTGTCAATATTAAGAGTTGCGTCCATTACCTTTATGGAATAAAGTGTTATGACAGCACCGCCCTTTGCGTTGACAGTTCCTGACTCAAAAGTAACATTAGGCTGATCCATTACTGGAAGGTTGCCTGTTTCTTCAAGATTAAGCACACTGTCCTTAGTCTTTCCACTTAGTACTACACCGGTATCTTTTGCGCTTCCTTTTCTCGAAATAACTGTAGTGCCTGAGGTCATCTTGTTATCTCCTGAGAAAACTATATTAGTAACTTTTTCTCCGTCAACAATGACACAAGACTTTTTCGCCGTCGAAAAATCAACATTGTCAAGTGTAAGAGTAGAAGTTGCTGCGTCCCAGCTCCAGCCCTCGTCTTCATTTTTCTGATCGTTCTGAAATCCTGCCACTGTAAGGTCAAGAGTTGTAGTTCTCTGCTGATTTGCCGCAAAAACATTTATTGCAGGCAAAGATGCCATACATATGACCGTTGCGAGCATAGTGCTAAAAATTCTTGTCTTTTTCATATTTATCCTCCCGAAATATAAGACTTCATATCATATTTGCATTGCGTTATAAAACCGCCCTGCTTATAATTATGATAGCAGAGCGGTAATAATTTTTCAACTATTTTGACACAAGCGGTCAAAAACCTGCACAAGCGGTATTCATTTAAACAAATAATGTATGAAAGTCCCACTTAATTGCTTTATACATCCATTTAATGGATGTATTACTTTTTCTTCTTAGCCATGACCACAGCCGCACCGCTCAGAAGTGCAAGGGCGAATGCTCCGCCTGCAACACCGGTCGATGGGTTTGTGTTTGAAGCGTTTGAAGCTGCCTTTGAGCTGCTGTCTGACTTGCTGTCAGAAGATAAGCTGTCGGAAGCGGAACTGCTCGTATCTGACGAAGCATCAGAACTGCTTACGCTGTCAGGCTGTGAAGAAGTAGGTGCTTTCTTTACAAGGTTTGCCACAGCGTCGTTTATAGCCTTTGCCATAGCGTCCACGTCAGCCTGCTCTGTGATGTTCTTTGTTCTGTCAATAGCGGCAAGAGCCTTTTCGACTTCTGAGAAGTCCTCATAATCGTCCTTGTTGAGAGCCTTTGCGGCTTCCTCTGCCTTGTCAAGCTCTGTATAGTCTGCTGACTTGTAAACAAGTGCCTCAACAGCGTCGTTTATATCATTTGTCATTTTGTCAACATCTGACTGCTGTGCAAGATCTCTATACCCTCTTAAAGCCTCAACTGCACTGTACAAGTTTGCAACGCTTTCATCTGTGTAGATAGAAAGGTCGGCAGGAATATTACCCAGCACTTCATAAACATTGCTGTAGTCAGCAGGCTCAGCACCGCAGGCAGGAGTATCGTTATCACGCTTAGTCCATACGTTTGATGAGCCGTTGAGCACATTTAAAAAGCTGTCTGTTTTCATATCGTCAATAGTAAGAGAAGCTGCTGATTCCGTATTTTTTGCTGTATTTTGTATGTTGTAGTAGCAATTTTGAATCGTACTTCTATTCATCGTATCTTGCATTGCAAAAGCATAAGCGGAAGAAGAAATATCAGATACAAGACCTGTTGCATAGCAATTCTTTACAGTGCCATAATAGTTATTGCTTGCAGCGTCAGTACCCATGAATGACGCACCAACAAAACTATTGCTTACATCACCCTTTGCATAGCAGTTGCTGATGTTAAGACCTGAGATGTTTCCAACAAAGCCGCCTGCATATTCTGCACCTGTTATATTGCCTGTGGCATAGCAATTTTCTATCAAAGTTTCATCAATTGTCACTCCATTACCTATTCCAACGAAGCCACCTACTGCAATGCCACGTCCGTTTCCTGTTACCTCAACAGAAACGTCTGCACCGCAATATTTAGCAGATGAGCCTTTTGCGAGCGTACCAACAAAGCCACCAACATTGCCCTTTTTTGTTGATTCCTCTATCTTTCCGGAAACACGGCTGTGGCTCACTGTTGTATCTCCGTCCTGAATGCCTACTAATCCGCCTATGCTGTTAAGAGCAACATAGCTGCCGTCAGAGCCTGCCTTCATGTCAAGACCGATAACAGTACAATTTACTATGTCGCCCATAGAATAACCTACAAGCGCACCTCCCATGCGGAAGCCATATCCACTGCTGTGATTTCCGCCAACATAGTTTATAGAAACATTTTCAAGAACTACGTCCTCGATAGTGCCGCTGGTCGCACCGAACAAGCCGCATACATCGCCACTGTATGGCGATGTTTCTGTTCCAATGGTAAGATTTTTGATAGTATAACCATTTCCGTCAAAGTTGCCAGAGAAAACAAAATATTCATGACCACCCATAATAAGATCCGCCACAGTTTCTCCTACTGGAGTCCACTCTTTTCCACCGAGGTCGATATCCTCTGTAAGCTCAAAGTATGTGTCTGCATATTTTTCACCATATTCCTCTGCGTTCACTCTTTTCGCAAAATACGCAAGCTGTGAGCCATTAGCTATTTGATAAGGGTCATCTTTTGTGCCTTTTCCTCCTGCAAAAGACTCCGCTACAGAGCCGTCCCAGACCTCTGTACCATCAGCAAAAACAGAAACAGGCACTAAGCTTGCCGCAAGACCCATCGTCACCAAAAGACTTAAAATTTTCTTTTTCATTCTAATTCCTCCATAATATTTTTCGTTGTTGATATTTCTTTTTTACTCAGAGCATAGATTTTTCACGATTATTTTAACACAACCCACACACTTGTCAACAAGTTTGACACAAGCCGTCAAAAATCAGCACAAGTGGTATTCGTTTAAACAAACAATGTATGAAAGTCCCATTTAATTGCTTTATATATCCATTTAATGGATATATTACTTTTTCTTCTTAGCCATTACCACAGCCGCACCGCTCAGAAGCGCAAGAGCGAACGCTCCGCCAGCAACGCCTGTTGACGGGTTTGTATTTGAAGCGTTTGAAGCCGCCTTTGAGCTGCTGTCTGCCTTGCTGTCGGCTGATGAGCTGTCAGAAGCGGAACTGTCAGGCTGTGAAGAAGCAGGTGTTTTCTTTACAAGGTTTGCCACAGCGTCATTTATAGCCTTTACCATAGCGTCAACATCAGCCTGCTCTGTGATGTTCTTTGTTCTGTCGATAGCGGCAAGAGCCCTTTCGACTTCTGAGAAGTCCTCATAATCGTCTTTGTTGAGAGCCTTTGCGGCTTTCTCTGCCTTGTCAAGCTCTGTATAGTCTGCTGACTTGTAAACAAGTTCAAAAGCCTGTGTATGTGTTGCGATATCTGCTGAAATAGTTATTTCCTTGCTGAGAGGCTCGCAATCGTCAGCAGTTACCTCTACTGTGTAAGTGCCTGATGTAAGCATTGCAGTATTGCTTGTTATCTCTTTTCCGTCTACCTTTATTACAACATTTTTCAGGTCAGCAGGTGTTACTTCAAAATCAACTGCATATTCCTTAGTTGGCAGGACAGGCGTTTTTCCCTCAACATACTGATACTTTGCACCGCCAGCTGTCAACTCGTCATAAAATTCTTTTGTTGTCATATAGTCATATGCTTTAGCCTTGCCTGCTTCTTTATTTGAACCGCAAGCTTCAACATTTTCTGTTTCTGTGAAATAGTTGTTTTTAAAGTCAGTTGTAGACGAGGAATCCTTCCCCACTATTCCGCCGAAACGTGTATATGGCTTTTTGGCTGAGTACTGTGAAAGGTCAATTTCTCCTGCAAAATAGCAATCACTTACAGAACCGCCGGCTACTGAACCAACGATACCGCCTACATCTGTGGTTCCGTTGCCAACCGGCGTGAGTTTTCCTGTAACATAGCTGTTTATAACCTTGGAATCGCCATACAAACGTCCTACGATACCGCCGGCGTCTGGTGCAGCATATACCATATCGCCTGTGCTTGAACAATAGCGGACTTCCGTTCCAATCTGCGCATATCCAACTATACCGCCGACATAAACACTTTCGTTGTCGCCTGAGATAGTTATGTCTGCTGTGTTCTCACAATATTCAAAAGTTGTGCCGTATGCCTGACCTACCATGCCTATGAAGCCATAAACATATTTGCCGTTATTGTTGAACGATACGTTTGACACACAATCAGAAATAGTACAATCACCTGCAAATCCTGCAATAGTGCCATAAACAGTATATTCGTTATCAGTATTTGTCACATCCAGATTTCCCTCTATAGTCAGACCTGATACCTCTGCTTCCTCGATATCGCCAAAGAAACCGACCAACAAATCTTTACCATAAATAGACGTAAAATCAATGTTTGAAATAGTATGACCGTTTCCGTAGAATTTGCCGCTGAAACAATGTTCAATATAGCCGTTTTCATCGAAAACGTTTCCGATAGGCGTCCATACAACACCTGTCAAGTCAAGGTCATTTTCAAGAACAACAACTGCGTCCTTATTCTTGTCATAATCTCCGTTGTTTACCGCTTTTGAAAACGCCAACAGGTCGTCAACAGTTTTTATTACCGTCTTATTATCGTCTGCAAATGCCGTTGTCGGCACAAACAAAAGACAGCCCGTCACCAAAAGACTTAAAATTTTCTTTTTCATTCTAATTCCTCCATAATATTTTTCGTTGCTGATATTTCTTTTTTACTCAGAACATAATTTTACACGATTATTTTAACACGGCCTACACACTTTGTCAATAGATTTGGCACAAACGGTCAAAAATCTGCACAAGCGGTAACAAAATAAATGAATAATGCTTGAATTTTGCTTTGATGTGTGTTATTATATATTAAGAAATCATGTATAAGAAAGGATTTTTACAGTATGAGAGTGGCATTGGTAGACGATAATAAAAACGACCTTGCACTTCTTCATGAATATATTTCCGAACAAACCGCCCACAGCTGTCAGATAGATACGTTTTCAAGCGGAGAAAGCTTTTTGTCATGTTGGCAGATGGGAGCTTATGATCTGGTGGTGCTCGATATATTCATGGGGAAAATGACAGGGATAGAGGTCGCAGAAAAGCTTCGTGAAACAGACAAAAACGTGCATATCGCATTCGGCACTTCAAGCAACGAGTTTGCAAGCGAAAGCTACGACCTCAACGCCTGCTACTATCTTTGCAAGCCTTTTCAGGCTGACAAAGTAAAAACCATGCTTGACCGGATCGGTTCTGATGAAATTGATCGTATGCGTTCCGTTAAGCTTCCCGACGGTCAGAACGTGATACTCAGAAATGTTATCTACATAGACTGTGCGTCACATATCGTGACAATCCATTGCACAGACGGTGAAAGCATAGTTTCAAGAAATTCTTTCGCTGAGATCGAGAACATTTTTTGCAGTCATTCATACTTTTACACCTCCACCAAAGGCGTCATCGTGAATTTCTATGAGATAGCCCAGCAAAAAAGCGACCTTTTCATAATGAGCGACGGCACACATATCCCCATAAGTCGCCGAAAATCCAGAGAAACACTAGACGCCTTCGCTCAGTTTCGCTTCAGTGATCTGCGAAAAGGCGGTGAGCAGTAATGCCTCCTTTATACCGCCTTGTGGAAGTGGGCATATATTCCCTTCTGAATTTTCTGCCACTTATGGTGCTTGCCCTTTATCCCTTCCGGCATAGGCTTCGCTTTTCCAAAACAGCTACTGTGGGACTTGTTGTGGCTCTTTCACTGGTGCAGATCTTCTTAGGCTGGCAGGCGGCATTTTTCAGCACAAATGCAGGTCTGCTAAGTGCAGTCAGCACCCTGCTCTATGCGGCTTTTTACTTTTTCGCTGTGAAGGTCAAGGTCGGCAAAACAGGCTTCACACTGCTTCTGCTTTCAAATAACGCAAGCTTTATCGTCATTACCTCAAAATGTCTGGAGGGTATTCTGTTCCCGTCACTTGCCTATGAGTCATACCACTGGTCGTTTTCCCTTTGTATGCTTATGACAGAAGCCGTGGTATGGGGACCGCTTTTTATCTACATGAAAAAGGTCTACACACCTGCGGTGGAAAGAGAGCCGTCAGGTCTGGAGTGGCGCTATCTTTGGCTTATCCCATTTACGTTCTATATAATATGGTACTATACTCTCTACGGCAACTCTACGAAAAGCAGCTTAGAGCTTGCTCTGGAGCCAAAGAACACCATAGCTCTGTTCTTTATAAACGCAGGAGCGTTTCTGGTGTATTACATCGTGGCACGGCTGGTCATCGAACAGCAGAAAAATCTGCGGCTTCAGGAAAATAACCACCTGCTTGAAATGCAGAACCTGCAATATGACTATTTGCAGGATAAGATAAAAGAAACAAGACGCTATAAGCATGATGTCAGACATCATATCGCTCTTATGCAGGAGCTTCTGAAAAAGGGCGAATATGATAAGCTTTCGGAATATCTCAATTCTTTCAGGGATTCTATGCCCGATATATCAGAACGCATTTACTGCAAAAACACATCTGTAAGCGCACTTCTTGCATATTTTGCTCAAATAGCGGAAAGCAGCGGCATTGAATACAAGGTGAGCGCTGACATCCCAGATGATATAAAAATAGATATAACCGACCTCTCTGTGCTTTTCGGAAATCTTATCGAAAATGCCATTCACGGCTGCGTGTCTGACAGTGCAAAGAATAAAAAAATAATAATCAGAGCAAAGGCTGACATCTATTCCCTTTGCCTAGCGGTGGACAACACCTTCACCGGAACTATACTCACCGACCCAGAAGGCGGTTTCCTTTCCTCAAAACGCAATGGCAAAGGGATCGGCACAGAGTCTGTCAAGAACATTGCCGCCAAATACAATGGCGTAGCTAAATTTGAATACGGTGACGGAATGTTTTACGCTTCCGTAATGCTGAACATATGAAAAAGGCGGAAAGCTCGCAAAGAGCCTCCGCTTTTTCTATTATATATAGTATATCCGTTTTGCTGTTCTTAATTGTCGCTTATATCACACACTGCCACGCTTGTAACAGGGTCAATGTCAGAGATGTCAACGCCGTATTGATATGGGTTGAGTTCAAAAGTCTCGCTGTCCGTCTGAGCCTGCATTCTTTTATATGTTTCATCAAGCTGTTCGTCAGTGAGGTCAAAGCCGAACCACCATGTTCTGCCGTTTATTGTCGCTGATACGATTCGGTTTCTGTCTGTATTTGAAAGATACATAAGTGGCTTTTCACCCAGAGCGTTGCAAAGCTCGTTGTATGTCATGCCCACATAGATATTCTTTGTGATGTATGCACCATTGTAAAGCTCCACCCTTGTGACAGGCAGGCTTTCGTCAACATAGCCCTTGCCTGTTTCGGTATTCAAAGCCGCCCTGCCGAAGTGATACTGCGGAAAAGCCGAGCACTGATACATAGAATCATAGCCGTTTTGAACGAATGTTGGATAAACAAACTCATAGTTGTTGTCTGCCATTTTGAGCATATCCCCCACTGTATTTGAAAACAGCTCCTCGCCTGGTTTGTCTGCACTTGGGAGGACAGCGCTTGTATTTTCGCCTTGCGTATCTGTAACAGGAGTATCGGTTTGCACAGGTGCAGGTGCAGTTGTCACGGCGGTGTCTGTTACCTTTTCAGGCTCGCTTGACGGCTCAGATATGCTGTCTGTTTCAGCTTTTGACGAACTGATTTCAGGTATCTTCTCTGATGAAGCGTCTGCCATACTGCTGTCAGAAAGGTCAAGGCTATCGTCATTTAAGCTGTCTGAAACACTGCTGTCATCGTGAACGCTGAAGCCGTTGTTGTTCACTCCACGGAGAGCCAATGGTATGCTCACTGCCACCACCACAGCCGCCGCAGTTCCCACTATCTTTATAGCAGCGGAAGAGGTTTTCAACGCTGTAACAGGTGAAGCCGCTGTCATTGCATACTTTTTCGGCAGAGCCGCTCTCATCATTGCGCTCATAGGCACAGCCGCAAATGCGCCGCCCTCAAAGATACGCTCTATCTCTTTCTTTATCTTTGCCCTCGCCTTAAAAAGCTTCTGCTTGGCGGCATTCTCGCTTATCTCCAAAATCTCGGACACTTTTTTCAGCGGCATGCCGTCATAATAATAAAGTATCACCGCCGACCTCTGCTCAGGCTTCAGCCCCTCTATGACCTTTTTCAGACAGCGTTTAAGCTCCTTGCTATCGGCATAATCCTCAGGGAGCATAACAGTATCGTCAGCATGGATATCCTCGCTGAGGTTTTCGTCATCAAGGCTTATGTTATCCTCTCTGCCCTTTTGTCTGAAATACATTCTGCACTTGTTGAAAGCGATAGAGTGAAGCCACGTTTCATAATGCTCAGGCTCTTTCAGCGACCCTATCCCCTCCATTGAAGCCAAAAAGCTGTCCTCGGAGATATCCTCTGCGGTATGCTTATCCCCAACGTTTTTCAGCACGAAGAAATAAAGCTTCTCGTGGAACTCTTTGTACAGCTTCTCAAAAGCTGTCTTTTCACCATTTTGAGCCTTTTCTACAACGGCTCTCAATTCATTCTTGTTCATTCACATATCCCTCCAAGACAAGTATGCGTATCAACCTTTTCATCTGCGCCTCTGCCTCATCGTCTGTCTGACGAGTTTCCTCGTTCATGGACCTTAGGACAAAGGCGATGACATCTCCAAGCTTTGCATTTTTCATTTTTATCTCCGTTTCATGCTCTCTCGTTTTTGCCCTTTCATATACTTAGTTGCAGTTATCCCGATATGGTTATCATAACATCACACTTTTGTATATCTGCACAAAAACGCACCCCACAGCCTATGAAAAATACACAACCTTATGACGCATACTGTCTTAATACTCATTATACTATATTTATGTATATTAAGCAACTATTTTTCAAAACTTGCCATAATAGATAATTCACATATCATTAATAAAATGCTTCTTGTATCTCTTGTGCAATATGCTATAATCTAGTTGAAAATACGGAAAGAATTCCGTATAAAGTTAATAAATCAAACAAATCGGAGGTAATTCATTATGATGGGAAGACTCAGAGCAATGCGTGAGCCGCTCAAATATGTTCAGGGCAGAGATGCTACACTTAAGTTTCATGAAGAAATGGGCTATATGGGCAAAAGGTGGCTGTTTGTATGTTCAAACAGTGGCTACAAAGCCTGTCATGACAAGATAGAGAAAAGCTTTGGCGAACTTGACGATTACAGACGCTATGAAGTATTTGGTGGTATATCAAGCAAGGGCGAGATAGCCAAAATGGAAGAGATAGTAAAGGCTGACAACATCGACACAGTAGTTGCAGTTGGCGGCGGAAGCGCAGTTGATACTGCAAAAGCTACAGCATACTACACAGGCAAGCACATTGTTATCGTGCCTACAGTTGCGGCAACAGATGCGCCATGTACAGGTCTGTCAGTAATATACAATGATGACCACAGCTTTGACAAATATCTTTTCTATCCTACCAATCCAGACGCAGTAATGGTAGACACAACAGTTATCGCAAACGCACCTGTAAAGTTCCTTATTGCAGGCATGGGCGATGCACTTGGTACATATTTTGAGGGCAGAGCTTCCATAAGAACAGAGTCCGCAAGCCTTGAAGGCACAGGCATCACAAGAGCAGGACAGGCACTTGCAAGACTTTGCTATGACACGCTGAAAACATATGGCAAGCAGGCAGTTGAGGCTTGCAAGGTACACGCAGTTACACCTGCTCTTGAAGCTATCTGCGAGGCTAACGTATATCTTTCAGGTGTTGGAGCAGACAACGTAAACTGTGCGGCTGCACACTCGTTCTACAATGGCGTAACATCATTGGGAATCAAGCACGCAGACCACGGCTGTTGTGTAGCCCTTGGTACACTGGTTCAGCTTGTACTTGAGGGTGCGCCAAAGGAAGAGTTTGAAGAGGTACAGAACTTCTGCCTTGAAGTGGGACTTCCTGTCACACTTGAAGAGATCGGTGTAACTACACCTGAGCAGGTAGAAACTATCGCAAAGAACGCTTGTATTCCAGGCGAAACTATCCACAATCTTGCAGGCGACGTACAGCCTATCGAACTTTATGACGCTATCATGCAGGCAGACGCAATGGGCAAGATAGCACTGGGAAAATAAAGAATAGTATATATTTAAAATAATATTGCCACCCACGGCTGATTTAGCTGTGGGTGGTTTTCTGTGCGAAAAAAAACAGAGAAACCCGATCAATGGGTTTCTCTGTTTGGATCAACTTATTAAATCATAATATCTTAGTAAAGTATATCTTCCTGCGAAGCTCAGTTGTCTGCAACGTCCATAAGCTCAACAGCAATATCGTCAGACCCGGTATCATCTGCATCAGCCTGAATATCGTCCGGCTTATCGTCCTCTATGACAGCTCCTGTAAAATCAATACAAACATTCTCGCTTTTGCCAAAACGAGCCATTGTGAGCAGATCGGTGACAGTCGAGCGTGTGACATGAGCACCTGTGAAATCCATCACCACATTTGCAGAATTATCCTCGCTGTTTTTGCTGTTGATCTCATCACGAAGCTGGTCAAAATTCGTATCCTCAAGGTCTGCATAAGCTGAAAACTTTTTTGGCGCATAGAGCGTTGCAACAGCGTGCATAGCAATGAATACAAACCTGAAATCTTCGCAATCAAAGGTTCTGAAAGGTATCTCAAAAAGCCTCAGCATACCCTCGTCGGTCTTTTTGCATAAAACAGGCTTATATCTGTTCTGAGCCAGATCATAGGTGTATCTGTCTTCGTAAGCTTCATCGGTTAAGCTACCGTCTGGCATAGGCACGATCTCAAAGCGAGAAGTTTCATTGCACGTATTACAATAGCCTCCGACTATCACAAATCTGAAAACATAGTCGGTATTTTTCTCAAGTTTTTTGTCACAGCATATCTGCGTCCAGTCCCAATTCCAGTTTCCAATAGAATAGGCAATAACGTTTTCGCCGTCCTCATCGGTCACAAAATATTTAGCTATGACATTGTTTTCGCAGGACTTATCTGCCTTAAAATCTCTAGGATCAAAATCTATTACTTTACCCATATTGTTTACCTCCGTAACATCCACGGTCGGCTTATGAGTATCCAACATTCTTATAGTACATTTTTCACAGTCGCTTGCATACTCTGCCCGACCGTTCTTAACAAGCCCCTTAGCCCTTTTGGGATAGGTGGCTCCGATTCGTTTTCCGTTTATGTCTGTAACAATAACGTTTTTTTCTATGGGTATCTCCCCCTTGCACAGCAATATTAAATTAGTGCCTGTATTACACAGGCTTGCGTTTAGCTCCGACGCTGTTATTTTCTATGGGTGTCGTCCCCGGTCTTTGCTTAGGATAAGTTTAACAGACGTCCGGTCTTTTGTCAAGACTATATGCACCTTTTTGACATTACATACAATTGCGATCTTGCGGGCTTAGCACATATGCACAAGGGACATGAGTACATAAAATGCCCGTCACGGCGAGTGATTTCAAAATTTATCATAACGCAATTCTATCTCACCGGGAACAAAAAAATCCGTCCTGCCCAAAGTAAGACGGAAATTGGGTGCAGGATCGAAACTTTCGGAAAAAGGCCAGCGATTGGTGCTTGAAGTTTCTGAAAGACTAGGAAAAGAATAATTTTTGAAGCCCCGAACTGCAATATCAAAGTAAAAATAAAACAGCGTACCGCAGCCCCCTGCGATACGCTGTTCTCATATAAAATTACTTCTTTGTAGTAACACTCTTTGAAGCCGACCAAGCGCCGTAGTATTTCGTACCCTTTACAGTTGTGTAAGAACGAACACGAACGTAATATTTCTTTTTGCCCGAAAGCTTTGAAATAGTCTTGGTGTCGGTCTTGTTGTTTGTTATGGTAACTTTCTTTGCACTTGTGAACTTTGAGTTGGTAGCATACTGAATCTCGTATCCGGTAGCAGAGCCTTTCTGCGCCCAATCCACAAAGAATGCCTTTGACTTTGCCGTGAGCTTCTGTATCTCCTGCTTGGCAGGATTTATCTTGAACGTCTTTGTGATAGTGCCTGTGTAAGAGCCTTTTCCTGTGATTTTTACAGTGGCAGTGCCTATGCTCTTGTTGTTAGAGTATGAAACTGTGTAGTCAGTGCCTTTTTTCAATGTTTTGCCATTGTATTTAACAGTAATGCTCTGAGTGATGTTCTTGCCAGTGAAAGCCTTTGTGGAAATGCTCGAAACTGTGGCTTTCTTGAAGTTATTTTTGATACTGTAGGTCTTAGAAACTGAGCCAGTGTAATTGCCCTTGCCCTTAATAGTGACCTTTGCTGTTCCAACCTTGGTGTTGTTTGAATAGGAAGCTATGTAATCTGTACCATTCTTCAAAGTTTTGCCGTTTAGCTTGACCGTTACACCAGGCTTCTTTGCCTTGCCGTCATAAGCGTAGGTCGAAGTTGAAAGTGTCACGCTTGCCTTTGAAATGCTAATTCTTGAAAGTGCAGGAATTTCAGCCGTTTCAAGAACTTTCTTGCAGACTGTACATTCCTTGTGCTTTGAGCCTTTAACTCCGATAGAAGCCGCCTTGTCGACTATCCAACCGCTTGACTTGTGACCTGTGGCATTTATCACTGTCTGAACTTTGATAACAGTATTGCAAACTGAGCAATGTGAGCCGTCTGTTTTGCCTGCGGTGGTGCAAGTAGCAGGGTAGCCCTTGTCGGTAACTGCGGTGTGACCCTTTGCAGGAAGCTTTTCTGTAACTGTTGCATTGCACTTTGTGCAAGTCTTTGTTTTTGTACCCTCTGATGTGCAAGTCGGCTGTTTTGTTACAACAGAATTTCCGTAGCTGTGACCTGTTGCCTTAGTTGTGCTATCCTTGTATGAAGTACCGCAAACAGAACACTTGTGGAGTGTGTAGCCGTTAGTAGTGCAAGTAGGTGCAACAACTGTGTCAGCATATTTGTGTGAAGTCTTTGGTATAGTTTCTGTAACTGTCGCATTGCACTTTGTGCAGGTCTTTATAGCAGTACCCTCTGATGTGCAGGTCGGTTGTTTTGTTACAACAGAATTTCCGTAGCTGTGACCTGGTGCTTTTGTTGTGCTATCCTTGTATGAAGTACCGCAAACAGAACACTTGTGGAG
>CDZS01029883.1_pt1 | contig 16293 bp, 9 predicted proteins | sample 557751 | NCBI WGS metagenome assembly CDZS01 (sample SAMEA3182113, study PRJEB8094) | gut metagenome | biome: human; feature: gut; material: Stool; isolation source: human stools | place: Canada | collected 2013-05-07 | reverse complement strand
GGATTTTATTCATGCAAGTTCTCTATCCCTGAAAAGACAGCTACCGAAGCTAAGGATCACGGTGACATGGATTGGATCGAAATGCGTTATGCAGAAGTATTATTGAATCTTGCTGAATGTGCTGCGGAAGTAGGAAATAAATCTGATGAAGTTTATACTATCCTGAAAGATATTCGTAAACGAGCCGGTATAACGGCCAATGCGGACGGGCTCTATGGTTTAAAAGCAAATATGAGCCAACAAGAATTGATTGATGCCGTTCTTTATGAACGCCGCATTGAATTGGCTTATGAGGGCAAACGTTTCTGGGATTTGCTTCGTCGCAAGATATTCTCTGATATGCAAGGATATTCCCGTTACAGAATTGAAATACAGGTGAAGAGCGAATATGCTACTATGGCACGAAGAGATTTTATCACTATGATAAAGAACGATCCGGAATTGATGACAAAGAATTATTTCAAGTATTTCACTACTCAAACCTGGAGAATTGACGAAACCTATCAATGGAATGTAAAAGACACCTATTACTTCCAGGGATTGGCTCGTAAACACTTCGAACAGAATCCGAAACTGCAACAGACCATCGGTTGGGAAAGTGGTGATTTCGATCCATTAAAATAGTATACCAAAATACAGAATCTCTTAATTAAGGTATTTAGTTAAGTCAATATTGAGCAAACTTTTACTCTCAGTAGTAGAAGTTTGCTCTTTTTTTACAAGCTTTTGAGACAATCTATATAATGGAAATCATTTTTTTCCTCTTCCTTTGTTACACCATTAATTAACTTTATTGAATAAGACAAAGAATGAAGAACATTTATTATCTACTATGCCTTCTTTTCCCCCTATCCATTATGGGGCAGGAACCAATGGGCAAAAGCCAGTGGGTTTATTCGGATGCTAACGGAAAGTTAGTGTATAAAGCCACTAAGAGAGGTGACCGGATTATCGACTTTTCACATGCCGGATATAAGGGCGGTGGTGTAACCTTGCCATACGTTCCGGCAAAACTGACCGTACATCCTTTAGGAGAAAACGAAGATTGCACGGATTATATTCAAAAAGCCATTGATATGGTTTCCGCACTTCCCAAAGATGCCGATGGCTTTCGGGGTGCAGTTCTGCTGGCACCGGGACGTTACGTATGTAACCGTTCTCTTCAGATAATGACAGATGGCGTCGTATTGCGCGGTAGCGGAAGTGATCCGAGTGGAAGTGTTATCGTCATGACCGGAGATAAACATACGGCAATCGTAGTGAATAATGGCATCCGCCAACGTGCAGGCAATCGTTTAGGCGAAGCTGCTCCGGATGAAAAAAGTATAAAGGTGACTGACAAGTACATCCCTGCCGGTTCATATCGTTTGACGGTAGCTGATGTTTCCGGACTTTCCGTCGGCGACAATATAGAAATACGCAAACCCGTAACCGAGAAATGGATCAAATATATGAAAATGAATGATCTGGTTCGTGACGGGAAACCTCAAACTTGGATAAAGGCAGGACGGCAACTGATTGCCGAACGGACCATTGCAGGTATCGAAGGAAATACAATTGTGCTGAGTGTCCCGCTGGTAGACTCTTACGATGCAAAATTTACCGATGACAATACTACATTAGTGGTAGCCAATAACGTACAACGCCTCCGTCAGTGCGGTGTGGAGAATCTGCGCATCGAGTCGCCCGCACAAGCGGTCAATCACGGGAAAGCATTATATTATGCACTAAGAATCTACGGAGAAGACTGTTGGGCAAAGGACATCAATGCATTGGAAACCATGGAGAGTATAGGTGTAGGCGGGCGACGCATCACTTTGCAGCAGATTAACGTAATCAGAAGGGCTTTGCACCAGGGAGCTTCCAAGCCGGCGGAGTTTGCACCGAACGGAGGACAGATTCTGATTGACCGTTGTTCGGTAGAAGGAGATAATATCTGGTTTGTGGCACTTGGCGCCGGGCAAACAGGGCCTATTGTGTTCCTTAATTGTAGCTTCAAAGGGAATGGCCGTATAGAAGGGCATCAACGCTGGAGTACAGGTTTATTGCTTGACAATTGTAATTTGCCGGGCGGAGGTATTGATTTCAAGAACCGCGGCTCTATGGGTTCCGGTCATGGTTGGGGCACAGCCTGGTCTGTTGCCTGGAATTGCTTGGCGAAGAGTTATGTAAATCAGATTCCTCCGGGCACTTATAACTGGGTAATAGGCAGTAAAGGAGAAAGTACTCCGTTGCGTCGTCCCTTCAATCAGTCCGGTCCTACGTTGCCGGTAGGTGTTTTCGACTCGCATGATACTCCGGTTGCTCCTCAAAGTCTTTATCTGGCGCAATTGAAGGAACGTTTGGGCGAATCTGCATTACAAGCCATTGGATATGGGCCTACCGTGCAGTTACCTTCCCCTGTCCGCTCCGACTATACTTTTCAGGGAGGTATGCAAGCTTCTCGCGAGTTAGCGGGAAAAGATTACCGAGCTATACACGAATATATGCGTGCCTTGGGTTGGGACTATTCCGAACATCCCAATATCTCGAAAAACGACCATTACGACGGTGTGCATTGTGAAGTTCTTTTTGATGCTACCCTGCAGCAATATGTTTTCAAATTCACCAATCATGCCAATGCCAGGGCGCTGGACAGTGACCGGGGAAGATTGCTGAGTGACCGCCAGCGCAATGAAATGAAGAGCCAAACCAACCATGACTGGTATCATCTGAACGGAAACTGGAATGAGTGGCAACGGCTGGAATGGAAATTCCGCATACCCAAAGGTTTCCAACCCACCACCAAGTTCTGTCATCTTCACCAACTAAAGGCACAGGAAGGCAACAATGGCGCCCCACTCATTACTATCAGTACCCGTTGCGATAAAGACGGAGGGAATAAGCGTGTACAAGTGATTCATACTGGCGACACACGGACTTCCGGCAAGGGTGTTATCATAGACAACCTTCCGCTTGCCGACTTTGAAGATGAATGGATACAAGTGGAGACAGAAATGCATTATACCCATCATGGCACGTTCCGCATCAAACTGACCCGTATCAGCGATGGGAAAGTGCTTGCCGACCAATCTTTCGCAGATGTAGACTTATGGAGGAAGGGGGCGACAAGTATCCGGAATAAATTCGGTATTTATCGCAGTCTGGGGCGGAAAATGCAAAGTGCATCTGACAGACCTGATAACGGACTTAAAGATGAAAGCCTGCAGTTGGCTGATTTCAAAGTTTATGAAGCACATACCAATCCGAATCCTCAGCCGCACGACTAATCGTTTTTTCAGAAAATAACCTTTAAAAATCATTTTGTCATGGCTGACAAAATGATAATCCTATTGTCTCAGATTCCTTTCTTTCCGTCCAATGGTGGGGGAAAAAGAAAGAACGCAAGCATTCCCTATTAAAGAAATGCGGAAAGAAAGGAAAAGGGGACAGAATCACAAAAAAGGATGCAATGGCTGTTGTATCTTAAAAAAAATGATATCTTTCATGCGCTTTATGTGTGAAAAGAATATTTTTCCTCCGAATACTTTCCCGATATAACCAAAAAAGAATATAACCCGATAAGTAAAGGGCTACACCTTATATCCGGGATGGTGTCACCCTTTATGCAACATGGCTACACCCTTTCGGGCATAAGGTGTAGCCTTATCACGAAGAAGAATGTTAGTTTTGCCCGAAAAAGTGGTATGTTAAAGGGAAATACATGGTTTGTTTGGGGTAAGCAGACCGTCTGTTCCGGTCAGATAGGCCATCTGTTAGAGAACAACAGATGGTTAGTCTGGCTAAAAGACCGTTTTCTCCTCAAAACCCTGTTAGAATAATCGCCCATAGCATGTCTTTGTGTCGGTAAAATGATATAATCCTTGTCACCTTGAAACAGACCGATACAATATTACAAGGAAATGAGATAACACTGCAAAACTAAGAAAAGTAATCTCCCTTTCTTTACATATCACAAAAAAAGTAATAAATACACATGAAATCACAACTTGTATCTTTATGTATCGGGAGCTTATGTTTTGTAGGCAGTTACTCCCTTAATGCCCAGGAAAGTTGGCAATCGCAACTTGTTATTCAAGATGAATCCGGAAACCTGACTTATAAGAAAGATAATGATGGTTTTGTTATCCCAGATTTTAGTCAGGCCGGATACGGGAATGGAAAAGACATTCCTGTGGTCAGTTTGCCGGAACGCACCATTACTCTCAGTCCTTTGGAAGACAAGGAGGCCGACAATACGCAACATATACAGAAAGCCATTGACGAAGTAGGAAAATATGCTTTGGACTCAGAGGGTATCAGAGGAGTCGTATTGCTGAAAGCCGGACGATATAATGTAGACGGGACGTTAAATCTGACTTACGACGGAGTCATTCTGCGTGGCGAAGGTAATTGCTTCTCGGACAAAGACTCCACGGTTCTCTATGGTAGAAATGCTGCTGAAAAGGCAAAACGGCTTATTTTAATGGGAAATTCCTCCGCGCACAATTGGGGAAATGGGAAAGGAGATGCTCAGGTAAATATTGTAACACAGAAGGTGATGCCCGGTGACTATTCCTTTCAAGTGGAAGATGCAAGCGCCTATCGGGCAGGCGACTTGATTTGTATTAAATATCCTACCACAACAGCTTGGTTGGAAGCAGTCTGGTATGGTGGCAATACGAAACGCAACACAGATGAAAGCAAGAAATGGAAAACTAAGGATATCGATATTTCCTATCATCGCTACGTCACCAAAGTGGAAGGTAATATGATTGAAGTGGATGCTCCCATATTTTATGCGCTCGACGTACAGTATGCACAGGCGTATATCTACAAGATTTCAAATCCGGAAACAATCCGCCACAATGTAGGCATTGAAAATCTGCACATCTCTTTTGAAAGAAGTCCGGAGAATTCTACGGCTAACGTCGATCAGAATTGTATCTATATGAGTTCGTTGGAGAATTCATGGGTGAAAGGTGTTTCAATGTCCGGTTTTGTTCATGCGGGCATTAAAACGACTTCCACTACGAGGAGTACAATTGAAGATTGCTATGCTATTGATCCCTCCGGACTTTGCACAGGAGGTACGTATTATAATTTTGAGAATTACCATCGTTCACAACTCATCTTATTGAAAAATTGCTATGCCCGTAACGGGCGTCATCACTATATCTCTAATGGCTGTGCCTCCACCAGCGGCATTGTTGTATTGAATTTCCGTTCGGAACTTTCCCTTGCACAAGCTGAGGGACACCGGTTGTGGTCGCAGGGGATTTTGTTTGATAACTGGGCGGAATTGGGAACTATAAAATCGAATGCCGGGAAAATAGGCATGTATCTGCGTGACAATATGGGAAGCGGCCACGGATGGGGAGGCACCAACAGCGTGTTCTGGAATTGTGATGTACAGGACGGTGCCATTTATCTGGATAAAGTGCCTACGGGACAAAACTACGCTATCGGATGCACGGCTAAAACAATACGGAGATACCGCAACAATATGAGCGAATATACCAATGGATACATAGAAGGGCAGAATCGTAAAGGTTTGCAGCCCGCATCACTCTATGAGGCTCAGAGGGTGGCAAGAGGTATCTCTACGGGGATAATGCCTGAAGCAGGCAGAGAAGATATCCCGCATATTGTTGTGGAAACAAATCGTGTGAGAGTAAAATCGCAAAAAGATGCATGGATATCTATTTACACGACTCATGGAAGCATGGTGCAGATGCTCAAATCTTCTTCTGGCAATTGGATGGAGAGTATGCCATTGAACGATGATTTTTATGTGGTTCGTGTGCAAGAAACTGGCCAGAAGGCTTATAGCCGGAAGGTTCTGATAAGAACTGTTGGAAAATAACGTAACTATGTATTATATCAATAGCAATAAATTTCTTAATGATTATGGCTAAAAGAACTTTTTTCTCACTCCTGTATGCGCTGATATGCATTGTCAGTTTCGGACAGGAATTCGTACATCCCGGAATGTTACACACGACCTCTGATCTTGAATTCATGAAAGCTAAAGTCCTTGCAGGCGAAGAACCTTGGAAGGAAGCATGGAACCAGCTCAAGTCATCGGAAATCGCTTCGCTCAATTACAAACCGACTCCTTTTAAGGTTGTAGATAACGGCCCTTATAATAAACCCGATAATGGAGGAAAAGAGTTTGTACGTGATGGTGCGGCAGCCTACACCATGGCTTTGCAATGGTATGTGGAAGGGGATAAAGCTTATGCGGAGAAGGCTATCGAGATATTCAATGCCTGGGCTCAGACTCTTGAATCGGTCGTAAACCACAACCGTCAATTGAAGGTGGGTACGGCGGGAATCAAATATCTCAATGCTGCCGAGATAATAAAACATACTTATAAGGGCTGGAATGCCAAAGATCGTAAAGCTTTTGAAGATATGGTCATCAACGTCTGGTATCCGGTGATAAAGGACTGGACGCCTCGTTATAATGGCAATTGGGATGCTGCCAACGGACAAACACTTATGTGTATCGGCATCTTCCTCGACCGGCGGGATATTTTTGACACTGCCTGTAAGCAATTGCTCGATGGTGATACGAATGGTGCTATCAAAAACTATTTTTATGAAAGCGGGCAATGCCAGGAGAGTGGACGTGACCAGCAGCACGTACAGATGGGGCTTGCTTTCCTTGCCTGTGCCGCCGAAATAGCCTGGAATCAAGATATAGACTTATATGGAGCGTTCGACAATCGCCTCTACAAAGGATTTGAGTACACGGCCCGATACATGTCCGGTGAAGAAGTTCCTCATGTACAGTATATCACTTGGTTTGGAAAGCCGGTCTATGGACCTGAGATCTCATCCAAACAGCGGGAGAAAATCTGTCCAGCCTGGGAACGGGCTTATCATCATTATCACGACCGCAAAGGAATGGATATGCCGTACACTCGTAAGATGATTCAAAAAAGCCGTCCGGAAGGAACGGCCAATCAATCGTTTATGCCTTGGGCGTCGCTGACTAGTGCAGGCCTCCCTGTCCGATAAGGCTTTCTTTTATAGATTGTTCTGTAACGAAGTGCGATAAATAAGACTCCACGAAGAAGCTATGTCGTTGTTCCACCCCTGCGGAACGTTTATTTCACAGTCAAGAAACATTCATTTCTTGACTGTGAAACAAATATTTCTTGCCTGTGAACATATTGTTCCTTAAAAGAGATACGGAAATAATCTGACTATACCTCCGCCTCTTCCGTTTATTAGCAATTTATCTTATCTGTTTTACGTATCGACATGCTTTCCCGTCGTCAGTAATCCCCTCTATCACCACAGTATAAGTGGAGGGACGGTCGGCAGTATAGAAACTAAGCCCTGCTTCTCCTTTCTCATTCAAACGGATATTGGGTTCCCAATGAATAGTAGTACGTTTGTCGGAATTGATAATTTTACGACTTTCCTCGGTGGGGTATTTAGGAGCATAGAATTCTGCATTCTTAGCATAGGATAAATAACCGATACGGGCAATGCTCGGAATAGACGAACCTATAATTCCTTTAGAGAGATAAGTACTTATGTATACTTTCTGAGGCTGAACAATCAGAGGTAGCGCATCGCCAATTTGCGGTGCATTAGCTATTGTTGCGGCTTCTGTTTCTTCATAATTTTCCCAAGTATAATGATCCTCGCTGTTTGCAATATACATTGCTTTGTCCCGTACAAAATCTATAGACTTCACATCTCCGGCATGCAGATTTTCCAGATCTTGTATATTCTTTAGTTCATATCCATCCACTATGACGGGTACTCTTTTCCAAAAGCGTTCCCAGTAACCGGATATCGGACTATCACCATTAGAACCGGATATTTTACTATAAGAGCTTTTTTCATTGAAGTTTCTGTTTGGAACTAATACAAACATCTGACTGGTATTATTTCTAACCCCGGAATGAACAACAATATTAGGAGTTCTCTTTAATAAATCCAAAGCCGTCTTTTCATTTATCTGTTCTATCTTCTCCGGTTCAACCACTTTATATGAGATCCACCCATTCGGTAATTGCAAAGCGGTGATCTCTACCTCCGGTAGCCGGTATATTTTTTCTCCATTTACAAGAGTATAATCTTCGCGCACACTCTTAATGAAAGCTTTGCTTTTCAAAGGTATATCTTCTTCTTGCCAATGCAAATGGTTGATATCGGGATATTCTATTTCATTCATATAAATACCATATCGCCATTTGGGTTTCTTCCCGGCACCATAAATTAAGAACCCTGTCAAATGTTCCTTCACTTGTTGAAAATTATGGGTAAAACAAAACTCTCCTTTTTCATTGGAGACAACAATTTGTTTGAAAGCTTTTTGAGGATTATTCACAAGCAGTGCAAAATGAGGCAATCTCTTCTTATCAAAATGACTTTCAACATATCCGCAGATTTGCTGAGTCCTCTCAACTTCATATTTATACTTCTGTTCCGCTTCTCTCAAATTTGTACTCACATTATATCTACGCCAGCCGTGTGTCAGCATGAGTTGATCCAAATGCTTCTTGACGTTCGGAGTGTGAGAAGAGAAATAGTAACCAGGCGAAAAGACGTTGCCTTTTAAATCAGAATTCAGCAATAGTTCACTGACCACATGATTGGCGTTAGGATCTATATTTACAGCGAAATCATCAGTCACACTCAAAGAGAAGTTTCCTTGAATTGGCATTTGCTGCTCATTCAACACGCGTAATCCTATTCTTATAGGTTGGCGGCTGTCGGCCGGGCTACCCAAAGCAGCCAACTGAAATACCGCAGAAGGCTTCCTGACAAAAATAAGCCGTTCGCTTACTACTGTCGTATCCCGATTGAACAATGTGAAATGAGCAATTCCTTCGGGAAATAAATCGAGAGGGAGGCTATCGGATAATTGTTCATGAGATATGACACGATTCAAGAGAATCCTGCCGCGTGTATGCACTGACAGATCGAAATTCTCATTTAGTTCTCTCTCTGAGGGAGTGAGTATACGGTAGTGTACAAAAGTAGTATCCTGACGTATGGCAAGAGAAACATGAGTACTGGAAGCTTTAGGTAAAATAAAACTCCGTTCATTTCCGAAGTTGTCTTTTACCAAAGCACACAATGTATCTTTCTCTTCAGTCCGAATAGCAAAGGAACCTATACCTGCATACTCACTGTTGAATGTAGCTAATGTATCTTTTCGCTGGTTTAAGACATATCCCCCTACGGTTATGATTTCACCGGTAGATGTTTCTGCTTTAAAGGCAACTTGCTGTTGTACTCCTGCCAGTAAATGCCCTCCTTCAGGGTAGAAACCGACCGTATATTCATAATCCTGCGGCAGAAAGATACGCTTACGGTGTACATATTCCTTCTCGTATAGAGAAAGGTAAACGTAAGGTTCCACGCCTTTCTCTCGTTCGGGTAACTTAAAGCGTATTTGCCCCTCGGTATTTGTTTTCACACGGTGAAAGCGATTCTTATATTCTTTTGTGCGAATTATGTACTCAACACGAGAATTTGCATAGGGAGTTCCATCTTTACGCAACAGGGTAATAACAATATATTTCCCATCGGCTTCTTCCGAATCATATTCGATGTTCGCAGTGAGTAACGAAGAGGTATTGGCATATACAGGAATCTGTTTGGTAAAGAAGAACTCCTCTCCTTGATTTCTCATGAAATTGGTGTAAGCACGAATTTGATAATCGGCTTCTTCAATATCTTTTTCTAAAGAAATGAAGTTAAAGAAATGCCCGTTCTCCTCTTTTATCTTTTTACGTTGAATTACCTTATTCTTCCGGTTTATGAGTTCGATGTATAAAAAGCGACTTTGCACATCACTTTCTTTATGTGTTTGCGCATTTACCAAATAGCCTTTCAGCCAGATGGTGTCACCGACTAAATAGAAAGGCTTATCAGTATGGAGATATACCTTCTCTTGATATGGTATAGCAATTTCTTGAGAACAAATGAAAACTCCTATTAGCGATAACAGTATATATTTCATAATGTTTTCTGATAAATTCTCCCTTCACCCTAATCGTGGCTTTCAGGCTTGGGATTTGTATTTTTCTCATAAACCTTGAAATCTGCCAGTTGCAAAGTCTCATCTTTTATTCCATTGGTAGGACGATCATCAGTACTTTCCATCTTTCTTCCAAAGCTACGATAAATGCCGAATTTATTTCGGATACTTATCGCTCCCTTCCGCCATAGGTCAATATTGCTAAAAGCTTTATCAACTAATACTTTACTATCACTGATACGTGTCATCTTAATACTGAATGCCCCATCGTGTGTAAAGTGCATCTCTGTTTCTACTTGTATCCATTCGTCTTCAAAATCAGACAATGGCAGATTGTCTATGATTGTTCCTTTAGTAGTAGCACTAATATCACCAGTATGGATCACTTGTACACGACGATTACTGCCATTACTATTGCAGCGGGGAGTTATGGTTATCAATGGAGAACCATTATTGCCCTCCTGTGCCTTTAATTGGTGAATATGACAGAAACTTGTAGAAGGTCTGAAATCTTTCGGAATACGGAATTTCCATTCAAGGCGTTGCCATTCATCCCAGTTACCATTCAATTTATACCAGGCAGCAGTCGTTTGCGTTTTCATTTCATTACGTTGGCGGTCTTCCAGTTTCCCCCGGTCACCGTCAAGGGCATCAGCATTGGCATGGCTGATAAACTTGAAAACATATTGCTGTATTGTTTCGTCATATATAACTTCGCAATGCACTCCGTCTTTATGATCTTTATCAGATGAATTGGGATGTTCAGAATAGTCCCATCCATAAGAGCGCATATACTTATGGATTTCCGAATAATCTTTTCCAACCAGTTGTTGTGCGGCTTGCATATTTCCCTGCAGTTTATAGTCATCCGGTTCTGGAGCCGGTTCCGGGGTAGGCTCAGGAGTTGGTTCGGGGTCGGGCTGTTCAGTATTCGGTTTATCACTCTCTTCTTTTGAACAAGAACTTATTCCACATAAAAGAATAGCCAATACAGATAGTGCTAAAAATAATTTTATACGCTTCATGATATCAAATTTAAAATAAAAAATAAGCTGCTTATCTTTTTAATAAATGTTCATAGCGACAAGGTACACCTTTATCTGTTATACCTTCAATAATAATTGTATAATAGCTGGGACGATCAGCTGTGTAAAAGTGTACGCTGGCATTACCTCTTTCATCGGTTCGGAGTTGAGGTTGCCAGTAAATGGTGGTACGATTATCCGGTACAAGTGATTTGCGTTCTTCGCCTGTTACGTATTTAGGGCTATAAAAGGATTTATACCGATTAAAGCCGAGCAGGAATGCCGTGTCTCCTTGGGAAGTACGCGGTATCTCTAAATTGCCGGTACGTGAGGTTAACACAATACATCCACCGGAGATACTTTGAGTTCCATCCTTCATTTTCTGGAGTTGTCTGTCCACTTCCAGTTCTTCCAATTCTTCTAAAGTGGCACCACTCTCAAATGCTTCATTATAGGCTGCTTCCAAGTATTTCAGATTTTGAGTAATATTGACGGCTGCATCAACTTCCGGATCAATTTTGTGTACTCCTACTATGTCTTCCGCATTGATGAGAGAAAGAGCATTGAAACTGATCGTTTTGTTATCCAGCATGAAGCGTGCAGTACGGCCATAATCTATTTTCTCTTTGGGACGCAAGGCATTCCTGTTATTTACATCATTAGACATCAGATGTTCCGGACGTTGGGAGTATTTGGGGTTTATATAGGGACGATTATCTATAATTCGGAATCCGGGAACATTCTTGACTAAATCAAGTGCCGTGCGCGCATCTTGTTGAGCCAACATCTCTTCATCATCCATTTTATAGGAAGAAAAACGATCTTTTACTAAACTTCTGGCATTAATCACGACTTCTGGAAGACGTAGCATCAAGACTCCATCTTCTCTGACAAAAGGTGATTGCATTTCTTCTCTATATTCGTTCTGTTGCTCATATTTTGCATCCTTGTATGGATGGGTGTTTACTGCTTCCGGAAAATAATCCCTGTCTATCCGGATATTAGCACGAAAGAATTTTCCTTTTTCTATTACCTGTGCTTCAACTCTGGCTGTATCTGCAAAACTTAACTTATCTACAATAAACACTCCGTCATTATCTGTGTGTGTTGAGGGATAAGGACGCTTATTGACAAAGACATTCACAGTTTTTCCAGAAAGTGGCTTATTACGAATATCTAATACCTTACCGGAAATAGTTTGTCCGATTTCCATAAAGTATTTGGGGTTCTTTTGCTGTTCTTTAAGAATGTCTTCTACATTAAAACGATTCCATCCTTGCGTCAGCATTAAATTATCCAGACAGGCTTTCAATCGCTGAGAATTATCTTTAAAATAATATCCGGGTGTTTCGATGTATCCTTTTATATCTGACGTCAGCAGCAAATTAGAAAGAATATTATCTGCGGTAGAATCACATCTGATGGCATAGTTGTCTGTAACGCTTAAAGAGAAGTCACCCGTTATAGGTTGCCCTGACAGATCGGAGAGGTGGATATCAAGAGATATCGGTGAACGCGAACCATAGGATGCCTTATCAGAGGCTAATTGCCAGATTGAATGATTTTGGCGAACGAATACAAGGCGTTCACTGTGTGGAACGTAATTTCCATCCAATAAAGTAAGGGTTAATATCCCTTCAGGGATGGATTTCAGGCTGACCGCTCCTTGTCCTTTCTGTATGGGTTGTACAAATAGGAGAAAACCACGAACATGGGCTATCAAGTATAAATTATCCGGCAACCTCTCTTGGGGAGAATGTAATATTGTGTAATGTATGATGCCGTTACGTTCGGTAATGGATAAAGAGAATTTGTCGGCCTCCGGATCAGGCAGTAAAAACTCTTTCTTCATATCTCCTGTAATAGAACTAACGACTGCTTTATATTTTTCACCTATTGAAATAGGTAGCATAAAACTGCCGATACCTGCATAAGAACTCTTAAAATGAGTAATGGTATCACCTTTACTGTTTAAAATACTACCAGTCACTTCTACTGAATTTCCATTTGTGTCTATAGCTTTTATACCCACTTTTTGGGTACATCCCGAAATTAAGCTACCACCTTCCGGAAAAAAATCGACATGGTAGTCAAAAGCATCCGGAACATAAAATGTGTGTTTATGCTTTAACTGTTTATCTTCCAATACAACATAGATATATTGTTCTATTTTATCTTTTTCAGGTATATCTATTTGAATCTCTCCGTTCTTGTTAGTCTGTTGCTGACGGAACTTATTTTCGTATGGCTTGGTACGAACCATATAGTGTACGTAATTACCTGCATAGACAGTATTGTCGGGTCTTTTGAGGGTAACAGTTGCTATACGTTTTTTCCCTTTCTGTTCATATCTTATTTCCGGATACATAAACGAAGATTGGGAAGCAAAGACTTTTAGATTTTTGGAAAAATAATAGTCGGATTTTTCGTTCAACATCCAATGGGTATATGCACGGAGATAATAGTCACCAGCCTCCAATGATTTTGGAAGAGGGATAAAACTTGAGAAAATATCTTCGCGTTGCTGAACCTTAATACGCTGCTGAACTTTATTCTTGCGATTTATGAGCTCTACATACACATAGTGACTGCCATTTCCGGAAAAGTGGGTAATGGCATTCACCAAATATGCTTTCAACCAGATAGTATCACCTGCAAAATAATATGGTTTATCGGTATGCAAATATACTTTCTCCTGCGGCAAATTAGTAACTTGTTTAAATGAACTGACAATATTGTTCATATAAACAGTATCTGTTTGTTGAGCATTACCTGTAAAGATGCTAACAAATAGTATCACCCATAAACTCAGGTAATATCTTATCCGGTTGTTTTTCATAGTGCATGCGTGTTTAATAGTTATATATTATTTCTTAATTGTAGTAATAATTATAACACCGTTAGCTCCTTTCATGCCATAAGCTGCACCGTCTTTTTGTATTTCTACCTTGTCTATGTCATTGATTGATACGACACCATCTACTTCACTGCTACTTTCGTATAAAGTACCGTCGACAACAAATAAAGGCTCATTATCCAAATCAAATGAACTTCCTCCGCGAATTGTAATTTTGTCTCCGTTCACTGTTACCCCCGGAATAGCTCCACCCTTAAATAGATCGTAAATACTATTGGCTGATAACTTCTGAATCTGTTCACGGGTCAATACATTTGAGTTATAACTTGTACGGAGAATCCTCGTGTATTCTCTTTTTTCTTCTTTCTGTCCATCGAATAAGATGAAAAATTTCTTTTCCAATTTAAGAGAAGCTTGAGATAGCTTACCAATAGGGATAATTGCTTCTTCTTTTTTAGATATAGATACTACCAATGTATCTGTGGGCTGCAAACCGGGAAAAAAGAATACTCCCATATTGTCTGTCTTTACACTTTCAGTGGTATTCTTTTTCCAAACTTTCATCCCTTTTAAAGGACGTTGTTTGGCATTTACAATAACTCCCTTAAAGTCTTGACCAAAGACAGTTACAACAAAAAGTGATGTGTACAAAACAAGAAATAATCGTTTTTTCATAATTACAAGAATTAAAAAAAGTATCTTAGGATACAATAATTCCCAAGATACTTTTTGATGAATGAATATTATTCTAAAATACCTGTATTAGAGGCGTAAGCGTCATCAATATATACTAACGGAATGTTTTTACCAGCATTGCCATTGGGTATATAAAGCTCCCAGTTATTGATAGACATACGACCTTCACAGGAGTTTTCAGTACGTGCATCTTTTAAAATATTACTCTTTAATACTTCCTGACCAGCTACATGCACAATGATTGCTTCACTTTCGTCAACAGACATGGATACCGTCTGATAAAGTTTGGCAGTAAATGTATTCATTGTATTCAGGTTGTGATATTCGTTATACGTAATTTTTTTGCCTGCAGCAGATGTATACTGAACAATTAACTGTACATTATAATCCGTGGTACCTTCCATCGTAAGTTCTTCATTAGGTACAGCCGGATACACTTCTCCACTTTTTAGCTTTCCCGGATACCATATCAGACGAATCTGGTTAATATAAGAACCATTGTTGGAAGCATCGGAACGTAAATTCCAACGATATTCCAATGTTGCTTTTCCTGTTTTTTTCCCAACTACAATTTCTTGCATATTAGGGACATTAGAGTCAAAACCAAGTTTCATGCGGGTACTAAACGGAGTATATAGCGTGTTATCTCCAAAAGCACGGCGAAGATAGCGATTTACTTCTGCGGCAGAATTCACTTTTGCTTGCAGATATTGGTTACCGTTAGATTCTTTTTTAAGTGTTCCAGTCGTACTACCTTGTAAAGATAAAGAATGAGGAGTTTTCTCAAATTTATCAAAATAATAACTGGATACATACATCTTATGAGAACGGACTTGTGATTCGCCACCAATACTAGCGCGACAGGTAATTGTGTATGTACCCGGAGTGCTTGGCGCTTTCCATGTCATTTCATTTAGACCTTGAGGTTGGGTCAATGAACCCGCATCACAACTCCATTCATAATTCGTATGCCATAAATCGCTGGAGCGTACACACATCCATACTTTCACTTTCTGATTACAGTAGAATTCATCTCCATCTGTACTTAACGAATCTATTTCGATAAAATCATCATCACCACAGCTTGCAAAAGAGAAAGCACAAAGTAGAACAATGAAAAATTGATAAATATATTTCATAATCGTAATCTTTTTAGGTTATTTCATATTTAGTTGTTCTTTTGTAGGGCGATCCAACCAACTATCCATGACATGCATATATGAACCGTCAGCATTGTAAAGATTGGAAGTGCGTGGCTTGATGGAAGATTTGTAATGCCCATCAAAATTGTTGAATACAATGTTGGGATTACGGTCTTTCAATAAATACATGTTTATTTTAGCTGTATCAGCTGTAGCTACCGTCTCAAACCAAGTTGGTTCTGCCGGAAGATTAGTGAAAGTATATTTACCCTTCACAATGTGATAAAGCAAAAATTCTTTCACTTGTTCTTTAGGATAGGCAGTCATACTTATAGGTGCGTAAGAAACAAGTTCTCCAGTTTCCTCATCTATATACGTTAGTTGATGCGTCTGAAAATAACTTAAATCAGTACTCGTCTCTGAGTTAAATGCTGTATTCGTTGGTAACAAGTAGGTCATTCCACTTTGTTTAAACTCATTTTCAACTCCTGCATACAAAATAGCCTCTTCCAATAAAGAAAATATATCTGTACGGGATTTGATAAATTCGAAAGCAGACATATCTATTTTATTACTTGGCAT
>CDZS01034090.1_pt1 | contig 16404 bp, 8 predicted proteins | sample 557751 | NCBI WGS metagenome assembly CDZS01 (sample SAMEA3182113, study PRJEB8094) | gut metagenome | biome: human; feature: gut; material: Stool; isolation source: human stools | place: Canada | collected 2013-05-07 | reverse complement strand
TGCGGCGGGAGCGACTTTCGGGTCGCTCCCGCTGTGCTTCCGCGATTCTATTTCCCAAAATCGAAAAAATATTGATTTTGGGAAATAGAACGGGTATAATAAGAGCAGAGGTGATGAATATGAAACTGATAGACCGAGGTGTGTATCTACGAAAACTGATTGGTGTCATCGGAACGCCGGATATCAAGGTTGTCACAGGTGTCAGGCGCAGCGGAAAGTCAAAGCTGCTGGAAGCGTTCAAAGGGTATGTAGAAGCAAATATCGCGGACGCAAATATCGTGCATATCAATTTTAACCTGACAAAGTATGAGCAGTTCAAGGACTACCATGTCCTGAACAATTATATTGAAAGCTCCTATATCGATGGCAAGCAGAACTTTGTTCTGATCGACGAGGTGCAGATGTGTCCTGGGTTTGAGTTTGCTATCAACAACCTCCATGCGCAGGAAAGATTCGACATCTATATTACAGGCTCAAATGCTTTCCTTCTAAGTTCCGACCTTGCCACACTCTTCACGGGTCGAACTTTTGAAGTGAAGGTGTTCCCGTTTTCTTTCAGTGAATTCTGCGAGTATTATACCCTTACGGACAGATATGCCGCTTTTTCCCGTTATCTGCGAGAAGGCGGTATGGCCGGCTCATATCTTTATCAGGACCCGGAAGCCAAGTACGACTATATCGCGGATGTATTCGATACATTGATCGTCAGGGACATACGGCAGAAATATAAAATCCGCAACCCGATCCTGATGAACCGCATTGTCGATTTTCTCATGGACAATATCTCAAATCTCACGTCTGCGAGAAATATTGCAGACGCTCTCACGGGCAACAAGGATAAAATCAACCACAAGACCGTCGGAAACTATATGCAGTATCTGTGCAATGCCTTTGCTTTCTATCGCGTTCGCAGGTATGACATTCAGGGGAAAAAGTATCTGGCCTCCAGTGATAAGTTGTATCTGAGCGACCACACCTTCCGGTATGCGAAGCTGGGAACCAAGAATCTGGATTATGGCCGCGTACTTGAAAATATCGTTGCCATTGAACTGCTTCGGCGCGGATATGAGGTCTATGTTGGGGTTCTGTACAAGAAAGAAATAGATTTCGTCGCCATCAAGCGCAATGAAAAGCTCTATATTCAAGTTTCAGACAACATCAGTGACGCAAAAACCTTTGAACGCGAGGTAAGCCCTCTGCTCCAGATCAAGGACGCTTATCCGAAGATGGTGCTTGCCAGAATCCGGGATGAGGCATACCAATATGAGGGAATTCAAATCGTGGATATTGCAGACTGGCTGGCAGAACAGCCGTCTACTTCCCAAAAATGAAAATAATCTGATTTTGGGAAACAGAAAACCAACATATAAGAGCAAGCGTCCCGTTTCCTGCACAGGATTCGGGGCGTTTTCATATATACTGCTTATACATAGAGCGTCCGTTCCGGGCGCTCTAAATTTTTGCCATGAAGGAGGAGCAATATGCCGAGCAAGCTACAAACGTATATGCAGATGGCGGACGAGGCGCAGCGGCAGATCACCGGCAGCTACCGGGGCTGGACGGGCTTTCTCACCACCGCCGCAAGGCTGTACAAATACCCCTACGCCGAGCAGGTCATGATCCACGCCCAGCGTCCGGACGCCACCGCCTGCGCGGAGTACGACTTCTGGAATGAAAAGATGGGCCGGTATGTCCGCAGGGGCTCCAAGGGCATCGCCCTCATCGACAGCAGCGGCGAAAGGCCGAGGCTTCGGTATGTGTTCGACGTGTCGGACACGGGCGGCAGAGAATTTCCCAAGAGCCGCTATCTGTGGGAATACCGGGAGGAACACGCGGATGCGGTAAGCGCCATGCTGGAAAGCCGCTACGGTGTGGACGGAAAAGGAGGGTTCCCTGACCAGCTTGAGCGCATCGCGTCTCAGCTTGCGGAGGAATACTGGCGGGACTATAAGCGGGATATCCTCGCCATCGTTGACGATTCCTTTCTTTACGGGTATGATGAGTTCAACGTAGGAGCGGCTTTTCAAAGCGCCGCCGCCGTCAGCATCGCCTACTCGCTCATGTCCCGCTGCGGGCTTGAAGCGGACGACCGCTTCGAGCATGAGGATTTCCTGAGCATCTTCGATTTCAACACCCCGGAAGCAGCCGCCGAGCTGGGCACGGCGGTGAGCAGGATCAACGGAGAGGTGCTGCGGCAGATCGAAGTCACCATCAAGAATTACGAGCGCGAGAAACTCGCGGAAAGGAGCCATAGCCATGACAGAAATGACCTACACCAAGAACGGGGACTACCTGATTCCCGACCTGACGCTGAGCGAGACGCCGGAGGACGCGAGACCCCTGGGCAAGTACGGGAGACTGCGCAGGAGCTATCTTCAGGAGCACAGACCGGGGCTGTACAGCCGTCTGGTGCTGTCGGAGAAGCTGTTCCCGCACCTGCGGGAGATCGACGAGACGGCGAACCGGAGATTGGAGCAGATGATGCCGGAGCTGATGAAGTCGGCGGGCGTGACGGAGGAGCTGAAAGCCCGCGATCAGATGAAATGGGTGGGGCTGATGAACAGCCTGAAAGCGCAGGCCGAGGAGATCATCCTCAGCGAGCTGGTGTACAACTGACCAATGACGCGCCGGAAGCGGAACCGGCGCAGCCTCCGATACCGCAGGCATATCAACTGAGCCTGTTCCCTACGGAGGAAGAACAAATCGCATATATCGCAGAAGCGGAGAGCTACGCGCCCTCCGCTTTTTCCATGGCCATCCCGCAGGCGGATATCGACCATATTCTGCGCATGGAGGGCAACGCCGACTATGCCCGCATGAAGATCGCCACGGAGTTCTCCAAGGGCAAGAGCGTGGAAGAAATCGCGGCGTTTCTTCAAAGCAGCTTCCACGGCGGCAACGGCGTCGTCACCGAAAACGGCAGATATTCCGCCTGGTACGCCGACGACGGCATCCACATCGCCAATGGGGACGCAGCGAGATATCTGACCTCCGCAAAGGTCGTAAGCTGGCAGGAGGCGGCGGAGTGCATCGGGCAGCTTTTGGAGCAGGGCGAATACGCCGCCAATGTGGAGCTTGCGGAAGCACCGGGGCATGAGCGCGCGGAGTTGGCGCAGGCCGTATGGTATCTCCGGCAGGATTTAAGTGAAAAGGCGCGGGCGCAGGGCTATCTCTCCTGCTTGTCGGATATGCGGGGCGGCGGTTTCCCGGAGGAAACGGCGCGGCTTGCCGGGCGGCTGAGAGACCCTGCGTTCTGCGAAGTCCTCATGGACGATTTAGCACAGCTCCGATCCGACTACCGGGAGGACAGGAGCCTGCTGCGCTTTCACTACCACAAGCCGGACAAAATCGAGCAGGGTTTGCGGGAGCAGTCCCTGTCCCGCAGGGAGTACTGCACCGAAATGGCGGAGATTCCCGCCGTGCAGCGGTTCATTACCGAGGACGAGATCGCCGCGACCCTGACCCGCGGCAGCAATATTGAAGGGAGCAAGGGGCGCATCTACGCCTATTTCAAAGAAAAGCACAGCCCCAAAGAGCAGGCGGACTTCCTGAGAACGGAATACGGCATTGGAGGCAGCTCCCACGCGGTATCCGGCGCGTCCCACAGCGGTGAGGATCACAGCGGCAAGGGCGTCAGCTTGAAAAAGCAGGACTGCCCGGAAATCCAGCTGAACTGGGCGAACGTCGCCTCCCGTATCTCCGAGCTGATTCGCAAAGACCGTTTCCTGACCCCGGAGGAAAAGGCGCAGTACGAGCAGCTTCAGCGGCAGACCGCAGCGCGAAGCGCAGCATGGAATGACTACAATGCCGTAAAGGAAGCCCACCCGGACGACCTCGTGCTGTTTCAGGTGGGCGATTTCTTTGAGCTGTATGGCGAGGATGCAAAACAGGCGTCGGATCTGCTGAATATGAACCTGACCACCCGCAATATCCCCGGTGCTGGCCGTGTGGAGATGTGCGGCGTACCGTCGCACAATTTAGAGATGTATGTGGAGAAATTGCGCGATAAGTACGACGTAACGATTGCCGAAGCGCCAGACTTTAGGGGCGAGCGCCACATTTACACGCTGCGTTCCGTTGACCATGAGGCCGAAGCCGCCATCAACGCACAAGAAGCGGAGTTCGGTGCAGATGGGACAAGGATGTTCCGCGACCCCGCCGCAGAGCAGGCTCAGCCCACGGTGCAGGAGCTGTTCGAGAGATACCGCCTGAGCGTGGGCAACGCGCTTTCCAAGGATGAAGCATTTCTCAACGCCTGCCGCAACTCCGACCGTCAGAACGCCTATCTGGAGGGTGCGGCGGCCATCCGGCGCATCGTCACAGAATCCGGCGATTTGCAGCTCACACGGCTTTATTTCGATATGCCCGCGTTTCATAACCGGCTGCATCAGGAGCTTTTGGACGAGCTGTATCCCACGCTGGCGACCACGATAACGCCCTCGACCTACAAGGTGACGCAGGCGGACATTGACGCGGCCTTGCAGCAGTGGAACGGCAGGATTGAAAGCAAGCACGCAGTTGTCCGCTATATGAAGGCTCACGCCCGCGACCGGGACACCGCCGCATGGCTGGCGCGGGAGTACGGCTTGAAGGATACCTCTAAACCGCTGCAAATCTCCGTGGGTAATTCCGAGCCGGTCACGCTGTCATGGGCGAAGGTGCAGCGGCGCATTGCGCAGCTCATTCAATCCGATAACTTCTACACCGAGCAGGAACAGGACAACTTTGACAATATTGACCCCATCGCCATCCGGGAAGCGCTTGCTGAACGCGGTATTGTAAATGGGCAGATTGTGGATGCGGAGGCTAATCGCAACAGCCCCTTCATTCGGCAGGTTATGGCGGATGTGGAGCGGATCGCGGCGCAGGAAGCGCTGGAAAGAATGGCACAGCAGGAAGAACCTGCCCTTGACCCCGCAGACCGCTTCCATGTGGTAAGCCTTGACCGGGGCTTCCGTACCCTGTACGCCGTGTGGGACGACGAGACCCACGGCTATTATGTGGATGCAGACGGCGTGACCGAGGAATTTACAAGCGAATGGCAGGCGGAGGCATACCGGCTGGAGCTGCAAGGGCAGGCGGAACAGGCGCTTATGGAACGGGCAAAGGGACTGATCTCCGACTTCTGCCGGAGCGAATACGGCTCGGAGGCGGATTTCAGCGACCCGGCGAAGATTGGCGTCGCTTACACCACCGTCACCGATGACGAGATCCCCATTCAGGTGAACATTGACCTTGTGAATTATCGGCTGGAGCGCTATCTGGATGATGAGCATCTGGAAACCCGGCAGTACGGCTCTTTGCAGGATCTTATTTCCAACAAGCTGGAAAACCTCGATTTCAGCGACCTCATTCATGTTTCGGATGAGGACGTGGAGCAATACCGATGGCACGCGCCGGAGGAAGCAGTTGAGGAAGCTCCAGAAACGGCTCCTGTCCCGCAGAGAGAACCGTTCCCGTATTCCGTAGGCGATACGGTGTATCTGGAAAACGGCAAGCCCTATATCATCGAGAGCATCGGCGTCTTTGATATTACCCTCAGCGACCCGACGCTTTTCTATCCCATCTCCCGCGCGGAGAGCAGGGAGAGCTTCGCGCGGCTCATGGAGCGGTATCCGCAGCCGGAAAAGGAACCTGCTTACACCGAGGAAACCGTGGCGGTGTATCCAGCCGACAAAAACAACCTCCCCTATGATGTGGAGATTCGCACTCTGCGTTTTGACGAGCCGGAGCATGACCCACCCTCTGCGGAACCCGCCGAGCCTGAACCTCCTGCTATGAGCGAGGAAGAAGCGCTGCTTCTGGAACAGGAAGGCCGAGCGGCACTTTCGGAAATGGGCGAATTTGTGCCTGATTTTGATGATGCCATCTCTCAGGCCGAGATCGACGAGACTCCCACACACCGTCATGCGGTATCCATTTCCATTGACGGCGAGTGGCAGGGCTTTCCCAGTGCCGACGCTGCGGAGCAGGCCGCTTATGCGGACTTCAAGGCAGCAAGCCACCGCAACGCGCAGAATTTCCACATCACCGATGATGCCCTCGGCATCGGCGGCGCAAAGGCCAAGTTCCGGGCGAATATGGCGGCAATCAATCTTCTGAAGGAGTTGGAATTAGAGGGCTTGCAGGCCAGCCCGGAACAGCAGGAAATCCTCTCCCGCTATGTGGGCTGGGGCGGGCTTGCGGACGCTTTTGATGAAAGCAAGGATAACTGGAAAGCCGAATTTGCGGAGCTGTACGCCGCGCTATCCCCGGAGGAATACGCCGCTGCCCGCGCCTCCACCCTCAACGCCCACTACACCAGTCCCACCGTTATCCGCGCCATTTACGACGCAGTAGAGAACATGGGCTTCCAGACCGGCAATATTCTGGAGCCCAGCATGGGCGTGGGCAACTTCTTCGGTATGCTGCCGGAGAGCATGAAAAGCAGCAGGCTCTACGGCGTGGAGCTGGACAGTATTACCGGTAGAATCGCAAAGCAGCTCTATCCAAAGGCGGATATTACCGTGGCCGGCTTTGAAACCACCGACCGAAAGGACTTTTTCGACCTCGCCGTGGGCAACGTACCCTTTGGACAGTATCAGGTCAGCGACCGGGCTTTTGACAAGCTCGGTTTTTCCATTCACAACTACTTTTTCGCAAAAGCGCTGGATCAGGTGCGTCCGGGCGGCGTGGTGGCCTTCGTCACCTCCCGCTATACCATGGACGCCAAGGACAGCGCCGCAAGGAAGTATATCGCCCAGCGCGCGGACTTCCTCGGCGCGATCCGCCTGCCCAACAATGCCTTCAAAGCCAACGCCGGTACGGATGTCGTCTCGGATATTATCTTTCTTCAAAAGCGGGACAGACCCATTGAGATCGAACCCGATTGGGTACACACGGGTATCTGGCGAAACCCGGGAGCGAACGCGGACGGCTTTGCCATCAATCAGTATTTCATCGACCACCCTGAGATGGTGCTGGGGCGGCAGACCTCGGAAAGCACGCAGTACGGCAGGCAGGACTTTACCGTTGCGCCCATCGAGGGCGCAGACCTTGCGGAGCAGCTCAGCGGCGCAATTCGGAATATCCGTGGAACCTATGCGGAAGCGGAGCTGCCCGATCTGGGCGAGGATGAGACCATCGTGGAGACCGTCCCGGCAGACCCGAATGTGCGGAACTTCTCCTACACCGTGGTGGACGGGGAGCTGTACTACCGGCAGAACAGCATCATGACCAAGCCCGACTTCAACGCCACCGCAAAGGAACGTGCCAAGGGCATGGTGGAGCTGCGGGACTGCGTACAGAAGCTCATCTCTGAGCAGATGGACGGCTTTATTTCGGATGAAACCATCCGGCAGACGCAGGCGGAGCTGAATACCCTATACGACGGCTTCACCGCAAAGTATGGGCTTATTAACTCCCGCGCCAACGCCCTGGCCTTTGCCGAGGACAGCTCCTACTATCTGCTCTGCTCTCTGGAGGAGCTGGACGAGGACAAAAACCTCAAGCGCAAGGCGGATATGTTCACCCGGCGAACCATACGGGCGCACGAGGCCGTGACCAGCGTGGACACCGCTTCGGAGGCGCTGGCGCTGTCCATCTCCGAAAAAGCCTGCGTAGATATGGCGTATATGTCTAAGCTCACCGGCAAAAGCCAAGACGAACTGATCAACGAGCTGAACGGCGTTATCTTCCTCGACCCTGTGCGCGGGGAGTGGCAGACAGCAGACGAATATCTCTCCGGCAACGTCCGGCAGAAGCTGCGGGAGGCGGAGCAGGCGGCGCAGGACAGCCCCGGCTATCTGCCCAACGTGGAAGCGCTGCGACAGGCGCAGCCCAGGGATCTGGACGCAAGTGAAATCGAGGTGCGGCTGGGCGCAACGTGGATCGACCCCTCGTATATTCGGGAGTTCATGTGGGAGACCTTCGAGACGCCCTTCTACCAGCAGCGCATGATCGACGTGACCTATTCCGCCTTCACCGCCGAGTGGAACATCAGGAACAAGAACGCGGTCAGTTACAGTAATATTGCCGCGTATATGACCTACGGCACGGAGCGCGCAAACGCCTATAAGATTCTTGAAGATACCCTGAACCTGCGCGACGTGCGCATCTACGATACCAAGCACGATGCGGACGGCAGGGAGCGGCGCGTGCTCAACAGCAAGGAAACCACCCTCGCCCAGCAGAAGCAGCAGGCCATCCGGGACGCTTTCCGGGACTGGATATGGCGCGACCCCGACAGGCGGCATACTCTGGTCGCAAGGTACAACGAGCTGTTCAATTCCACCAGACCCCGCGAATACGACGGCAGCCACATCACCTTTGCGGGCATGAACCCGGAGATCAGGCTGCGGGAGCACCAGCTCAACGCGGTCGCCCATGTGCTCTATGGCGGCAACACCCTCCTTGCCCACGAGGTGGGCGCGGGCAAGACCTTCGAGATGGTAGCCGCTGCCATGGAATCCAAACGGCTGGGGCTGTGCCACAAGTCCCTCTTTGTCGTTCCCAACCACCTGACCGAGCAGTGGTCGGGCGAGTTCCTGCGGCTGTACCCCTCCGCCAACATCCTCGTGGCTACGAAAAAGGACTTCGAGCCGAAGAACCGCAAGAAGTTCTGCGCCCGCATCGCCACCGGCGAATACGACGCCGTTATCATCGGCCACTCGCAGTTTGAGAAGATACCCGTCTCCATGGAGCGTCAGCAGCGGCTTTTGGCAGAGCAGATTTTTGAGGTAGAGGAAGGTCTGCGGGAACTGAAAAGCCAGCGGGCGGAGCGATTCACCATTAAGTCTCTGGAGCGCACCAAGCGCGGCCTTGAAGCCAAGCTCAAAAAGCTCCAGGACAGCTCTCGAAAGGATGACGTTGTGACCTTTGAGCAGCTCGGTGTAGACCGTTTGTATGTGGACGAGGCACACAACTATAAAAATCTTTTTCTCTACACCAAGATGCGCAACGTAGCGGGGCTGTCCGCCACCGACGCCCAGAAGTCCTCGGATATGCTGCTTAAGTGCAGGTATATCGACGAGATCACCGACAGCCGCGGCGTGGTATTCGCCACGGGCACGCCCGTCTCAAATTCCATGACCGAATTGTATACCATGATGCGCTATCTCCAGCACGACGCCATTCGCGGCAAGGGGCTTGCCCACTTCGACTGCTGGGCTTCCACCTTCGGAGAGACGCAGACCGCCATCGAGTTGGCTCCCGAGGGTACGGGCTACCGGGCGAGGACGCGCTTTGCCAAGTTCTTTAATCTGCCGGAGCTCATGACCCTGTTCAAGGAGGCAGCGGATATCAAGACCTCAGACCAGCTCAACCTGCCTACGCCCACGCCCATCTATCACAACGAGGTGGCGCAGCCAACGGAGATACAGAAGCAGATGGTGCAGGAGCTGTCCGAGCGCGCCGCAAGGGTACACGCCCAGCTTGTTGACCCCGGCACGGACAATATGCTCAAGATCACCTCGGACGGGCGCAAGCTGGGGCTTGACCAGCGCATCATCAACCCCGACCTGCCGGACGACCCGAACAGCAAGGTCAATCGCTGCGTGGACAACATCCACCGCATCTGGCAGGACGGACAGGCGGACAGGCTGACCCAGCTCGTGTTCTGCGATTTGTCCACCCCGAAAACCGGCGCGACCGGAGCGAAGGCGGCAAAGACGGCGGGCGGAAGCCTGGACAGCCCGGAGCTCAACGCTGTCGAGCGGCTGATCGACAAGGAAAACCCCGACGAACTCGGCTTCACGGTATATGACGACATCCGGGAAAAGCTCGTCGCCAGAGGAATCCCCCGCGAGCAGATCGCATTCATCCATGAGGCGAACACCGAGACGCGGAAGAAGGAGCTGTTTGCAAAAGTCCGCTCCGGTCAGGTGCGTGTGCTCATGGGCAGCACCTTCAAAATGGGCGCGGGCATGAACGTGCAGGACAGGCTCGTGGCGCTCCATGACCTCGACTGTCCGTGGCGGCCGGGCGATCTGGAGCAGCGCAGCGGGCGCATCATCCGTCAGGGCAACCGCAACAAAGAGGTACACATCTACCGCTACGTCACGGAATCCACCTTCGACGCCTACCTCTGGCAGACGGTAGAAAACAAGCAGAAATTCATCTCCCAGATCATGACCTCAAAATCCCCTGTTCGCTCCTGCGAGGACGTGGACGAGACCGCCCTTTCCTATGCGGAGATCAAGGCGCTGTGCGCCGGAGACGAGCGTATCAAGGAGAAGATGGACTTGGATGTGGATGTTGCCCGCCTGAAGCTCATGAAGGCCAGCCATCAGAGCCAGCAGTTCCGTCTGGAGGACAATCTGCTCAGGCATTTCCCCGAACAGATCCGGCAGAATGAGAGCTTCGTGGAGGGCTTCACCGCCGATATGCAGACGCTCGCCGGGCATCCGCACCCCGTGGACGGCTTTGCGGGCATGGAGGTCAAGGGCGACCTTCTCACCGACAAGGACAACGCAGGCGCTGCCATTCTGGAAGCCTTCAAGGACGCAAAGGGCATGGAGCCCGTACCCATCGGCAGCTACCGGGGCTTTGCCATGTCCCTGACCGTGGAGGACTTCGGGCGGGACTTTATTCTCACCCTCAAGGGCAAAATGAACCACCGCGTGACGCTGGGCAAGGACGCGCGGGGCAACCTCACCCGCATTGACAACGCCCTGAGCGCCATGCCGGACAGATTGCAGAATGTCAGAAACACGCTGGACGCGCTCACCGCGCAGATGGAGACGGCAAAGGCGGAGCTGGGCAAGCCCTTCCCCCAGGAGGATGAGCTGCGGACAAAATCCGCACGGCTTGCGGAGCTGAACGCCGAGCTGAACATCGACGACCGCACGCCCATGGAGCAGATGGCGGAGGACGCGCCCGCCGTGCAGAGCGCAAAGGCGGAGCGTCCCTCCGTGCTGGCAAAGCTGAAAGCGCCGCTGTCCCAGCCCTGCGCCGAGGACAAAATCAGGCACAGGAACAAGGAGGAACGATAAAAACCAGCGGCTCCGACGAAGAATGGATTTTGCCGGAGCCGCTTCACTACAGCTTAATGAAAGGAAGGATGCACCAATATGAAGAATATTCCCGTTTACAGATTTCCCGCTGAGCACGCCCGTGAAAACGGCGAGCTGGAGCTTTACCGCGCCTCCAACAAGGCGAACACCGCCTGCAAGGAGGCAATCGAGAAGGCGATCTCCGAGCATTATTGCGATAACGTCCTGCACAGGGAAGCCGTCGCGCAGGTGGCGGAGCAGTTCGGGCATGAGCGCATCTTGTATGTGCTGGCGATTACCATCCGGCAGAAGGATTGGGACGGGCGGTTCTCAGCGGACAACAAGCAATGGGCAAAGACCGTTCCCGTTTCGGAGAACCCCGACGCATGGGGGACGGATCGGAACTGCTATCTGGCGGTGAACAGCCACAGCGGGCTGGTTGACCTGTTTACCAAGCTGGCGCGGGAGGACGCAAGGGCGCATGAGCGCAGGCCCTCGGTGCTCGGCAGACTGAAAAGCAGACCGCCCGAAGCGGCGGCGGAGGGAGTCAAAAAGACAAAGGAGCCGTCCCTGTGAGCGCGCAGTTCATGCGCCGGAACATCCGCATCTCCGTTCGCCTGACGGAGGAGGAGCACCGGCTGCTGAAGGAAAAGATGGCGCGGATCGGCGTTACCAATCAGGAGGCGTTCCTGCGGAAGATGGCGCTGGACGGGCTGGTGATCAAGTTAGAGCTGCCTGAGCTGAAGCAGATGATCTCGCTTCTGCGCTACACGAGCAACAACATCAATCAGATCGCCAAACGGCTCAACGAGAGCGGCAGAGCCTACGACACCGACCTTGCGGAGATTCTGGAAGAGCAGAAGCAGCTATGGGGACTTGCCAACAAAATTCTTATGAAGCTGTCCACCATTCAGTGAGCAGGCAGAAATATACGATAAGCCCATGCTGCCGGCATCCTTGTTTTAGGGCAGCTCTTTCTGTATAATGAAATCAAAAAGGACGGAAAACGACTATGAAATTCATTTTGAAACTGCTGCTTGCGCCCCTTATGCTGGTTTTGTGGATCGTGGAATGGGCGCTCACGCTGGCGCTCAAGGCTTCCGCCGTGGTCTGTGTCATCGCCTCCGCCCTGTTTCTGCTTTCAGGTGTTTTTTACTTTGTGGACGGCAACGTGCAGAACGGCTGCATCTGTCTGGGCATTGCGTTTCTGCTCTCCCCCTACGGACTGCACTATTTGGCGGTGAAGCTCACAGCGCGGTTTATCGGCATGAGGATTCTTCTCAGGGAGCGAATCTACGGATAAACGGAATATGCGTAATGTGAAAAGGCGCAGGCTCTCTCCTGCGTCTTTTTCCATGGAGGGAATATGGCGACCACACGAATCATACCCATGCACTTAAACAAGGGCAAGACGCTGGCGCAGTGCCTTGCCGACCGGACGGAGTACGGTATGAACCCGGATAAGACCGAGGGCGGCGCGCTGATCTCCGCGTTCGCCTGCGAGCCGGAGACCGCCGTTTCCGAATTTGCCCTGTCCAAGCGGGAGTACCGGGAGCTGACCGGACGGGTGCAGGAAAGCGACGTCATCGCCTATCAGGTTCGGCAGTCCTTTAAGCCCGGAGAGGTTACGCCGGAGGAGGCCAACCGCATAGGGTACGAATTTGCCAAGCGCTTCCTGAAGGGCCGGCACGCTTTTCTCGTCTGCACCCACACCGACAAAAAGCACATTCACAACCACATCTACTGGAACTCCACGGCGCTGGACTGTACGCGGAAGTTCAAGAACTTCATCGGCAGCTACCGCGCCGTCCGCAGGCTGTCCGACCTGATCTGCGCCGAGCACCGGCTGTCCGTGGTAGAGAATCCGCAGAAACACGGGCTGAGCTACAACAAATGGCGCGGCGGTCACGACAAGCTCTCCAACCGCGATCTTCTGCGCATGGCGATAGACGCGGCGCTTGAAAAGCAGCCCAAGGACTTCGACGTACTTTTAGCCCTTTTGAAATCCTCCGGCTATTCCGTCGCCCGAAAGGGCAGGCTGTCGCTGCGGCACGAAAACCAGAAACAGAGCATCCGCCTGGATTCCCTGGGCGAGGGATATTCCGAGCAGGAGCTGCGCGCAATTCTCGCCGGAAGCAGGACGCACAAGCCCTTTGTCAGGAAAAAATATCCGAAGCGCAGGGAGCGCGCCACGCTGATTTCCGACATTGAGGCGAAGCTCAACGCAGGAAAAGGCTACCGCTACGATCAGGCGATGAAGGTGGTAAAGCTCAAGCAGATGGCAAAGACGCTGATATATCTGGAGGAAAAGGGCTTTGCCGACTTTGATGCGCTGGCCGACGCCGCCGCCGATGCGGAGAAGAAGTTCTATGCTTTGAAGGCGGCCATAAAGGTGGCGGAAGCGCGTATGAGCGAGATACAGACCCTGCGGACGCACATCATGAACTATTCCAGAACACGCAGCGTTTACACCGGCTACCGCAAGGCGGGGTACTCGAAAAAATACCTTGCGGAGCATGAGGGCGACATCCTCATCCACAAGGCGGCGAAAAAAGCCTTTGATGCGTTTGGCCTGAAAAAGCTGCCCACGGTCAGGAGCCTGAACGAAGAATTTGCAAGGCTGCTGGCAGAGAAAAAGGCGGCCTACGCCGAGTACCACCGGGCGCAGGAGCAGATGCGGGAGCTTCTGATCCACAAGGCGAACGCCGCCTATCTGCTGGGGCTGGACGAGCAGAACCGGCAGACCACCGAGCGGCAGCGCGAGGAAAAATAGCGATGGCACATCGCGCAGCCACAGATGAAATCTGTGTTACAGGGGGTATGGGGAACGCCCCATCAAGCAAAAGGCGGGGACTCGTCAGAGTCTCCGCCTGGTGTCTTTTGGCTCCAAAAGACCTTGCTTGCCATTTCTGGACTCAAGTGCAATTTGGGGAGCTGACGAAATATATTTCTAGCTGATTCTTTTTGGGAGCGAAAAGTATGGTATAATGAGCAAGCAGTAGCGATGAGCAAAACGCACATGTGCACATGTTTTTGGGGTTTACTCATGGCTACAGAACCAAAGAAAGGGGGTGACAATATGAATAACATGTTCGCGAATTTAGAAGAATTGGAAATCATGGAGGTTTCGGAGGCTTCTCTTCTGGGTGAAACCGCTGCTACTAGCGGTTCCAGTTCCTGTGGTAGCTGCTCTACCTGTGGCTCCACTTCTTGCATCAGCTGTGGGTCTGGTGCTGTCAGCATCAGCACTTAAAATGCATTTCCAAAAACGTTTTTTGGAGCCATGCAGAGCGCGTCTGTTAGTGCAATCGCAACAAGCAAAGGCTTGCAACCTTTTATGTAAAGGAGCCTGCACCTCTCAGCTTGGCAATGCGTAGTGCAATAACTATTTTCGAATACTGCGGGGGCAATCAGCTCTAGTTGCCCCCGTCGTGATATTTTATGAAAGGTGATGAGTGATATGTGTGTCATTAGAGTCGATGACCTGTCAAAAAAATATGGCGAGAAGATCGTCCTGCAAAATGTTAATTTTCAGATTCCCCGTGGCGAAACGGTTGCTGTCGTTGGACCTAACGGAACGGGTAAAACCACGTTGCTGGAGATTTTGATGACCCTTCGCAAATGTGATAGCGGCACAGTGGAAATTCTGGGACATAGCCTCAAGGAACAGAAAAATGTGGATGCAATCCGTGCCAAAATCGGTGTTATGCTCCAAGAAGGTGGCATGTATAGCTTCATCAAGCTGAAGGAAGCGCTGGATTTGTTCGCCTCCTTCTATGATGTAGGCAAGGAAAAAATACGGCATTTGATAGAATTCTTTGAGCTTGAACCCTATCTGAACACCAAGTATGCAAAGTTGTCTAGTGGCTGGAAGCAGCGTTTTCTCTTGGCAATTGCATTCCTTCATGACCCTGATTTACTGTTTTTGGATGAACCTACAACGGGATTAGATCCTAAAGCAACACAACTGGTATGGAAAAAAATTAAAAGCGGAAATGAGAATAAAACGATTCTTGTATCGACTCACTCCATGGAAGAGGTAGATAAATTCTGTGACCGCGTAATCGTTTTGAATCGGGGTGGAATTATAGCCAACGATTCTCCAGCGAATATCAAAAATCAGCTGGGAGTATCGTTCTTTACAGAAGCATACTTTATGTTGATCAAGGAGGAATCGTAAAATGAGAGTTTCATACAAGAGTCTTTGGAAGCAGTTTTGGTATGATTTGGTTATTTTTTTTCGGGAACCGTTCTTTGCCCTGCCGATTTTGTTGCTTCCCGGTATTTTTTTTATCGTCTACGCTGGTTCCATTGCGAAAAACCAAAGCGATTTATCCGGCTTTGCGCAGTACATCCCGATGTACATGATTCTGATATGCTTTCTTACGGTCTTTTTTAATATCGGGACTCAATATGTTACGGATAAGCAAAGCGGAATTTTCAAGCGGATACTGCTTTCGCCGATCAGCTTGTTTAATCTGGTTTTGACCTATTCCCTCCGCGGACTGTTTGTATCCATTCTTGGCTATTTTGAAATGCTCGCTATCGCGGTCTTTGTTTTCAACATTCCGCTTGGGGAAAATATGCTTCTGTTCTTTCTGTCCTTTATAGTCATCGTGATGATTATGATGCTGCTGAGCTTGACGCTGCATGGTTTTTTTAAGAACAGCCGCCAAGCGATGCCTTTTACTATTATCGGATTCCAGTACGTGTTGTTTGCATCAGGGATGATTATGCCCGTGGAGAATATGGCAAAATTCATGCAAGTCCTTGTGTACATAAATCCCATATACCACATGAATCAGGTATTGATAAACGTGTGGTTCATGGAGCGACCCCAACTTGTGAATCTCTTGGCTTTGCTTGGCTGGATCTTGGTGTGCATTGTGCTAATTCGTATCCAGAAGGGTTTTGCCGTAGATAAGTAATAGATGTGGAACGTTAATGTGAAAAAAGTAATATTTCCCTACTGCTTGGAGCGGAGCACCAACGTAACAAAAGAACACCTGCAAAAAATAGAGTGTATGGATTTGATAGCATCTATAGATATGTATGAGCAGGCTGTGGAGGAACTGAATGTTCTGTCGAGTTTGTGCGTCAATGCCTTGGAGCAGGCATACAGCAAACAACAGAATCCAGACATTCTTAAAACTAAAAGGAAAATTTCTGCGCAAAAACCAACCTCTGGCGTTGTGCATCTAAGTGTCAATGAAAAGGTCTTGATACAACGGTACAACGCGCAGCTGGAAAAAACGCTTGCGTGCAGGGAATCATATCGTGAACTGTATTCCAGCTGCCTGAATCGTAACCGCTGTTATGTGCGAGCTGTCGTTGCAGAAAACGCAGACATTCTGCGCACACTGCCTTTAATAAACAAGGATTTTATCTATAAACTAGACAAATATATGTCTATTCCAGTGGATAAGCATACAGC
>CDZS01035607.1_pt1 | contig 16599 bp, 11 predicted proteins | sample 557751 | NCBI WGS metagenome assembly CDZS01 (sample SAMEA3182113, study PRJEB8094) | gut metagenome | biome: human; feature: gut; material: Stool; isolation source: human stools | place: Canada | collected 2013-05-07 | reverse complement strand
GCATCTCCTGTATCTCTTCCGAAATAATCCGGATCTGCGTTCTCGCCGGAAACTAATTCCTTCTGTGCATCTGTCAATGCATCCCATGCCTCTTTTGCCTCTGCACACTGTGCGTCCGTATCATCATTTCTTGTCTGAACATAGATCGCATCGATCAGTTCTGCGACGTGATCGGCTGCCGCCTGATCGTCAACTTCCGTGCTCTCTACGGTTTCTGTTGCCTCTGTTTTCTCTGAAGATACTGTCTCAGAGGTTTTTGCTGTGTCTGTTGCTGCTGTGTTGCTTCCGCATCCGGCGACCATACCTGTTGCAAGCGCTAATGTGGTAAGTAACGCGATAGTTCTTTTCTTCATAATGCTCTCCTTATTATAATATAATGTATCGTTCATAGTACACAGTGGAATTTTTCCACACAAAGAAACACTCCGCCTTATTTGAGGGCGGAGTAATAAGTCTGCATAAATAAGCTGACAATCTGACAGCCTACATTTACGGTACGACCAATTACTCGTGATCCGGGAAATATTTCCCTGTACCAGACAACTGGCAGGTTTCCTGGCTGAAAGATCATCACACAGATTCCGCCTTCCCAACATACTGCAAAGTACATCAGTGACTTATCTTTGGAATCTGCACTCCCTAATCACAGTGACGAGATCGTACAGGAATCGCACCTGTTTCCCTTTTAACCAACCTATTTTTAATATGAAAAATATACTGTACTTTATGTACTGCTCCATTTCCCGGATAAAAACAGCCGGCACCAATTATCTTCTCTATGAAACTTTTAATATACTAGCATATCCACTCCCTATTTACAACAACCACTTTTCTCTTGCAAATCATTCAAAATATGGTATACTAATCAAGTATTTGCAAAAACATATCTGGAGACGTATCGAAGTGGTCATAACGGGGCGCACTCGAAATGCGTTAGCCCTCCGGGGCACGAGGGTTCGAATCCCTCCGTCTCCGCTCTTCCAAAAGGAAACACAATTTGCTTTATATTCGTGTTTCCTTTTTCTTTTCACACTTTTTCGTGATTACCCACAATTTCATAGCTAAAGTACCATATTTTTTTTAATTTATGTCTACCATTTTTTGTCAAAAAATAGTAAAATAAGTGTAATTAACCTATAGGAAAGGGAGCTTGATATCCATGAAAAGCAAAAGCGTAAAAAATTCACTGACACTAATGTGTCTTATGACCGTTCTTGTATCTGTCATAGTCATTGGCGGTATTTCAATTTCAAATATCAGCACTATGACTTCCACGGCAAACAAGAATTATGAAAATGCCAGGTTAGATGGGTACAATACTGAGATCAAAAGTCAGGTACAGTCTGTCATCGCTATTTTACAGGCAGAATACGACAAATCCCAAAACGGTGATCTGACTGAAGACGAAGCAAAAAAAGAAGCAGCAGAGATCGTCCGCAACATGCGTTACAGGGATGATGAAAGCGGCTATTTCTGGATTGATGATACCGACTACAACCTCATTATGCATCCGAGCTTAACCGATCAGGAAGGCAATAACCGTTACGATCTGACTGATCAGAATGGCGTCAAGATCATTCAGGAGATCATGAAGGTCTCGACCGGTTCTGACGGCGGCGGCTTCAATGAATTTTATTTTACGAAAGCCGACGGTGTTACCGTAGCACCAAAGATCGCGTACTCTCAAATCTTTACCCCATGGAACTGGGTTGTTTCCACCGGTAACTATGTAGATGATATGGAAGCGGAAATGAATAGTTCCAAAAACGAAGTTCAGGCGAAATACCATACTATGATCACAGTCATAATTATAATTGATCTGATTTTTACAGTTATCGTATTCATTGCTTCCCGTATTTTCGGTAATACGATCTGCAAACCTTTGATCGAGATTCAGAATTTTGCAAACAGGATGTCGACCGGAGACCTGACTACCGGAGTCAATGTTTCAAGTAACAATGAACTTGGAAAAACAGCCGGTGCACTTGATCTTGCACAGCAGGAGGTTGTCGGACTTATCTCCAACATTGATGGAGTTTCCTCTCATTTACAGTCCGCCGTTTCGGATTTCAAAAAGAATTTTGACAGCATGAACGAATCTATCCAGAACGTTTCGGCTGCAATCAATGAAATTGCCCAAAACAGTAACTCTCAGGCAGCATCAACTTCAAGTGCCTCTGAAAATATTGCTGAGATTGCCGATGGCATCGCAGATACTTCCTCAGAAATGGAATCTCTTGATCAGAATGCACAGCTGATGCAGGATCGTTCCAATAAGTCCATGGAAACTTTACACAGACTGATTGATGTCAATTCTACAACCAAGACTGATATTGATTCTATGTATAACCAGACTGCCCAGACAAATGATTCCGTCAACAAGATCAGTCAGGCAGCTACCCTGATCAGCGAAATTGCATCCCAGACCAACCTGCTTTCTTTAAACGCTTCCATTGAGGCAGCGAGAGCCGGTGAAGCCGGACGTGGATTCGCGGTTGTTGCAGAAGAAATCGGCGGACTTGCCACCCAGTCTGCGCAGACGGTCAGTGAGATCAACAATATCATCAGTGAATTAAGCCAGAACTCCGAAAAATCTATGGAGCTGATGAAGAAAATGAGCGAGGCATCTGACGAGCAGGTTGCAGCACTTGAAAGCACACAGCAGATGTTTGAAGACTTAAAAGGTGCTCTCGATTCCTGTATGGCGTCCATCCAGACCATTACAGGAAAGATCAAGAATGTCAATTCTCAGCGTGAGCTTGTCACAGAGAGTATCGATACCCTGACACAGCTTGCAACCGACAATGCATCCTCCACAGAAGAAACTTCCGCAATGGCAACCGAGCTCGATGCCGTTGTCCGTAAATCTTCGGATCTGGTATCTGCTTTAGCAGATGATATTGAAAAACTTTCTGCAGATATGAAACAGTTTAAGCTGTAAATCATATGAACTATATACAAATTAATATTTAATCCCAAAAAACCGTGCGGTAATTTTAATCCGCACGGTTTTTATAACTAAAAAGCAGAACTGCACCCGTGCAGCCCCAGCAGTAAAACGAGTGGAGCAGGCTCAATGCCGCTTCCTCTTAAGCAAAACATTTTTTGATCTGTTCTGTGATCTCACCGTCTATCCATCCCTTTTGCACCATATTTTCCAATATCTCACATGCTGCTTCGTGCGTCATTCCGGATTTATACGGTCTGCTCTCCGTCAGTGCCTGATAGATATCAATGCACGCCATGATACGTTCCTGCCTGTTTAGCTCGTCGGCAGTTTTACCGAACGGATACCCGGTGCCATCGAGTTTTTCATGGTGGAGCGCCGCCCAGTCACGGATATCTTCCATTCCTTCTGCCTGTGATAAGATCAGATATGTGTATCCCGCATGATTTTTCATTTTAGAAAACTCCTCGTCCGTCAGGCGTCCCGGTTTTTCTAAGATATCATTTCCGATTGCTGCTTTCCCGATATCGTGCAACGCGCCTGCCAGGTACATTTTCAGCACCGTCTCCTCGTCATCACCGAGATATCTGGATAATCTGGCTGCATTTTCCGCAACACCGAGTGAATGGCGGCTTGTAAATTCGGATTTATAGTCGATGATCTTTGCAAACAGATTGGCAAAATTTTTGCACATTTCGTCGCTTAAATCCCGCTTTTTTCTCGGAACAATATTCCACAGCCGTTCTTCTAAATCTGCATCTCCAAGACTCAAAAAATGTTCTTGCCCAAACACTTCCAAAAAAGCATCTACGCATGCAGTATCAAATTTTGTCCCTTTATTTTTCAAAAGATAATCTTTCGCGCGCTGCCACACGGCATCATCAAATACCGGCGTCCGGCAGAACGCATCTAAAATATCACACAGATGAATGATCCTTGCAAAAAGAGGGATCTCTTCCCACGTTTTTCCAAATGGTCCGCTTCCATCGGCATTTTCATGGTGATATAAAATCACATTTTTCACATCCGTCAGAAACGGGTACATTTTTAAGTTTTCCTCCCCGTAAATGCAGTGGATGCCAAGCTGCTTTGACGTTATATTTTCCGTATTATTTTTTGTAAGGTCATTGTGAAATTCCTCATGAATATACTGCGTCAGCGCATTGTCGTGCAGCAGCGAACACGCCGCGAGATCCTGCAGGGCATCTCCTGTAATTCCCATTTTTTGTGCTGTGCATACGCTCATATATGCAACTCTTTTTCCATGTTTTGTCGCAACATGGGTCAGTTCCGCTTCGACACAGTCGAGTGCATAAGAGCATGCACCAAGCAGACCAATAATGTCTAATTCCATTTCCCATTCACTTTCTTTTTTATTTTTTTCTATCTTAACACACCAAAATCACTTTTGATACTACAAAATTGCTTTTCATTTCACAAAATTATTTCTGCGGGTGAACACCGCTTTTTTCCAACAGTTCGGTCACTTCGTTTTTTCCACCGTGTTCTGACAGCATGAACGGCTCATTTTCCAGATTTTCAATTTCAATCTTTTCTTTTACGCAAAGCGGATGTGCCTCCGGCAGCACGACCATGTATTCATCCATTTTTGACATATCACTTTAGCAGCTTCTGCCACACACTCTCACTGTGACCGGCATCTTTCTCATACAAATTGATATACTCTCCCGCCGTGCTGCGATCCTTAAATGCCGGGTACAAAAATCCGCTCTCCGGCACGCCCGGCTCATACTCGCCCTCTAACGGACTGACCACACAGATCAGATATTCGTACACTTCCTCTGAGCCCTCCTGCCATGCCTTATCGGTCCCTTTGACCGGGACATCGTATCTCCCGTGGAACAAAAAACACGCATATGGGCACCCCGGCTGATATTTCTCTCCAAGCAGCTCATAGAAAAGATCCGGGAATGCATCGTCTTTCAGACCTGTCTCCCTGATCCCGTCAAAGAGCTGCCAGATACTGCCCGGCTTTCTTTTTTCTTCCGGGATCCGGTATTCTCTTAACTGTTCATTTGTTTTTGAGATCAGCACCGTCCTGGCAAGTTCTAAGTTTTTGGCTCTTTCGGATGCAGACAGTTTTAAGAAATGCGTATTGAATGTTCCATCCACATATCCCTCTTCGTCAAAATATGCGCCTGCGATCCGGTCTATGGATGCCCGTGCGGGAGTCATGCGCCTGGTCAGTTCTAACATGTCGTCGCGATTTATCATTTTGGTCCTTTCATTCCCGTAATTTATTCCATTAAATTTACACTATTTTTACACTATTTTTCACTATTCTTTCACTATTTTTCTCTTAATTACTTTCCTTTTTTACACCAGCCCCTGAATCAGGATAAACAGGATCAGCAGCGGCAGTATAAACTGGAAATATGGCTTTAACTTTTTCGAAATCTTAAGGCCCTCTCCCGAATTCGCCTCGTCGATATATCTGTCAAACCCCCAGCCCCACTTTGTTACGCTAAACAGCAGATAAATCAGTGAACCGACCGGAAGAAGCAGGTTGCTGACGATAAAGTCCTCACTGTCGAGCACATCGCGGCCGCCTATCAGATGCAGGCTGCTCCACACATTGTAACCCAGTACACACGGAAGGCTTGCGAGCAGGATGATCACTCCATTGATAAGTGCGGCTTTATTTCTGCTCCAGTGAAACATATCCATACAAAATGACATAATGTTTTCAAACACTGCCATGACCGTCGAAAAACTTGCAAAGGTCATGAAAAGGAAAAACAGACATCCCCAGATCCGCCCGCCAGACATATTGACAAACACATTTGGCAGCGTGATAAAGATCAGGCTCGGTCCGGCATCCACTTCCACTCCATAGCTGAAACATGCCGGGAAAATGATCAGTCCAGACATAATCGCCACAAAGGTGTCAAGACCGCAAATTCTTGCGCCCTCACCGGCAAGCGAGTGATCTTTGCCCATATAACTTCCGAAGATCTCCATTGCGGCAACGCCAAGACTCAGTGTGAAAAATGCCTGATTCATGGCTTCCGTGATCACATTTTTAAGCCCTGTCTCTGCAACCGTGTCCAGATTCGGGACAAGATAAAACTTCACGCCTTCTGCTGCACCCTGCAGTGTAATACTGTGCACCGCGAGAACAACAATCAGAATCAGCAGCGCGCTCATCATGATCTTGCTTATTTTTTCCAGTCCGTTCTGCAGTCCCCTGCTGCACACAAAAAATCCCAGTATCACGGTAAGTATCATCCAGAACGCCATCTGTCCCGGATCTGCGAGCAGATTAGAAAATACTGCCGCAGTATCGTCCGCAGTCATGCCGGTCTGGAATTCGCCTTTTAAAAATTTAAAGAAATACGATACCATCCAGCCTGATACGGTCGTGTAATACATCATCAGCATATAGCAGCCAAACATTGCGATCCAGCCGTGAATATGCCACTTGCTGCCTTCTTTTTCGAGTGCTTTATAACCTAACACGGCGCTTTTTCTGCTGGCTCGCCCCACGGCAAATTCCATGGTGAGCACCGGAAGTCCCATTGCTATTAAAAATATCAGGTAGAACAGGACGAAGATGCCGCCGCCGTTTTGTCCAGCCACATAGGGGAATCGCCAGACGTTTCCGATTCCGATGGCGCAGCCGGCGCTTACGAGCAGAAAGCCCAGGCGGGATTTGAAGGATTCTCGTTTCATTTTTATTTTGCTCCGTTTCTATTTTATTTTTTACTTGGTGGATTCAAATTCTTTTAGGGCGCTAAGTGCCTGACCACCAAGCAAATACAATATTCCGGTGTTGAAGATAGTCATCAGACCGATTCCGACGTCGCCGAGATCCCATACGAAAGTGTAGGCAGCGATTCCGCCGATGAACAGCATAATTAATGCAAGGATTTTGTACAAGGTCTGAAAGATCCATTTATCTCCAAATAAATAGGCGACGTTACTTCTGGCATAGAAGAGGATGCCTAAGAATGTGGAGAAACTGAATAAAAACAGTGTCACTGCGATGAATATGACGCCAAATTCGCCCAGGTGATAGCGCATTGCGGACTGGAGAAGATCCATGCCTTCTTTTCCTGCTACGATATTTTCCGGTGCAGTGAGCATGATCATAGCAGTGCAACTGCAGATCACAATGGTGTCGACAAATACGCCAAGTGCCTGTGTCAGTCCGGCGCTGACCGGTGTCTCACATTCGGCTGCTGCGGCTGCACAAGGAGCAGAGCCGGAACCGGCTTCGTTTGAAAACAGTCCACGCTTGATGCCGTTCATAAGGACAGCGCCGAAGCCGCCGGAAACTGCCTGTCTTAGCCCAAACGCCTCCTCAAAAATCCGATCAAAAACCGCCGGGATGCTTCCAATATTTTTCAGGATAATAAATATCGTGATCGCAAAATAGCAGACTGCCATAACCGGTACGACCACGTCAAGCACTTTTACCGTCGCATTTTTCCGAAGGACGATCACCGCCGCGATCGCAACCAGTACGATCGTTGTGTAAAGTGGCGGGATGCCAAATGCATTTTCAAAGGAAGATACCACGGAATTGCTGATGACCTGGCTGATGCCACACCAGCAGATTAGTCCTGAAATTGCAAAAAGTACCGCGATCAGCACATGCTTTTTCTTCTTTTTCAATTTTTCTTCACAGAAATGATGGATATAATATGCGGGACCTCCGCGATATCCGCCATACAAAGGATCTTTTTCCTTGTGTAACTGTGCGAGCGTCCCCTCCACAAATGCGGTCGAGGAACCGATCAGCGCAGTCACCCACATCCAGAACACAGCACCGGCACCGCCTGCCGAGATTGCCGCCACAACGCCTACCAGATTTCCCATGCCGACTCTGGTAGCCGTCGAGACGATCAGCGTCTGAAATGTGGAAAGACTGTCCTTTGTTTCCTTTTTTGCCATAAGTGCTTTTATCATATCCGGGAAAAGCCTGACCGGCAAAAATCTTGTGCGGATCGTAAAATAGATTCCTGTCGGAATCAGAAGAATTACAAGTAAAGAAATCCCTATGCTGCTTTCCTGCGGCAAAGGGATCGTAATCAGATCTCCCCATAAAAATGCGTAGATCTTTTCAATGACCGAGACTATCATAGTATATACCTTTTCCATCCTTAGTTTGTACTTTCTCTATCATACTATAGATTGTCTCTTTCATGCAATAAACAAGTGATAATTTCATGTAATATAGTTGAAATATTTTTATTCTGTTACATTTTCAGTTTCCGGAATTTTAAATTTCTGGATCATTCCCTGCAGACTCTCTGCCTCACTGCTCATCTCCTGACTGGCAGCCGCACACTCCTCAGATGTTGCAGAATTTGTCTGCACAACGTCATTGATCTGCTCAATTCCCTCATTGATCTGCTGGATTTCTGTTGTCTGTGTCTCTAATGTATCCGCAATATGTGTAACGTCTTCCGTAATCAGCTTGGAGTTCTCTGCTACCTCCTCCAGCTGTGCCGCAGTCTCTTCCGCGATTATCATACCTTTTTCTACCGCATTCACAGATGTTTCAATCAGTGATGCTGATTCTTTTGCCGCCTGGGCACTCTGTTCAGCTAATAAATTTACCTGATTCGCTACAACTGCAAATCCTTTTCCTGCCTCTCCGGCCCTTGCCGCTTCAATAGAAGCATTCAACGCCAGCAGATTTGTCTGGGAAGCAATTTCATTAATTGTTGCAATAATCTTATCAATCTCTTTTGATGCCTCATTAATCTCATGCATAGAAGCAACCATTTCATGCATCTTACCATTGCTGTCTGAAATGGCATTTCCAAGTTCATCCACTCTTCCACTGATTGCTTTTGCAGATTGTGAATTTTTTTCTACCTGTTCAGAAACCCCGGCAACTGTAGCCGTCAGTTCTTCTACAACCGCTGCCTGATTCGTAGCTCCATCTGCAAGATCATTGGAACTTGATGCCACCTGGTCTGCTGCACTTGAAACCTCACTCGAAACATTTTTAATTCCTTTGATCGTTTCTGCCATACTCTTCTCAAATGACATGAAAGAATTTAAAATACCGGCAAAATCTCCCTTCCACTCTACTTCCGGCTGAACATCAAAATTTCCTTCTGAGAACAGTTTCATTGCACGATCAATATCATCTACATAAGTTCCCAAAATACGAATTGATTTGCGCATACTGTGCGCCAGTCTTCCAATCTCATCTTCCGAATGATATTCCAGCGCACTGTGTAAATTTCCTTCTGTCAGTTCCCTTGCAACGTCTTCCACTGCACGTAACGGATCCAGAATTGTTTCAAGTACCTTTTTACTTATTACCTTAGCCAGTGTGCATGCACAAACCAGACAGATAATAATACACACCATTCCTGCAACAGCAAAAATAATTGTAGTTCTTGCAGACTGCTCACTTACTTCATCTGTGATCTCATCTAATCTTATGGCAATTTCCACAAGTTTATTTAATGCAGGTGTACAACTATTAAAAATTTCATCAATCGCTTTCTCTTTTTCGCCATTTTTAATTTCTTCTATAATCGAATAACCAATGTTTCCCCAATCAGAAAGAGCAGATGCATACTCATTATATTCCTCATCCGGTAAGACTTTGGTTTTCTTTAATATTTCCAGCTGCGAATCCACTTCTGTAAGCAGCTTTTTTACATTCTGCTCATAACTGTCATAAGCAGATGTATCATTATTTAATGCCATTTCCCTGATATTTCTCGCTGACGTATTCACATTGATCCTGCAGATTTTTACCGCCTGATCCGCAGCATTGACATCATCTATATAATGTAACATATTAGCAAATAACACACCTATGACCACAATAGAAAACAGACCCGAACTCAACATCATACTAATGACTTTTCCGTAGCCATAGTTTATCCTCTCCTGCAGATGCATATTTTCCAATTTGTCTTTCATTGTACTCTTTTGTGACAACATAGATTGTTATTTCCTTTCTCTATTGAATTTTTGAATTTTTACTCTTATATACCAAATTCCATTTTCAAAGTCAATACGGTTTCGGTTCAATTTTTCATATTCTACTTTTCGCATAATATTCAGCACATCCCACGCAAAAAAATTCAGCACTTTTACCAAAAAAGAAAACCACCACTCCCCGGCTCCCGGTTTGTGATGGTTTCCTGCTATATTATTCTGTCCACTTCTTAAATTCTTCATCCGTACATTTCACATAATGTGTCCCGGACACCAGATGATCCGTTCCCTTATTATAATCAATGCCGGAAGTCTTGTAATCGTAGCTCAGTGCCACACGATTTTTTTCCACGACCGGATTCGGTGCAGGTATCGCAGAAAGAAGGCTCTTCGTATATGGGTGGATTGGATTCTCAAAGATTTCCTCCGTTGTTCCGGTCTCTAAGAGATGTCCCAGATGAAGTACCCCGATGCGATCCGAAATATATTTGACCATGGAAAGATCATGTGCGATAAACAGATACGCGGTTCCTGTCTCCTGCTGGATATCCTTCATCAGGTTAACGACCTGTGCCTGAATGGAAACGTCCAGCGCAGAGATACACTCATCTGCAATGATCAGTTTCGGGTTCATGATCAGCGCTCTCGCAATTCCGACACGCTGTCTCTGTCCACCGGAAAACTGATGCGGATAACGGCCCGCATGTTCCGGCGCAAGTCCAACTTTTGCCAGGATGTTTTTGATCTTTTCCTCACGCTCTGCGCGTGTCTTGTACATATGATGGATATCTAACCCCTCGCCGATGATATCGCGCACCTTTTTTCTTGGATTTAAGGATGCCATCGGGTCCTGGAAGATCATCTGCATCTGCGTGCGCAGTGCCTGGCTGTTTGCCTTATTGATCCTGCCGCTGATGTCCATTCCATTAAAATTGATCTCCCCGGCGGTCGGATCATAAAGTCTTATGATACTTCTTCCGATCGTTGATTTTCCGGAACCGGATTCCCCGACCAGACCATATGTCTCATCCGGATAGATCTGAAAACTTACGTTTTCCACCGCATGCACGGTATAATTATTACTTACCTTAAAATATTGTTTCAAGCCTTTCACGGTAAGAAGAGGCTTACTGTTTTCATTCACCGTCATCGATCTTTGCCTCCTTCTTCATTCGCGCAATACGCTCTTTTAATTCAGGCGGCATCTCTGCCTTCGGTGCCCGCGGATCTAACAGCCAGGTAGCCGCATAATGTGTATCTGTCACCTGAAACATTGGTGGATCTGCCTTGTCGTCGATCTCAAGCGCAAACTGGTTACGCGGTGCAAACGCATCGCCCGGTTTTTCGTTTAACAGGTTTGGCGGCGAACCAGGGATCGTGTAGAGTCTCTCATCCGCAGTGTCAAGATCAGGCATTGCAGAGAGCAGTCCCCAGGTATACGGATGTTTCGGATCATAGAAGATCTCATTGATCATACCTTTCTCAACGATTTTTCCGGCATACATGACATTGACGTAATCTGCCACTTTGGCAACCACGCCGAGGTCATGTGTGATGTAAATAACGGAAATGCCTCTCTCTTTCTGTACCCTGCGGATCAGCTCGATGATCTTTGCCTGAATCGTAACATCCAGTGCAGTCGTCGGCTCATCACAGATCAGAAGATCCGGGTTGCAGGCAAGCGCGATGGCAATGACCACACGCTGTCTCATACCACCGGAGAGCTGGTGCGGATAGTTTTTCATACGTTTTTCCGCATCCTCGATACCAACCTCTTTTAACAGTTCTACTGCCTTATCCCAGGCTTCTTTCTTCGGTGTCTTAAAATGCCAGATCATACCTTCCATGATCTGTTTTCCGATCGTCATGGTCGGATCAAGACTCGTCATCGGATCCTGGAATACCATAGCAATTCTTTTTCCATTGATATGTCGTCTGATCCACTTTTTATCTTTTGTTAAAATGTCTACCGTCTGCGGTGTTCCATCCGCATGATGATAGGAAAATTCTATAGTACCGCCCGTTACTTTCGCATTGGATGCCAAAATACCCATGGCAGCTTTCATTGTTACGGATTTACCGGAACCGGACTCACCAACGATCGCAACTGTCTCGCCCTTCATCAGGTCAATATTGACTCCACGGATGGCGTGCACGCTTCCTGCAGTCGTCTGAAACGTAATATCCAGGTCCCGTATTTTTAAAATCTGTTCTTTTGTCTCTGACATATACGAATCCCCTTTCTTACATTTCTTTCAGCTTCGGATCTAATGCTTCACGTAAACCATCTGCTACAAGGTTAAAGCTTAACATCAAAAGAGCCATTACAACGATCGGCGGAATGATCTGGTACGGATGTGTGGTAAAACTGTTAAATCCTTCGGAGATCAGTGAACCAAGTGAACACTGCGGCACCGGAATACCAAGACCTACGAAACTTAAGAACGCCTCGGTAAAGATCGCCGTCGGGATGGAGAACATTACCTGTGTAATGATCGGTCCAATGATATTTGGCAGAACTTCTTTAAAGATAATAAAGAAATTTCCTGCTCCAAGTGTCCGTGATGCAAGTACAAATTCCTGCTCTTTTAATTTCAGCATCTCAGCTCTTGCGATACGGCTCATGCCGACCCACTCCGTCAACATCAATGCAAAAATAATGGTAAGCATACCCGGCTGCAGTACCAGTAACAAAAGTGTTACGATTACAAGACGCGGAATACCGTTCGCGACCTCCAGAAACCGCTGCATGAACATATCGACTTTCCCGCCAAAATATCCGGAGATCAGTCCATAGCTCATACCGATCACCATATCGATGATAGCGGCTGCTACGGCGATAATCAGGGAAACGCGTGCACCGGACCAGGTACGTGTCCAGATATCACGTCCGAAGTTATCACTTCCGAACCAGTAGTAAAGATCATCCAGACCTTTTTCTTCATAGTAATTGATCTTTTTGGTTCCGGTCGTTGTTTTCATGCCTTCACTACCATCGAAGATACCAAGTTTTTCAAGACCTTTTACCCTCGGTGCAAAGTTCTTCTGTGTCAGTGACTGTTCGGAGTAACTGAAATCATTCATCCCCGGGCCAATAATTGCAAATACCGTAATGATAATGATCAGGATCAGACCGATCACTGCACTGATTTTTTTGAAATAGCGGATCAATACGTCTTTCCAGAAACTCTGTGCTGCAAAGTTATCATCTAACGCAAGTTCGCCATCCGTATGTTTAAATTTAAAATCTGCCTCGACCGGTATGTAGCCGGCAGCATCAGTTCCCATATTCATGGTATTTTCCTGTGACACCATATCAGTCTCCTTTCTTTGCCAGACGAATTCTCGGGTCAATGATTCCGTAAAGGATATCTACCACAAGCATGATGGCAATGTACATTGCAGAATAAATAAAGCTTAATGCGATAACCACGTTGTAGTCGTTCGACTGAATGGCATTTACCAGAAGACTTCCGACACCCGGTATTGCAAATATTTTTTCAACAACCAGAGAACCGGTCATCAGATCGACGATCAGCGGTGCAAGCACAGTGATGATCGGGATCAGTGCATTTCGCAGCGCATGTTTAAAAATCAGCGCCGAACCCGAAATTCCTTTACTCTCCGCAAGCAGCATATAATCGCTGCCGAGTACTTCAAGCATTTCACTTCGCGTAAAACGGGCGATCGACGCCATCGTAAACATCGAAAGTGAGATACTGGGCAGCACGCTTGATCCGAAAATATCGCTCTCCGAAAACAGCATCGGGAACCATCCTAATTTAAATCCGAAGTTATAGCTGAGTGCCAGCGCAAACACATACGATGGCACCGACACACCGATAACCGAAATGATCGTCGCTAACGAATCCCATATCGTATCATGCTTTAACGCCGCAAGAAGTCCGAGCAGAAGCCCGACCACGGCACCGATCAACACCGCATATCCTCCGATACTGATGGAGATCGGAAGCCTTGTCTTTATCAACTGGGAAATTGGTGTATTCTTTGAGATATTGTAACTTACGCCGAGATCTCCCTTTAACATATTGCCTACATATTTCACAAACTGTACCGGCAGCGGCTGATCCAGTCCATATTTCGTATACAGTGCTGCCCTCTGGTCTGCATTTAACTTCTCATCGTTGAATGGAGAACCCGGCATCAGCTGCATCAAAATAAACAGAACGAGTAAAATTGCAAGCAGCGTAAACAGAGACGTTACGATTCTCTTAAGTGCATATTTTTTCACGTTCTAATCCTCCTTTAGTTTTGCGGAGCAAAATGCGACTGCCTTTGCAGGAGCAGGGGATTTTCCTCCTTGTTTTCCGAAGGAAAATGCCTGCTATGCATGCTATGCTCAATAGCTTGCATAGCATGTGCCTCTTGCAGGAGCAGAGGATTTTCCTCCTTGTTTTTCCGTTCACGACATAGGAAATTCCTGCCTCATTTCCTATAGCGTCAACAATATGATGAAATTGCCGCACCAAAGTTTTGCACTTTAGTGCGGCTATATTCATTTTCCTGTAAAACAGGATTTCTACTGTCTAAATTTCTTTATTCAGTCTTTACAGCATCTTTGTATACACGGTTGATAGCTACCGGATGATACTCAACGCCTGTTACTTTAGAAGAAAGCATCTCTGCGTTGCACTGTGTGTAAAGCGGATAAATAACTGCCTCATCCATAACGATCTTCTCAGCATCGTAAAGTCTTGCCCAGCGTCCCTCTGCATCTGTGCAAAGATCACCGGTTGTACACTCATCAATGATTGCATCGTAATCTGCGTTGCTCCACAGACCGTAGTTGTTAGAGTTATCTGTTACCCACATTCCAAGATATGTCATTGGATCTGCGTAGTCCGGTCCCCAACGTGTTAAACCTAACTGGAAGTTACCGTTCTGCATGTCTTCCACACGCTGTTTCTTCGGCTCAACAACCAGGTTTACGGTCAGTCCCGGAAGAGCTGTCTCCCACTGCTCTTTTAATACCTGCGCTACTTTCTGAGGTGCGTCATCTGCATCTACTACCATGTCTAAAGTGATCTCAGATTCACCAAGTTCCTCTAAACCTTTTGCCCAGTAATCTGCTGCTTTTGCAGTATCATAAGCACATACATCAGAGAATTTTGTCTGATCTTCGGAGAAGTCAGATCCGTCCGGACCTGCTGCGAACTGCATTGGAACTGCTGTGTATGTAGAAGCAGAACCATCTTTTAATACATCTGCTGTGATGGAATCACGGTCGATTGCCATTGTCATTGCAAGACGGATATTTAAGTTTGCGAGTTCAGGAACAGAATTCATATTCGGGCTGACATACCATAAGTAACCGGCACCAACGGTTGTGAATTCAGGATCATCTTTTACCTGATCAACCTGCTCACCGTTTACTAATGTTGTATCAAGTGCGCCTGTCTGATAGTTCATTAATGCCTGCTGTGAATCCTGGATTACCTGATAACTTAATCCGGAAAGTTTTACTCTGTCGGTATCATAGTAGTCTGCATTTTTTGTTAAATGGAATGCAGTTGCTGCCGGCTGATAAGAATCCAGCACAAATGCACCGTTTGATAATACTGTCTCAGGACTTGTTGCAAATGTATCTCCACAGGAAGTAAAGAACTCCTCATTTACCGGATAGAAAGTCGGGAAATACATCAGAGAAGTGAAATAGCTGACTGGTACATTCAGTTCAACCTGAAGTGTATTGTCGTCTACTGCTGTCACACCAAGTTCACTCTTGTCTTTCTCACCTGCGATGATCTCTGCTGCATTTTTAATCTGACCGATATCGCTTAACATATATGCATACTCTGATGCGACATCCGGATCAACAGCTCTCTGCCATCCGAATACGAAATCTGCTGCGGTAACCGGTGTGCCGTTGCTCCATTTTGCATCGGTACGAAGATGGAATGTATAAGTTAAACCATCGTCTGATAAATCATAGCTTTCTGCGATTGCCGGAACTGCCTGTCCGTCTGCATCCATCTGCATCAGACCGTCGGTGTAATCAGCGATTACCTCAAAGGATGTTCCGTCGGTAGCCTGCTGCGGATCGAGTGACTCGACCGGAGTTTCAAGCATAACATTCATGTCTGATGCGCTTGCTGCGGCATCTGTTCCTGCAGCATCACCTGCTGCACTGCCTGTCTCTGTGCCTGCGGTTGTTCCCTGTGTTGCAGAAGAACTGTTCCCGCCACAGCCTGCAAGACCAAGCATCATTGTTCCGGCCATCAAAATAGCCAAAACTGCTTTGGTTTTTTTCATAATAGTAATCCTCCTTGTTTTGCGGAGCAAAATGCGACTGCCTTTGCAGGAGCAGAGGATTTTCCTCCTTGTTTTGCGGAGCAAAATGTCTGCTATGCCTGCATAGCATGTGCCTCTTGCAGGAACAGAGGATTTTCCTCCTTAATAAAAATGCGCAAAGATGGCTCTTTTCCTCTGCGCCCCTTTACGCTGATAACACTTTAGCACATCACATTACAAAATGCAAGTATTATGTTATACATTTTGTACTTTCGTACTATTTTTCCGTTAATATAATGGGTGAATAGCTTTTATTTTCCCTCACTCAAACAATCATGATTTTAAAATTTTTTGCCACCTTAATCCTATGATGTTGAGCTCAAATAGTGCAGTTTGTCAATCAAAAATCTTGCATGTACTATTGTCATCCTATAAAGATTCGGGTGTCAAAAGGTGGTTTTCAATTT
>CDZS01035094.1_pt1 | contig 16770 bp, 14 predicted proteins | sample 557751 | NCBI WGS metagenome assembly CDZS01 (sample SAMEA3182113, study PRJEB8094) | gut metagenome | biome: human; feature: gut; material: Stool; isolation source: human stools | place: Canada | collected 2013-05-07 | reverse complement strand
GTTGCCAATTCCATAATTTGCTTGGAAAGCGGATAGACACGTTTGGTGGGGAAGTGGCGTTGTTCTTCTTTGAAATAGAGCGGAAAATTTTCTCTAATGACTTTATCTCTGAGCAGATATGGGTCAGCGCGTAATTCGTGAGCGAAGTCATAGATTCGTTCGATTGGCAGTTTCATGCGCCCCGAAAGTATTGTTGTGAGAATGTTCGGAGACTTATAGCCCAAATTCAAGCTGGCGTCAGAAGCGGTAAGACCGTTCTTATAAAGCAAGTAAGCCAAATACTCAGCGACGGTGGCGTTTTCTAACCATTTGTCGCTCGGATTGTCAGGAACTTCGAGACTAATTTTTCTCATTTTGTATCTGTGGAAACAATTAACGTAAAACAATATTAGCACAACGAATTAAGTAATTGATTACATAAAGAAAATTTTTTAACAACATTAAAAGTATGTAATCGACTACTTAGTAATATTGTGTCAGAATTACGCTAAAAGTAATTTTTGAACTGCCCAAAGTTGGTTTACAATTTCATTATGGCGTTATGATTAAGTAATACTTTTTTCAAAATGTTCGGTAATTTTTTTAAGAGCCAAATCATGATCATCAGAACTAAACTCATCTCTTTCGAAGTAAAAAATATTGATTTATCAGACCTCTACGATCTTTATCAACAGGAGGACAACACCGTTTCTGAAAAATTGAGCGACGGGCAGATGGTCGAATTGATTACGACATCAACTGGCGCAACCTCTCTTATAATTCATGGGAAGGCGGGGGATGTAACTGAGATTAAGCTAGTCGGAGAGAAGGACAATAATAAGTAGTCGCCTACTTAAATAAGATTTAAACTAATGCAGTTAGCGTTTACTTATATTAAGGAGGCGTATGCCCAGTTTGCTCAGTAACTACGATTTCATGCGCTCGACTGAAGTCGTTGGTCAGATGTTGTCAGAGAAAGATGTCGAGATTATTTTTGCGGGTACGCAAGCTCAAACGGGCTATGACAAAGCAGGAAACCCGACAAACATCACTCTGCCTATGCTGTCTGAAAATGTCGATGATGTAATGAGAACTTACATCAAAGGCTTTTTAGACCATGAATCAGCGCACGTGCTTTACACCGACGGCCCGATCTTTAGAAAGAGAATTGAGAAGATCGAAAAAAAGTATGGCGAAAAGGTCGCCAAAATGGTTCTAATGCTTTTTAACGTTGCTGAAGACGCTCGCATAGAAGAGCTGATGAAGAAACGCTATAAAGGTTCTAAAGAGAATTTCTCGAACGTTTTGAAGATGATTCTCGAAAAGAACATGAGCGGGTTAAAAGAAGATTCTTCAGCCGAAGAGATAATCGACGGAATGATAGTTTTCTATGCTCGCTGGCTTGTTGGTTCGGAGTTTGCGACGGAGTTCTTTAACGAACATCAAGAATACTTAGAACTTTGTAAAGCATACGACAAGGGAATTGACAATCTCTATACGCTTATGAGTAAGGCGCAAAGTTCAGAAGAGATTCTCGATGTCATCGAAGAGTATCTGAAGAAGCACGAAGACAAGATGTCTTCCTCAATGAAAGAATCATCTGGCGGAGGCTCTAAGAAGGGCAAAAAATCAGAAGGTTCGGGAAAGTCAGTTAAGACAGAAAAAAAATCTGAAGAGTCTGAGAAAGAGGAAAAAGATTCTGAAAAAAGCTCCGAAGAATCTTCAGAGAAGGACGATAAGAAAGACGATTCCGAAAAATCGAAAGATTCTGAAGACAAAGACGGAGAATCCGACAAAGACAGAAAAGACAAAGAAGATGGAAAGGGTGACGGAGAAAAAGATGAAGAAGATTCTTCCGAAGAAGACGAACTGACAAAAGAGATTGAAAAGCTCATTACAGGGGAAGACTTCGGAGACTCTATTCGTGCAGAGATTAAGAAAATAATTAGAAAAGAAAATGGAAGCGGAAGGGCGCCCAAGGTCTATAGACCTCTAACGACAAGATATGACCGCATTGAACCGCAATCGGTTAAAAGTTATTCCATTCAAAGTTTTTTAGAAAGAAACCCTAGAACTTATAAGGAATTTTTAGAAGAGACGGCTCAATATTCTTCCGTCATTCAAAAACAGCTTGAACGTTACATGAGCGCCTTGTCTGTAAGCAGTTGGGAATATGGGCATAAAAAGGGATGTTTGTATGGAGCGGGTTTAAGCAGACTTATCACGGGCGATGAAAGAGTCTTCAGAAAGAAGATGGAAAGAAAAACAAAGGATGTCGCTGTTAGTTTGCTGATCGACTTGTCGGGTTCTATGATGGGGACTCCAGTCAAGTATGCATGTATGTCTGCTTATATCTTTGCTAAAGCTCTATCAAAGATCGGCATTAACTTTGAAATTTTGGGGTTTACTACTGATTGGAACGAACCGCGAGATAGTTTTTTTCAAACACTGAAAAAAACAGAAGAAAAGGCGTTTGACGGTCAGCCCTCATACACTCGAATTGAACCGTTGAATATGCCGATTTTCAAAAAATTCGGAGATAAATTTTCAATCGAAACGGCTCAAACGCTTTGTTATTTTTCAGATAGCGAATGCCCTATGAACAACAATGTCGATGGAGAATGTGTTTTGATAGCATCTTCAAGACTGTTAGCACAACCGCAGAAAAGAAAAATTCTCTTTGTTTTCTCCGATGGCGACCCCGCTTTTCAAACAAACTATTCGGTTTGGGAAAAGAAGCATCTGCATTACGCTATTGAGCAAGTAACAAAGGCGCACATTGAAACTTTTGGAATCGGAATCTGCTCAGATTCAGTGAAAAAGTTTTACCCCCATTATTCAATCGTTAACGAAATCGAAGACTTAGGCAAAGAAACTTTAACTCAACTAAAGAAGTTTTTAGTTCGCTAAAATAATAAGTAATTAACTACTTAAGAATAAAATCATGACAGACGAAAGCCTTAAAAAAGAGTACATCTCTTGCGCGATGTGCGGTAGCAAAGTGCATAGCATCTCAGCTCATTTAAAAGATTTTCACCCCGATGTCACTATTTCTGATTATCAGCGTTTGTATCCAGATTCTCCGATTTTGAGCGCTTGGGGAAAACTTAAAGTTGCAGAGTTTCAGAAGCGAATTGAAGAAAAAGCGAAAGTCGAAGCACAAAGGGCCGAAGCTCAGAAAACTGAAGTAAAAGCTGATGACAATTGTCATAAAGAAACTATCAGCAAAGTTTTTAATTTGCCCGCTGGGATTTGCAAAAACAAACTTGGAGAAGAAATCTCAATCTCTGTTCTTAATGACTCTGACAATCCGAAATCTAAAAGCCTAGTTCCTGAAATCTCTGACAACTACATCTATGACATTAAAGAGCTGAAGTTTCAACTTATGGCTTTAGAGCTAAACACACCGTGTTTGGTTTGGGGTCATAAGGGTTGCGGGAAAACAGAAGGTATTGAGCAAATTTGTGCTCGTACAAACCGTTCTTTCATGCGTATTCAGCACACTGCAAATACCGAAGAAGCTCATATTGTCGGTCAATGGATTGTCAAGAACGGTGAGACGGTTTATCAGCTCGGTGCATTATCTGAAGCAATGCTGTACGGCTGGGTCTATTGTGCAGACGAATATGACTTCACTCCGCCTCACGTTTTGTCGGTTTATCAGTCTGTGCTTGAAGGGAAATCGCTGGTTATCAAAGACGCTCCCGAAGAATACCGAATTATCAAACCTCATAAAAACTTCAGGTTCTTCGCTACGGGTAACACGAACGGCACGGGAGACGAGACTGGAAGTTACGCAGGTACTTTGACTCAGAATTCTGCGAACTACGACCGTTTCGGCATTGTCGTACACAAAGATTATTTACCGAAAGAGAAAGAGACTGAGATTCTTACCAAGAAGACGGGTATTAGAGAAACTGAAGCGAAGCAATTAGTTGATTTCGCTCAAGCAGTCAGAAAAGCATACGGGGAAGGGAAGCTGAACGACACAATTTCTCCTCGCGCATTGATCAATGCTGGTCGTATCGGAATTTTAATTGGCGATCTTACGCAAGGTTTGAAACTTGCTTTTACGAACAAGCTCTCAAGTGTCGATGAAGAAGTTTGCTTGCAGTACGCCCAGAGAATTTTTGGAAGTGGGGAAGCGAAATGAGAAACTGCTTCGGACTGATTTCAGCATTTAACTTTGAGTCGGAATGTTGTCAGAAGTGCGAGAGTTTCAACGAGTGTTCCGACGAAGTGATTAAAACGGCTTGCAAGATCGAGAAAGCTATTGATATTAGACCGATTTTAAAAAAGCATTTGGAACTAAAGAAAGGTTTTCCTAAAACCGACGACTTGTCGATTAACTACGAATATCAGCCGATAAAGAAAGTGAAGATGGCGCTTGATAGCAAGGTGTCCGATTCACTTTCTGCTGAAGATAAGAAGTATCTGCTTGGACTAAACAGAACTCAAAAGTCTTGGGTCTCAAGTTTGTTGACCGCAAACCTTCGCACTGGTGATGATTTTTTAGATACAGCCAATCTAAAGAAAGTGCCGAAACTCGGTTTCTTGTTTCAGATGGCGCTTCTCATTCATCACGGCTTCAATTCGCCCGAGATGCTGAAGACGAAACTCAAACAATACAACTCAAAGTTAACTGACTCTTCATTCAAGACCAAATACTGCAATGCGTTAGGCGCACTGAAAGCAATGAAGATCGTGACAGGAGAATATAGATATGAATTACAGGTTAGGCATAAAGAGTGATTTTTCAATCGGAAAGTCACTTCTAACCGTTGACAAAATTGTTGCTGGCGTAAAAGAAGCTGGCTTTGACGCTATTGCGGTTACCGACGACATGACTATATCAGCAATGCCGATTCTGTCGAATAAGCTCAAAGGAATTGCTAAGACGGTTTTCGGCGTCACGTTGTATGTTCATGAAGACGCAACTTACAAGCCTCCTACAAAAAGCAGTGGGATTGCTCCGAAAGACAATCCTATGTTCACTCTGAAGGTTTATGCCAAAAGCGAGAAGGGCATTCAGTCCATTTATAAGCTATTAACGCTTGCAAATTCAGAGTCTCACTTCTACTACAACGCTCGAACTCAAATGAGCGAAGTCTTAGAACTGGAAGATGTAATTGTCACGACTGGCGACTTTTTCAATCTTTTCTCGGTTGATAACTACAAAGATCATCTTTTGGCATTGATTGCAAAGTTTGGTATTGAAAACGTTCTGATTGAAATTGTGCCGATCAATTCACCGCTATACGAAAGATGTTTCCAAAGGGCGATTCATTGTTGGCACGTTTACGACAAAAGATGCAAAGCAATCTGTACTCTTCCAGCACTGTATGAGAAAGACGAAGATATTGATTCTTTAAACGTCTATCAAGCTGTAGCAAAGAATATGCAGATTACAGCAGAGAAGGGAGCCGTTTTAAAGATTCAGAAAATCAAAGGATTAACGCTCAACCAAAAATGGAACGACATCAAGAACAATCTTTTTGGCAAGCTCGTTGACAAGTATTGGGAAGAAGGACACGGCTCAGTTGGCAATCTTGCTGAATTTACTTATCAATGCTTTGCTGAATCTCCGAAGTATCTTTTTGATAATTGTTCTTATGAGTTCAAAAAGAAAGCTCCCTGCTTACCCAAAATGGCAGAAGACGAATTTAAGGCCGTCGTTGAAGAATGCAAGAAGGGATGGAGAAAACGCTTTGCGAAGCCTGTATTAGGTTATTTGCCAAGCAAAGAGAAACTGCCTGAATATATGAATCGACTCAAATATGAGCTGTCGATTCTGCAAAAAATGGGCTTTAGCGGGTACTTTTTGCTTGTACAAGATATTGTTCAATGGTCTAAGAACAATGGAATTGTTTTGGGGCCAGCAAGAGGGAGTTGTGCAGGTTCTCTAGTTGCTTACCTTATGGGTATTACTGAAGTTGACCCGATTCGTTTCAACTTGATTTTTGAACGATTCATTAACCCCGAACGACATGACTTGCCTGATGCTGACTTGGACTATCAGTCAACCCGCAGACAAGAAGTTATCGAATATTTAGAAAATAAGTATGGCAAAGAATGTGTCTCTGGAATATCAAACTACGGAGCTTTGGGTTCTGCAAGTGCGATTAGAGACGCAGGGCGAATTTTCTCTTTGCCTATGAGCAAACTTGAAGTCTCAAAGCTGGTTCCGAAAGAGCACGGCTTTTCTTCTAGCTTAGAAGAGAGTGCGAAGCTCGTACCTGAAATTGGCTACTTCGCAAAAGAGAATCCCAAATTGTGGCGTCACTCATTAGCGTTAGAGGGCGTTATGCGAAGTTTGGGCAGACACGCCGCTGGCACTATTGTTGCGGGTGAGCCGTTAGTTAACCGAGCAGTAGTTGAAAGAAGAGCGGGTTCTTCTGTTGTTAATTGGGATAAGCGAATAGTTGAAGACATGGGACTGATCAAGATGGACATTCTTGGTCTTTCGACCCTTGATACCCTTCAAATTTGTCTGAGATACATTGAGAAACGCTACGGTAAAAAGCTCAACTTATTGGACATTTCTCTTGACGATAAAGAAACTCTGCAAGCGTTTGGCAGAGGTGAGACAACGGGCGTCTTTCAGTTTGAATCTTTGGGCATGAAGCAATTGCTTAAATCGTTAGCTTACGGGGGTCAATTAACCTTTGAAGACATTACAACTGCAACCGCTTTGTATCGTCCTGGCCCGATGGATTCAGGTTTGTTAGACGATTTTGTGAAGATTAAGCAGGGTTATAAGTCTGTTTTTTACGACCACCCGAACATGGAAAGGGCGTTGAAGAACACCTCGGGAATTATTGTTTATCAAGAGCAAGTGATGCAAGTCGCCAGAGACTTAGCAGGATTCTCAATGGGCGAAGCTGACACGTTACGCCGAGCGATGGGAAAGAAAGACCTTGAGAAAATGACGGCAATGAAAGAAAAATTCATTGAAGGAGCGTTTACTGTTTCGGGGATGTCGAAAGCACAAGCTCAAGAGTTATTTGAAAAGATCGAAAAGTTTGCAAGCTACGCATTTAATCGCTCACACAGTTGCGCTTATTCCATTATCTCCTACTGGTCTTGCTACTTAAGAACGCATTATCCCGCTGAGTATTTTGCGGCTTCTCTTTCCATCATCTCAGACGATAAGTTTGAACCTGTTGTAAAAGATGCTCAAGAAGCTGGGATTGCGGTTCTCCCGCCACAAATCAATCATTCTTCAGCTCAGTTTGAAGTATTGGATGAGCATCGGATTTTGGCTCCGTTCTCTTCAGTCAAATACATCTCAAGCAATATTGCCAACAAGATCGTCAAGTTAAGAGAAGGAAACGGAGGCTCTTTCTCTTCTATCGAAGAGTTTAAGACGCTTGCTTCAAAGAAAGGCTCTGGCGTTAATGCTCGTGCAGTCAGTAATTTGGAGAAGGTCGGAAGTTTTTGCGAGATTGATTCAACTATTCCGCCCGTTGATGACCCTTCAAGAATCAAAGATCAAAAGGAATTGATGGGTGGTTTGATTCTGCAAGTTGTCAGAAATCCGAAAACAGTCATCATCAATAAAGTGATGAAAGACAATATTGTTTCTATCGTTGACGATATTGGCAAGTGCAAAGACTGTGATCTTTGCGAAAAGATTCACTGCACACCGAGCATTGGCTCAAGAGAAGTCAAATTTATGATTGTCGGAGATTGTCCTTCTTGGGAAGAAGAGGGTAAAGGAAAGTTTATGACTGGGAAAGTCGGCGGGATTGTTCAGAAAGCCCTTATGTCTGCTGGACTTTCGGTTAAAAACGGCTATTACACAGCGCTAGTTAAAGCGAAGAAAGAAGGAAAGTTTCTGACTGGTGAGCAAGTTGCTAAGTGCTCAAAGTTTCTTGAAAAAGAAATTCAGGTTATCAATCCCGCAGTGGTGGTCGCTCTTGGCTCAACGACAATCAGAAAGTTCTTTCCAGATTTGAAAGCGTCTGAAGCAGATGGTCAAGCGATTTACGACTCTGCAAAGAATATGACAATCGTCTGCGGTATCAATCCTGCTCAAGTTCTTTTCGATGAAGAAAAGATGAACAATCTTATTTCCACCTTCAATAAAGTCAAAGAAGTGGTATTATAATAAGTAATTAACTACTTAATTAGTGAGGTAATAAATGGCGCTAAAATACGACCCAGACATGACTAAGTTCGCTAGCGAAATTCAAGTGAATGAAGTCAATCTTGATGAATGTGCTTTAAACCAAGCATCTCTTCTTTCCTATTATCTAAGTCAAAAAGTTTCGGCCGAAACACAGTTGAACTTGGTCAAGCTCAAATTTGAGCGATTTTACAACCAACGTTACAAACAAATTGAAGCAGAGCTGGTACTTAAGGAAAAGCGCGTTACGGATAAATCAATTGAAGCGGAAATCAAACTCGGTGATGACTATCTTCAAGAATACGTCAATTTGGTCGAAGCTCAAAGAATCAGAGATCAACTTCAAGCCTGTTGTACTGCGTTAGTTGATCGAAAGAAAATCATTCAACAACTCTTAGACGCCCGTCTTGTGCAGGCAGGAGGTTCTGTAGCCTTAAATTCCCGTAAATCTTTTTGATCAATTAGTAACTAGTTAACTACTTAACAAATTAACTTAAGAAATTAAATCATGGACTTAAGCAAACTTCAAAACATTCTTAACAAGAAAAAAGCCGAACGTGCTCGCAACGACATCAAAGTCATGACGCCGAAAAAGGGCACATCCCGTTTCGTTCTTTTGCCCGGATGGAATCCCGCTGATCGTGAAACCTTCTGGCATGACTACGGCGAACACTGGTGTAAAGACCTCGGCAAAGCAAATGCAAAAGGTCAGCCTCAAATTGTCGCAAAAGTCATCTGCAACAACAAGACCTTCGGCACACCGTGCCCTATCTGCGAAGCTCTTAGCGAAGCTGTCAGCAACTGCGTGAATGACGAACAGAAGAAAGCTATTGTCAGTAACTTCGGTTCTGTACAGCGTTATCTCGTTAACGTCTTGGCGCTTGATTCTGAAACTCCGAACGAACCGCAGATTTTGATGATCGGCGGTCGTGCTTTCGATCAGCTCGTTGAGCAGGTCGGAAAATGGAGCAAACAGCTCTTTGATGAAGTTAACCCGCAAGTTTTCTCCATCACTCGTACTGGCGAAGGTTTCGATACAACTTATGTTGTTTCTATCAATCCCGAAACCTATCCGATGCCCGCTGGAACTAAAGAGAAAATTCACGACTTGGACGCTTATTGTCATTCGACAACACCCGCTGAAGTCGGCAAAGGTCTTCAAACATTTGCTCGTTTGGGCGTTAATGTTAGCGCTATCGCTTCGAGCTATGTACCTGAATCACATCAGATCGCAACTCAGCCGAAACCCGTTGCAGAGAACGCTCAGACGGTTGTTTCTCAGCCCGTTGTAAAGCCGATTGCTCCGACTCAGGAAGTTAAGCCTGCCCCTGTACAGCCCGTTGCAGAGCCGAAAATGCCGAGCATTGCTGACGACCTAGATTCGATGTTGGCAAGTCTTAATACGCCCAACACAATCGACCCAGCCGATCTTCCGTAATTGAAATAGCAGACAAGGCGGCGAAATGCCGCCTTTTTCGACTATGCGAAACCTCGTACTCATTGACAAAAACAATCTTGGCAGACGAAGCAACGCTCAGTCTGTTCTAAAGACAAGCTCAGGTTTTCAGACTCAGGCGGTCTTCGGTTTTATTCGTACTCTGATCTCTCTCAAGAAAGAATATCAAGACCGAGATTTCATTGTCTTAGATGATGGGAGAGCAGACTTCAGATTCAATCTTTATCCCGCTTATAAGGGCAATAGAAAGCCTCTGACGCCCGCAAAACAAGCTGAGTTAAACGCTTATACAGCTCAGAAGCCTTTTATTGATCAAGCAGTGTATCTGCTTGGTATCGCTCGTTTATGCGCACCTAATTACGAAGCCGATGATCTTGCTGGACTGCTTTGTTCTAAGAGAGGAAATCGAGAAGTTACGTTAGTGAGCGGTGATAAAGACTGGTTATTGCTGATCGATAAAGGTATTGAGTGGTTTGACCCGAAAACACGAGTTCATATCAACAGTCTGAATTATCAGGGAAAGACAGGAGTGTTCACGCCCGAGCAGTTCTTGTTTAAGAAATGTTTGATGGGTGATACAAGCGACAACATCAACGGCGTTGGCGGTATCGGTGAAGAACGAGCAACTGATATAGCTCTGCATTATTCAAATTTCAATAATTTTCTTTTGAATAAGCCCCGCAACCGTTACGAACAACAGCTATTTGACTCAAAGGAGAAACAAGAGACCTTCAAGAGAAATTTGCTCCTTATGAACATAAGGAACCCGCAAATTGACACTTCTAAAACCTATATGTCGAAAGGTAAGTTTGAAGGAGATGCGTTTTACAAGTTATGTGAAAACCTCGAATTCAATTCGTTTCTTGCCCACTTTGACATCTTCGAGACATTGTTCTCTAGAGGAAATTAAATTGAATAAAGAAGACGCAATTGCATTATTGGACAAAAAGATTGGTCCAAATTCCGAGATCATCGGTTACGACAAGTTTATTAACACGAGCTATGAACCGCTGAATAAAGTCATCAGCGGTAAGTATGACGGCGGTCTGCCTTACGGTCGTATTGTTGAAATTGTAGGCGAGAGCGCGAGTGGCAAAACGTTGCTTGCAACCAAGATGATGATTGAAACGCAAGCCCTTGGCGGTGTTGCGATTTTCATTGATTGGGAGCGTGCTTTCAGTATCGACTTAGCAAGAAACTTAGGTCTTAACACCGAACGTCCTTACTTCTTCTACTTCACACCTGAAACATGGGAAGACGGCAATAAGATTGCAATTCAAGTGTGCGAGACGCTCAGAGACAATGCGATTATCGACGCAGACGCTCCGATAATGGCGGTCTTTGATTCGATTGCTAGTGCAGTCCCCGCTTCTTCAGCGGCCAAAGACATTGATGCATACAACATGAACGACACAACGGCGTTGGCTCGTGTTGCTTCTACCACGCTCAAGGTTATGGCTCAGAAAGCATGGAAAACGAACGCTACTTTCGTCTATCTCAATCAGGTCAGAACTGTTCCAGGAGCTTACGTCCCGACGACTAGCACGCCTGGAGGTAAAGCAATGGAGTATTTCAGCTCTGTTCGTCTCTTTCTGAACAAGAAAAAGATTGTCGATAAAGACAAGAAGTATCTCGGTCAGAAAATCACGATAGAAGCACGCAAAAACAAGATTACAAAGCCGTTTGGGGTCTGCTCAGTGGATATGTATTACAACGCTGAGAACGTTCCTCAATTCGATTATGTAAGCTCTCTAATAGACCTGTTAGTCGAGACGAAAAAGCTCGAAGTATCAGGCGCTTACATTCAATATGGTGATAAAAAATACTACAAGAGTCAGCTTGTTAAAAAGATCACCGATGAATGTGCTTACGACGAACTTAGCAATCTTTTAAAGGCGTAACAATGATTTCTGTCGAACAGATATTAGAAAAATCTAAATCTCTGTACGACTTTCATTTCGGACAGCGCCCGTACGGTTGTTACGGCGCTCTCTGTCCGACTTACTCATTGTCCGATCTAACGTTGGAGTTCCCCGTTGAGACGGCACTGAGTAAAACGGATTTATGGAAGTACGATCTGGAGAATCTAACATGGAAGCCTTCTGGTGGAAGAATTCTTGTTTTTAATAAAGATGATGTTGTTGATTCATCGGTTACCAAGCCAAAGAGTGTCGCTGATTACTTTTTCAATAGAGAAAAATTTAAAGAGCTTGGAGTAAAGCTCAAAATCCCCAACGGACGTGTTTTTGTTGACTTTAATTGTTTTAATGACGTCCAATTTTCTCCCGTTATGAGACTGTTGTGGTTTCTTGGGAAAACTAAAGAGGAGGTCGATAACAAATTCGCCCGTGGGCTACCGTGGGAGTTCTATCTTTTTTACTTTGCTCTCACACGCTCAAATAGAGACTTAGAAGTCTTAAAAAAGGTAGATTGGAGACCGTGGAACGATGACAAAATAGACATCGACTATCCGACGTTTTCGAACTTTAAAAAGTTTTATTACGACCTCTATAGAAAGCTCACTAAAACTAAAGAAGACAGAGACAAGAGTTTGTTTTCCTCGCATCTTTGGTGCATCTACAGAGGTATGAGGGGCGACCTCCCCGATGGTATTCCCTTGGGAGGGAAAAGGTTAAGAATCGGCGATGCTAAGAGCGCTCAAGAGGCTTGTGATTATCTCTATAACATTTATTGCAAGAGCGGTTTAACCGATACAGAAGCAACGACCATCAGAAGAGAAAAGGGTATTGCTATTCATCCATTATGGGGGACTTGGTAATGAAAATCTGCATCATTAGCGACACACATCTGCACAACTGGACACAGTTTTCGACCATCAATGAAAGGGGCGCAAATTCTCGTCTTGAAATCATCCTCAATGAAATGAGACGGGTGACAAAACAGGCTAAAGCATTCGGTTGTGACACTTTGATTCATTGCGGTGATCTTTTTCATGTGAAAGGAAAGATTGACACGAGCGTCTTAGTTCCCTCTATTGAATGTTTAAAGGAAATCAGAGATCAGTTCGCTCAAGCATTTTTTGTCACGGGCAATCATGACCTCGCATTCGCAAATGGCGAACAGTATGGTAATTCGATGTTCATCAGTCAATGTAATGCAGATGTCATTACAGAGACTTATTCTCAACATCAGCTCGGCTTTATCCCGTGGCAAAGGAACATTGAATGGTGGAAGAGAGAATTTGAACAGTTAATCAAAGACCCGAAAGTTAAATATGTCTTTACTCACGCTCCAATAGACGGAGTAATCAAAGGTCTGCCCGCTGGCGGTATCACTCAAGATTACATTGAATCAACGGGCTTTAAGGGCAAAATCTTCGCTGGTCACTATCACAATCACAAAGTAGTCAGCGAGCAACTGATCTCTGTTGGCGCATTGTGTCATCACACTTGGTCTGACATTGGTTCTTTATCAGGGAGCATTTTGCTTGATACTATCGCAGAGAATTGGGCTTGGTTTGGGAGCCAAACTCCGATGTTCATTGACCTCGATCAAACGGCCCGAGATTATTCAGCAGAAGAATATGCTGAAATCTGCGCAGGTAACTATGTGAGATTGACCACAGATGAAGACCTGAAAACTGCTAAAGAGATTCGTGATGAATTGATTGAAACTCTCGGAGCTGAAAACGCTTTAGTCAATCTCAAAGCGAAGACTGCTGAGGTTAAACGAGAAACCACGGTAAAAGACCTTGAGCATAACCCTTTAAGCACCTCTTTAATGAGCTATTTGGACGAAAAACTCAAAGATTCTTCGATCGAATTTAAAGAAAAAGTTAAGAAAGAAGCGTTCGAAATCTACAACCAAATCGAGGGCTAACCATGTACTTTGGCAAATTATCAATTAAAAACTTCCTCGTTATCGGAGAAGCTGAGGTCGATCTTCATAATTGTGGTCTAACTCTCATAGAAGGAAGAAACGAAGACGACGAAAGTGCAAACAGCAACGGTGCAGGTAAGTCCAGTCTTGTCGATGCGCTTTGCTGGTGCTTGTACGGTGTAACGGGCCGAGGTGTCTCGGGCGATGCCGTTATCAACAAGAAAGCAAAGAAGGAATGTGTTGTCGGAGTAGAAGTTTGGACAGAAGGGCTGAACTGCTACTACATTGAAAGAGGACGAAAGAGCAAGAGATTGGGAAACAACTTGATTGTTCAGCACGTCATTGTTGACGGAAATGATGTCGGGTCAGGTTGTGAATTAACCAAGACAACGGTGGCGGACACCCAAGCTCTTGTGAATGATCTGCTCGGTTGTTCTTATGAAATCTTTACTTCGTCCATTTACGCAGTGCAGGAAAAGATGCCTGATCTTCCTGCATTGACTGATAAGGCTTTGAAGACTCTGATTGAAGAAGCCGCTGGCATTGACAAACTTCAAAAAGCAAGTGAAATCGCTCATACGAAGCATCAGGATTGTGTACGTTTGACCACTGAGACGCAGGGAAAGATAGAAAATCTGGCTTCTGAACTGAGCAACAACAAAAAACTTTTAGACGATGTTGTTTACGAAAGAGAAACTCATATTAGAAATGCCACTATAGAAAGAGCACAACAATTAAGGTACAAAGACTTACTTGAATCGGAATTGAAGAAAGCATCTGCGTTGCCTGTCGAAGCTGTAGAAGCAATTGAGAAAAAGAAAGCTGAAATTCAAGCAAAGATCGACGAATACTCCTTTATTGAAGCAAAGGGTGCCGAAAAGCAAAGATTGGCTATGTCTGCACAAAGTCATTGTGTAATGACAAAAAAGGAGATTGAAAAAGAAAAAGAGAAAATTGCTGACCTCAATAAAGAGATAAACAATTTGGAAGCAAAGATCGGCACGCACTGTAGCGAATGCGGAAAAGTCTATCAAGCCGAAGACTTAGAAACTGCTAAAAAGGCGATTGAAACGCAGATTGCGAACAAGACAAAAGAAGTTTTAAAGCAGATTGAAGACTTTAAGAATCAAGTCGCAGAAGCGAAGGTTCTGGCGAAAGACGCCGAAGACTTTAAAAAGAGTATGCCTAGCGTTACTAAGTTAATGTCGGCAATGAATGAACTAAATGAACGTCTTAAGAAAAATCAAGACGTTCAATTTCAGATTGATACTCAAAAGCGTGAACTTCAAAATTTGAAAAAAACGATTGAGGCTACTGAAGAAGTAACAGTTAAGGGCGAAACCCCGTATAACAAAACAATCAAAACGCTTGAAGAGAGTATTGCGAAGCTCGAAAAAGACAAGAAAGAACGAGAGAGCGAGCATGAAAAATATGCGGAACAACAGAAAATTGCGGAAGCAGTGGACGAGCTTTATTCACGCAAAGGTATTCGTGCGCACATTCTTGATACCGTAACACCATTCTTGAATGAAAGAACGGCTTTCTATCTCAACACCTTATCAGACGGTGAAATTACCGCAACTTGGCAGACTTTGACTAAGACGGCTAAGGGAGACTTCAAAGAGAAGTTTTCTATTGATGTGCAAAGCGTCAAGGGCGCAAATTGTTTTGCTGGATTAAGTGGTGGAGAAAAGAGAAAAGTCCGTGTTGCGACTTCTATGGCATTGCAAGACCTCGTCGCTTCAAGGGCTAAAAAGCCGATTGACTTATATATTGCGGACGAAGTCGATCACGCCCTTGATGCCAGTGGTTTAGAGCGCATGATGTCAATATTAGAAGAGAAAGCAAAGCAATTCGGTACAGCTTTAGTTATCTCTCATAACTCGTTGCGTGATTGGATTGACAACTCAATCGTTGTCACAAAACGAGACGGTATCAGCACTGTTAGCAGAGAAGAATAATGGCAGAAGAAATCAACGAAAGCATTCTGTTTCCCATCGAAGAAAACGAGAATGTCAGTAAAGTACAGACAATTGATGTTCTTCAAGCAAGCGCAAAAAAATGGAAGAACTATTTTATGGCTGTATTCAATCAGTACAGAACGGAAAACGAAAGCGAAGTTAGACTAAGTTTTCAGAGTCCTTTTTCTCATTCGCCAGTTCTTCTTAGTGAAGATTTAGAAAAGAAAAGAAACCTTCTTATGGGCGAAGAACTAGAGGTTAAACGCTTTAATTGCGGAGTTTTAAGAAACACACCAGCAAGCGAGAAACTTGTTTTTAGAATTCAGGTTTTCGGTTCTATCACGGGCATTACAACCGATGTTATCGACCAACTTGAGTTATGGCAGTTTACTTACGATCTTGTTGTAGATTTAAAAAACTTTAAGGCAATTAAACGAGCAGACGTTTATTACGACAAAAACAACGAAATTCTCTTTGAGTGCAAAGACAGCTCTTTTCTAAAAGCTAATACAAAGTTGATTCAAGCTGTATTGAGATCACTGAAATACAAAGGGCCAAAGATTTCCGAAAGAGAATTGATAGACAACTTCACAACGTGCTTCATTCTCCCAATCATCAGAAACGCTCTGCTGGAAGTTTTTAGACCACAAAAAGAAGAAACAAAGCCTGAAAACGAACTTTCTTATCACGTAAATTACGGAACTTGGTAATGAAAAAGATAAAAATTATAGGTATCGACCCCTCCCTGAGAAACTTTGGTATTGCTATCGGTACGATTGATGCTGAGAACAACGATTTTGACGTACACGACCTCAAATTGGTCTCTACAGAGAGTTCTAATGAGAAGAGAGTACGTAAGAACAGTCAAGATTTAGAACGCGCTAGAGCGCTATTTAAGGGCGTTTGTGAGGTGATTAAGAAAGAGTCTCCGACTTACGCATTCGTTGAAGTACCGCACGGGTCTCAGAGTGCTAGAGCAATGGCTAGTTATGGTATCTGCATTGGGCTTCTCGCAAGTCTGCCGATACCAATTATTCAAGTGACTGCTCAAGAAAATAAAGTCAAAGCGGTCAATCACAAAACCGCAAGTAAAGAAGAGATGATTCTGTGGGCTTCTGGAAAATTCCCAAACGTACCTTGGATTAAGCGAAAACTTAAGGGAAACGAAGTCATGGTTGAGAAAAACGAACACTTAGCAGACGCTATCGGAGCCATAAATGCTGGGCTTCAAACAGACGAATGGCACAATATAGTGAGTTTGTTAAAGACTATCTAAGGAATTTCATTTATACATATCGTAAGTAGTTAACTACTTACGATATAATTCTTTTAGTGAATTCGGAGATTCATAAATGAAATTTAAGGAACCTCTGCACAAAAGGTGGGTGATATACTATAATTAGCAC
>CDZS01018148.1_pt1 | contig 16893 bp, 10 predicted proteins | sample 557751 | NCBI WGS metagenome assembly CDZS01 (sample SAMEA3182113, study PRJEB8094) | gut metagenome | biome: human; feature: gut; material: Stool; isolation source: human stools | place: Canada | collected 2013-05-07 | reverse complement strand
CTTTAAAACTACAAAAGGAATATAAAACATATGTTTTGTTAAACATTTACAAATTTTACCACTTACTTCCGCAGCTATTACACTTCCAAGTTTTACCCAAATCTCCTGCTCCAAATATTCCGAATAAACCAACTTTTGCTGCTTTGCCGATATTTGAAATTTTAGAGAGATTTGTAGAGCCACATGTAGGACATTTAGGTACATTCGAAGTCGAATATTCATAAGGCACATAATTTATACGTTTGCTATATGCTACCGGACTAAATTCAGGTGCTTGTTTTAATTCTGGATGGTTCTTTGTAAATGATTTTACTTCATCATATGTGCCAATTACGGAATCTTTGTACTCAGTATTACAACGTGGACATTTTTCAAAAGTTCCTTTAATACAACAGTCTAAACAGCTAGGACAATATACTCCTTCAATAATTGGCTCTGATTTTGGCAACCTATATCCACAATTAGGACATATTTCTGCTTTTTCTGATATTTCTTTATTGCATTCTGGGCAATTGATTAACATATACATATTACCTTTCATTTTTTAATTAAAATTATACTCCTCAAACAAGTATAAATCAATAAATATAGTACGATATTCAAAACAATAGACAACAATGGTAATATGAAAATTGTTACAGCAATGAAAGCTAGAAAAATTGCTCAAGATGAATTAACGGCATCTATTGCAAGACAGGAAGCAGAACTATCTAAAGACGTTATCGCTTTAAAAAATTTAGAAGCTGCTGTTGCTAAAAACATTCCATTGGAGCAAGCAATGGCTACAGAAATGAACGGTGCAAGTATTGCTGCTAAAAATCATGCAATCCAAACGCAGGGTTTGAATGGAACAACAGATGCATTCGTTGCTAAACAAAAAGCGGCTCAGGCACAGTTAAAAGCTACTGCAAATGATTCTAAAAAATTGATAACAACTTTGAAAAGTGTAGCCGCAAATATTGGTGTTATGATTGCATTCACAGTAGCAATAAAAGCTGTTGAATACGCATGGGATAAGGCAAACACTACAGTAGAAGAAGTTCAAGGCAAAATTGATGATTTGTCCTCTTCTATCTCCACATTAGAAGATGAATATAAATCATTAAAAGAAACAGGATCGGAAAATCTGACTGACGCAGAGCAGACACGATTACAATATCTTGAAGATCGTATTGAGCGTGAAAAAGAGTTAAAAGAACTGGAAGAAGCCCGTCTTATCAGAGAAAAATATGGTAGCAATTTTACAGATTCTTTTGATGAAGATAACCAGAATGCAAAATATAGTGATTTCCGTGAAAAATATTTCGACGGAATGAGCAAAGTAGATGTCACTTCTTTAGCATATGGAATCGACCATGATGAGCAGAACGTCATTGACATTGGATCAAAGATTGACGAATATTTAGAGAGCCAGAAAAAGATTCAGCTGTACATAGATCAGATGAACAAATATGACTCTAATCGTCAGGAATATATTTGGGCTGATGAATTAAAGACAAAAGAAGAAAATAAATTAGAAAAACTAATTCCACAGCTTCAGGAAGAATATCAGAATTACAAAGAAGCCAAATATGAAGCTGAGACAGCTATTGATGAAATGACACAGGATTTAGACAATCCTAATCTGACAGATAAAGACAAAGAAACGATTCAGAGTTGGATTGCACAGTATCAAGATGTTGTAAAAATTGCTGATTATTACATTGGTTTAATGAGGGATATTCCGGCTATTCCAAGTGATACGGACACCAACACATATCATAATTGGTATAGCAAATTATCCGATGACGAAAAAGAATTAGCTAACAGTGATGATTTCAAAGAAGCTCTTGAAAAACAGAAAGAAGGGCTGGGCAAAGCTGCTTTAGCCGCAAATGATTATGATATTGCTTTACAGGAAGTAAAAAATGCACAAGAGTCTGTTGCAAATAGTGGTGATGGCATTGGAGCAACTTCTTTTTCAGATACTATTACAGAACTTTCTGATTTACAAGATGATTTATCAGATCTTGATGAAGCAATGGCAAATATTGTTTCGGATGGTAATGTAGATTTATCATCTTTAGACGGATTGATTGAAGCATTTGGTAAATTAGAAGAAGCTGGTAAAAACATAGATACATCTACTGTTGATGAAGCAATGAAATCCTTATCTGATGCTACTTCTATCCAGTCAGCACAGCAGGCATTAGACACTTTGTGCACAGAGTATATCAAAGCGTCTGGCATTCTTGATGATTTGAATGAGAGCAACAAAAATCTCATTGCAACAAGATTACAGGGAATGGGCGTAGCCAATGCAGAAGAAATGGTCGAGGCTCGTTTAGCAGCACAGAAATATGCTACAGCTAATGGATGTATTGATCTTGCAAATGCAACATGGGAAGAGATTTCTGCATTAATTGCTGAAGGTAACGCTTCTCAGGAGACACAACAGTATCTTGCTAATTTAGCACTGTCAAAAATTGATGTTAATAATATTAAGCTGAACACAAAAGCCGATGTAGATAACATTATTGCTATCGCAAATGCGGCAGGTGCAAGTGCAGCTCAGATTGCAGCATTAAAAACTGCGTTAGCTTCTCTTAGTAATGCGAACATCACAAAATGGGATGACGCAAATAAAGGTGGTGGTATGGGAAGTACTAATCTTATGAACCCAGCCAAATTAAATACTCCTTCTAGCGGGAATTCTAAGATCGACCAGTTTGCAAAACAGCAACAGGCACAGAAGACGAAAGATGCTGTACAGGATGCTACGGATACACTTGCAAAGACATTAGACGATATAAAAAATGGTGCATATAATCTTGACGCATCCAATTTTTATGCTAATTACTCTGGTGGCTCTGCTACAAGTAAAGCGGTCAATGATGCTGCAAAAGCAGCCAAGGATGCTGCAAAAGATGTAAAAGAAGCTGTTGCAGAAACATTTGATTTTATTGAAAATGGTATCAATCGTTTTGATAAAGCATTTTCTAAACTCGAAGATAAAGTAGACAAAACTTCTTCTTCGTTCACATCTCGTTTAAATGCATATAAAGAGGCTTTAAACGCTGCAACATTTGGCATTGAACTTCTCACAGATGATTACAACAAATATATGCAGAAAGCAAATGAAGTTGGTCTTAATGAAGATATTGCTTCTGCTGTTCGTGGTGGAGCTTCTAATATATGGGATTATTCAGATGATACTGTAAAACAGCAAATCAAGGACTATCAGAATTGGTATGATAAAGCGCAGGATTGTTTGGATAAAATAGATGAGTTAAAAGATAAACAGCTTGAATTAACTCAAGCAAGTATCGAATTACTTATCACTCAGTATGAAAAGCTTTCTACAAAAGTTGAAAATGCGAATGACCGCATGGAGAAATGGATCTCTTTAAAAGAGTCATGGGGATTTTCTGCAAATACTAAGAATTATAATAGTATGAACAAAAATATCCAAAAGCAGATTGATTATATTAATAAACAAGATGAGCAATTAAAACTGTTACAGAAAACAGTTACAAAAGGTTCTGAAGCTTGGTATGAATATAATGAACGTATTGATTCAAATAAGGCATCTCTGATCGAATTAAAACAGCAAATGCAGGAAAATGCTACTGCCGCCGCTGTGTTAGCAAAAGCGACTGCTGATAAAAAGACAGAAAAATATGATTCACAAGATGAATTATATGATGCTAAAATTGACAATGCTACGTCTGCGAAATCTAAAAATAAACTGATTGACAAAAAGATCTCTAATATCAATAAGACACAGAAGGCTTATAATACTGCTGTTTCTACTGATAACAAAAATCTTAAATCTGCAAAGAAAACAATTAGTAAATTCAAATCTACCAAAGAGAATAAAAAGATCCTTGCTTCTATTAAGAAAGCTGCAAAATCTGGTAAACGTATCTCACAGTCTTTATTAAATAAAGCATCCAAGCTGAATGATAATGGCAAGCTGTATAACGCATGTGTGCAGTACAATGCTTATTTAGATGCGAAAGAAGCCGACAAAGCTACTGCTGATTTATACAAAGAAACAGCAAAACAGGATAAGGCTACTCTTGCAAAAGAAAAGTTTGATAATATTTCCTCTGATTATGAGAATAAAATTTCTAGTAATGAGCAGAAAAAGACATCTATTAACAATAAGATTTCTCTTGCACAGGAACAGGGAAAACAGGTAAGTACAGCTTACTATAAATCTCTTATTTCTGCCGAAAAAGGCGAGCAAAGTAAACTCATCAAAGAAAGAAAAAAACTTCAGAAGAGTTTGAATGATGCTGTTATTAGTGGTTCTATCAAAAAAGGCAGTGATGAATGGTTTGAAATGGTCAGTGCAATCAATGAGGTAACTAATGCTATAGACGAGTCAACTCAGTCTATTGTCGAATTTCAGAATGCCCTTCGTCAATTAAAATGGGATACTTTTGATAAATCTCTCGAAACTGTAAAACGTGTCAATAGTGAAGCTGATTACTACATTGATCTTTTGAGTCATAAAGATATGACTGATAAAGACACTGGTAATTTCACTGAATATGGTATTGCTACAATTGGATTGCACAAGACGAACTATGACAATTACATTGCGCAGGCAGAAGCATACCAGGATGAATACAACAACATCATGGAACAGATAAGGAAAGGTGAATTATCTACATCTGATGAAAATGTTATTCAACGTCTGCGTGATTTACAGAATGCTCATAGAGATGCGAAGAAATCTGCCGAGGATGAGTTAGAGTCTATTAATGATCTTGTAAAACAGGGTTATGAAGCACAAACAGATGCACTGAGTAAGCTGATAGAAAAATACAAGAAATTAAAAGATTCAGAACTTGAAGCCTATAAATATCAGAAAGAAATTGCCGAAAAGACAAAACAGATTGCTTCTTTACAAAAACAGTTAACAGCTTATACTGGCAACAATTCTGAAGAATCCCGTGCAACAATTCAAAAGTTAAAAGTTGAATTAGAGAATGCCAAATCAGATTTAAAAGATACGCAATATGAAAAATTTATTTCTGACACTGAGGATATGCTTGACGATCTGATGAGTGATTATCAGGAATTCATTGATGAAAAAATCAATGATACAAATACAATTCTCGATAGTATCAAAGAACTTCTTGGTGGCAATGATGGTATTATTGCAACGCTAAAATCCTTAGATTCTAGTTTGACAAATACTACAAAAGATCAGATTGATTCTAGTACTACCAATGGTGGTGACGGAGGACAAGGCGCAAAGGATTATGTAAATAATACTGTTACTAATGATCGGAATACTATCAATTCATCTCCTAAAACTGGACTTTTACGACCAACAGCAGTTGGTACTATAACTCTTGATAATTCCTTGGAGTCTAAAAAGAAAAATACAACTTCTATTGATGATAAGTTAAAAAAGGAAAAGAAAGCAGTTAAAGATGCCATTAATTCTGGTAAATCTCGCAGTAAGAAATTAACTGATAAAGAGAACCAAGAACATGCTGACTTATGGAAGTATATTGTAAAGAATTATGGTAGAACTCCTACTAACAAAATGTACAAGAAGTTAGGCGGCATACTAGGCGTAAAAACAGATGACACGGTTACATCGAAACAAAAAACTGCTATTCTTAATAGGATGAAATTTAATGGCTATAAAAAAGGTTCTGAACACATAGACAAGAGTCAATTAGCATGGACACAAGAAGATAAACGAGAAATGATTTATCGTGCTTCTGACGGTGCAGTTTTAACAAAACTTAACCCAGGAGATAAAGTGTTCACAAATGAGATGACTGAGAATCTTTGGAAAATGGCACAGATGAATCCTTCTTTATTGACCTCTGGTATCAACTATATGCCGAATTTACCTGAAATGACAAAATCTGCTGGCACTTCTACGATTGTTGAGGTTGGAGATATCGTAATGAACGGTGTAAATGATGTTGAAACCTTTGGTAGACAATTACGAGAAGAAATTCTCAGGAACGGAAAAACAACTCAGTGTATTACCGAAGCAGTTTCTGCCAAGCAACTTGGTAAGAATGGTATAGGTAATGCGAGGTTATATAAATAACCACTTTTTATCCCATATAGGTGTCACAGCCTACGTGGGATTTTCATGGTAAATATGCACAAATATTTCATTGATTTTTATAATATTTTCTACTCCTATTTTTTCTATAATTGTGTATAATATAAGTAAGAAATCAAATGATTTCGATTGTTGGTGTATCTCAACCATTAAGCGAGAATTAACAAACTTGAGTGTTTCGCTACTTAATGCGAATGTTAAAACTTGGTGTATCTCAGCCGCAAATGAGAATAATAAAACGGAGAGATTGAAATATATCTCTCCTATTTTTATACACAAAGGAGAAGTGATGATTTCTTTTTATGAAATTGATGATAATTATATTGATTATTTAAGACAATTTGATAGTAAGATATTATCTACTAAAGATGGAGATAGAAAATATTTAAGAAAATATATCGGTATCATGATGCATAATCGTGATTGTAAATATTTTATACCTCTTTCTTCATACAAACCTAAAACATATGATAATATGTATGAATCAAAGAGTTTAAAGAAAATAGGTAATATGGCTGTTTTACGAATTAATAATATGATACCCGTTATTGACGAAGTAATTCATAAGATGGATTTCAATTCAATAACGGATCAAAATTATAAATATTTACTTCAATCAGAATATCGTATAATCAAAAGCAGAGAGAAAGAAATCAGAACAGATTCGAGAATCATCTATTATTATAGGTTAAATGATAAAAATAAAGATAAAGGATTGTATAATTTATGTTGTGATTATAAATTATTAGAAGAAAAATCAAAAGAATATTTAACAAACAAAGACACCAACTAAGGTGTCTTTTTTATTATAAAAATTTAAGAAGGAGGAGAATAAACAAATGCCAAAAATAGTTTTTAATGAGAATTTTGGTGTAGATGAAATCACTATTGTATTGGAACGAAGAGATTTTTCTAAATACGGAAAACTTAAAGATGTTACAGATATTGAGTATAAAGATACTATGAATGCACCAGAATTATCATTTAATGTATATAAAACTGACAATCCAATATGGAATAAGATTAATAACTATAATTTGGTGTATATTCCTGAATACAAAGAACATTTTTCAATTAGTGTAAATACTACAGAAGAAAATACAACGCAAAAATCGGTCACATGTACTTATCTTCCAGTTAGTGAATTACAAAATGTAAAACTTAGAAATATTCAGATTAATACAGAAGACGATATTGCAAGAGATGATTACGATGCTGATTATCCTACTATCTTCTATCGTGACTTATCTGCATATTCAGAAGGAAGTACAATGTATAAGAAGCTATACAATGCTTCTCTTCTACACCGCATCTTAGACAAGGCATCTAATTATAAAATTGGACATGTAGATACATCGTTAAAGGATCTGAAATCGTGGTTTCAATACTCTATCAGTGACAGTAATATTTATAACGAATTGACTGGTGAAATCTCGGACGACTATCAGTGTCTGTTCAAATTTGATTCCAATACACGAACTGTAAATGTATATGATTTATGTAATACATGTCATAATTGTGGTTATCGTGGAGATTTTCATGACGAGTGTCCTGAATGTGGAAGCACAAACTATAATGGTGCTTATGGGGAAGATACATCTATTTACGTGTCAAAGGAAAATTTATCTACTTCTGCTTCTATTGAAAGTAGTGAAGATAGTTTAAAGAACTGTTTTTACATTACTGGTGGCGATGATTTAATGACTTCTGCTGTTGCTATTGCAAATCCAAGTGGCACAAATTACATTATAAATGTTTCCGAAGAAATGTATGAGAATATGCCAGAAGATTTAGTTACTAAAATTAAAACATACAATAGTAATTATCAAGATTGTATGAGTAAAAGAAAATTTACCTTGTCTGCAAATTTAGTTGAAGGCTATAACACGATTGTAAAATATGTTAATGCTCACTATCCAAAATTAGATGATAGTGGGGATAAAGTAGATAGGTACAATGTTATCTCCTCTCCTATTATTGGATATAAGAATATAGCATCTTTATGTTTCGATTGTATTGATATTGGTTTAATTTTACAGACTTCTATGGGAAAAACAATAGAAATGGACAATCTTACAATTCAGGAAACAATGAATTTATTGACATTCGCCAATTTATCGCCAATTGCAGTGAAATCAAATGTATCATGGGTTGCAACAAGCGTCGTGTCGAATACCGTGTTAGGTGCTTGCAAAGCATTAATTAATACTGCATTATACAAAGTTGAAATTGTAGATGCCTCTTATTCTAAAGATAAACATGTTTGGAAAGGAAAATTTAAACTTACAAGCATTGAAGATAAGACGATTACTCTTATTGGAAGCGAAGTATCTATTGCAGTAAATAATGATATGGAAAAATATCTTAAGCAAAATATTCAAAGATGCTTAAATAAACTTGATACAAATTATAAAGATCTAAAATCTTTAGAAACATCTGATTCTGATTTTCAATCTGAATTGGCTTATTACAGCTTCGATTATCTGAGTGGTTTAAAAGATTCTTTTGGAGATGTCTTAGGAATTATTTTAGAGTCTGAACAGGATGAGTTAAAAAATAAATATCAGACATGGTACAGCAATCGAATCGGTTGGCTTGAAAATGAAATGAATAAAAGACAAGCTCAAATTGATATTGTCCACCAATTATATAATTATGATTCAAAATCAGGTTCTGTATATAACATCCAAAACTCATTACAGGATGAATTGAATTTAGAATCTTATCTTGGTAAAGATATGTGGATTACATTCTGTGCTTTTCGTATGGAAGATACATATCAAAATGATAATTATATTTCTGATGGATTGGATAATGGCGAATTAGTAACTCGTGCAACAGAACTTATTGATACTGCAAAAAAAGAATTATATAAAGCAAGTCATGTACAATATACTGTTTCTTCTACTATTAATAATCTTCTTGCGTTAAAAGAATTTCAACCTATCGTAAATAAATTTGAAACAGGAAATTGGATTCATGTATGCGTGGATGAAAAAATATATTATTTGAGATTATTATCTTATAAGATTTTCTATTCTGACATTTCAAAGATTGAAGTTGAATTTTCGACTGTTGAGAGAACATGGTCTGGTTCATCTGATGTTAAAAGCGTAATTGAATCGGCACAAGCTATTGCTTCTTCATTTTCTTACACAACTCAAAAGGTAAAAAATAATACAGGTGCATCAAAATATGTTCAGGATTGGGTACAAAAAGGAATGAATGCAACTGTAACTAAAATCGTGAATAATGCTGACAATCAAAATGTCGTATATGATTCTAGTGGTATTTTGTGTAGAGCCTATGATGATTTAACAGAGACTTATGATTTATGCCAGTCACGTTGGATTAATAGTGGTTTATACGTGACTGATGATGGTTGGAAATCTGTTAAGGCTGCTGTAGGCAAGTATATTTATATTGATCCAGAAACAGGTAATGAAGTAACTACTATGGGTGTTATTGGAGATACTATTGTTGGTAAATTAATTGTCGGAAAGAATCTTGGAATTTACAATATAAATAATTCTATGACTTTTGATATGAATGGATTAAAAATTACAAATGGAATAAACACGTTTACTGTCAATCCAAACAATATATCAAAGTTGTTGAAAATTTCTAAATCCGATACAGATATTTTTTATGTAGATGATAATGGAAATTTGAATTTAACTGGGAATGTTAATGGTTGTAGCTTTGATGGTGGAAAAATAAATATAGGCGATGGTAATTTCGTTGTTAACTCTGATGGTTCTGTTATTTCTAAAGCTTCTTTAAGTTTTGGGGATGGGGCTTTAACATATGATCCTACTAACGGAATGTCTGTAAATGGAGATATAACTTCAAAGGGGTTCAAAGCGAAAAATAATGGTAATGTATATATGGCTTCTCCATATATTTCTTCTGCTATTTACATGAAGGGACTTGGATGGTCTGAACAAACAAGTGATTATACTGAAATAATTGGATCAAATCTTATACATGGTACATTTTACCCTAAAATGATTGGGACTTGGTATTCTGAAAAAAATTACGGAAGAGGATTTTATTGTGATGGTGGAGATACTTATATAAGCAGTCTAACGCAATCAGGATTAATTATCAACCCTATGAATGGATCGTTGAAAAAGACAATTATTAATGGAGATGGAATTTCTACAGAAGGGAACATAGCTTGTTCTGGAACAATACAAGGTAACTCTTCAACAGCAACAAAATTAAAAACTGCACGAACAATTAAAATTGGCGATGCAAGTAAAACATTTGATGGTAGTGCTAATGTTACATGGAGTTTGTCTGCTATTGGTGCTGCTTCTACTTCTGAGTTTGCGTCTGCGGTCAGTCATATTAATAGTCTATCAGAACGAGTGAGTGATTTAGAGACAAAAGTAAATAATTTGACAAAATAACGGAGGAAATACGAAATGAAATTAAAAGGAATTGACATATTAAATATAAGCGAAGTACTTTCATTTCTTGCAACGAAAGAAATGAGTTTGAATACTGCTGTTACGATTGTTAATAATATAAAAATTTTATCTGTACCAAAACAAGTATTAGATGAAAAAAGAAACAAATTAATATCCGAATATGCATTAAAAGAAAACGGCGAAATAGTTACGAACGATGATGGTTCGGTAAAAGAAATTACAAATAAAAAAGAATTCAATAAAAAAATGAACGCTTTGTTTTTAGAAGAAGTTGATATTGATGAAATAAAACCTGTGTCAATGAAGTCATTGTCAAATATTACTATCTCGCCTCAGATGCTTGCAGTCTTAATGAGTTTCAATTTAATTACAGAGGAATAAAACATGAAAGGATGTACAGACTTTGAATATGCTGGTGAAATGTTATCTGATTATGGTATGATGCTCTGTTCTTTTGATAGTGGAGGCGGTATAGAAACCGTCTCTTCTGGAGCAGATGTTACTTTTAATCAGATAAAGCCCATCGGCAGCAATCGCTTTAATTTATATTCTTCCACTTACGATACAGCTTTATCAGCTACTTTTCAGATTTGTAAGAATCCATGTCGATTAAAAAATCAAGAAGAAATGAGACTTTCATTCGAGGAAGTTTCAGCTATACAACGATGGTTGTGTCGTAAAGATGGGTACAAACGCTTTAAATTAGACAAGGAAGGCTATGAACACGTATATTGGAACGGAACATTCAGTTCAAAACAAATCGTCTTAAATGACCAAATATTAGGCTTAGAACTAACATTATATACGGATGCACCATTTGCTTTTATGGATGAAGTATCTACTGAGTATGAATGCTCGGCAGATACTTCTTTTAATTTGTGGGATAACTCAGATGAGACTACAGATTTGAACAATTCTCTTAGACCAGATATGGAAATTACTATTTTATCTAATGGAATTTTTAAGTTGACAAATTCTATGGATACAAAATCTTTTATACTAAGAAATTGCAAATCTGGTGAAGTAATAACAATTGATGGGAAAAATCAACTTATTACTTCTTCTCTCTCGTCTCATAATTTAGCAAATGACTTCAACTATTTCTTCCCACGAATTATTAATACTTATGAAGAACGGTGTAACACCTTTACGCCTAATTTAGATTGCAAAATAAAAATAACCTACTCTCCTATTCGGAAAGTTGGAATATAGAAAGGAGACAGATTATATAAATGAGTTTAATTTTTAATCAAAAAATTACATTGGATTTAACTGTATCAAGAGTACAGAATATTCATTGCAGTCAAGATGATGATAATTCAAGAAATATTCTTATCACATTATCTGATAAAGGGAAACCATATATTTTAACGGACAATGAAAAAATATTTCTCAAAATTTCTAAACCAGATAACACATTTATTTACATAGACGAAGATGATTCAGAACATTTATATAGAAATGAAGATGGAACTATTTCTATTATTTTATCAGAGCAAGCTACTTGTGTTCCTGGTATTTGTGAAACTGAGTTACAAATAATTGACTCTGATAAAATAATTTCTACAAGAAAATTCAATATTATTGTAAAGAAGTCGGTTGTTTCAGATAAGGAAATTGAATCTACTATTGAAACAAATGTTATTAAAAAAATTATACAACATTTAATTAATTTTGCAAATCCACACAAAGTTACAAAAGAACAAGTTGGTCTTGGAAATGTAGAAAATCTTTCAATCAACGATCAAATTCCAATATATGAAGAGGCTGAGAAATTAGAAAATATATCTAGTGGTGAAAAAATATCTGTTGCTTTCGGAAAACTTAAAAGAGCTATAACTTCATTGATTTCACATATCAATAATTTTGATAATCCACATATGCTGACGAAAAATCAGATTGAGCTAGGGAATGTTGATAATACATCTGACAAAGATAAACCTGTATCAACCGCACAACAAAAAGCAATTGATGATGCATATGCAAATTCAAATAAATATACAGATGAAAAGATTGCGGATTTAATAGATGGCGCACCAGAAACATTGGATACATTAAAAGAAGTTGCTGATGCAATTGAAAAAAGTAAAACCGTAGAAGAAGCATTGAATAGTGCAATTGGTAAAAAGGCTAATCAGACAGAGTTAGATACTCATATAGGGAATGATACAATTCATATTACGTCAGATGAAAGAACCAAATGGAACGATGCAAATGATAAAAAACATGAACATGATAATAAATCTGTACTTGATGACATTACATCTGAATCTGTAGAAAAATGGAATAATGGGAGTTCTCTGACTGGAATAAAAGGAGATGCTGAAGCATCCTATCGGCGAGGAAATGTTAATCTCACCCCGGCAAACATTGGCGCAGTGTCAACCGGGGGAGATACAGCAGAGAATACCACAGCATTTACGGCAGCATCCGCAAGAGAAAATCTCAAAAGCGGTGAATCCCATGCGACTCTGTTCGGAAAGATTGTAAAGTGGTTTTCTGATCTGAAAGAAGTTGCATTTACCGGAAAAATCCCATGGGCGGATGTCACAGGAAAGCCAAGTACATATACACCGGCTAGTCATACTCATGATAATCAGTATTATAAAAAAGAGGAAAGTGACGTTGCACTTGCTGCACTTATGCAATCTTTAATAAAACGTGATGAAGATGTAAAAGTCGAACTAATAGATGGTTATACGACAGCAGATAGTGGTCTCAATAATAGGATTACAGCGGTTGTTAATGAATTGAAAAAATATCTTCCGTTGTCAGGCGGAACGTTAACGGGAAGTTTAGATATTGCATCTGGAAAATATATCCATGGAACACATACAAACGGAACAATTCTTGACATTCTGGGATTAAATAAGAACAATAACTGCCATGTCGGGAATGATACAACTCCGACGTTTCTTCATGGAGCGGGGTATCAATTAGATATATCTGGAGCATTCATTTGTCCGAATGTATCGAACCAGATGTCATGCGGAACAAAAAATAAATTATGGACAACTGTTTTTTCAAAAACAGGCGCTATTAATACCTCTGATCGTACAAAAAAACATAATATTATCGATTTAACGGAAGCGTATGAGCAGCTGTTTTTAAAATTAAAACCGAAGTCATTTATTTTTAACGATGGCGATCGTGTACATATTGGTGCTATCTCACAGGATGTCGAAGATGCTATGCAGGAACTTGGAATTGAACCGAGACAGTTTGCTGGGTTCTGTAAGGATATCCGGTACGAATATACGGAGTACAACGAGGAAGATGGAACTCCTGTGGAATCTTCGAAAGTTCCATGTAAAGATGAAGATGGAAATATCATTTATGATTACGCATTGCGGTATCAGGAATTTATCTTTCTAACTGTTCACATGGTGCAGAAGCTTTGGAACCGTGTGGAAATATTAGAAAAACAAAATGCAGAGATGAGAGATCAGATTAAATCAATGCAGCAGGATATTGCAGAATTGAAAAAACCAAGAGCCTAAGAGCCGATTACATGACCATGCGTTGTGTAGCCGGCTCTTTTAATTCTATTCCAGAAAACAGGAAAAAGAGAGGAAATAGGGAACTACATTAATTTGTAGTTCCCTATTTTTTACGATTTTTATAATATTTTTCATACCAACGTTCTTTTCTCACATATCCGCAATCAATTTTAGGATCAATTTTTTCTTGAAAGCTACATTTTGATTTTGATATACACTCCTGTTCTTTCTGTAGAAAATATGGACATTTATTTATGTCTTTATCGAGATAACATTTCATTTTAGGACTCCTTATAAAAAGAAATGAGGTTTACACATATTTTGTATATACCTCATTTCATAATTATATGTCATACAAAGGATTTCTAATTTGGTGTAAAAATGGTGTAAATGAATTTCAAAACATTAAATTTTGCTTGAAAAATAAGCCTTTTATGTTTTTCCATGGTCTACCGCGGTGGTGTACCCCTTCATGAACGCTTTGTTCACTCTGTTTGTGATAATAACATGATACAGTGGTGAAGTCAAGGAAAATCCATGTTTCACTTTACCCTCCCTCTAAAAGGATGTATACTGATACAAAATTCACAGGACACATTTTCCTATGAATCCAAAAATTTCTGGCAGAAATGGAGAACCCGATGAATACAACAATAAATAAAAACCAGACATGGTGTTCCATGTGGGGAAATGCAGTTTCAATCGCAGAACACCGCCCTGAGAGCTATGCAAAAGATATCACACTCCGCTATCCGGTCTATGCGCCGTTTGATGGAACTGCTTTAAGATTTACCTTTGATAATTACTGCGGCAGTGAACCTGTTTCCATCACGAAAGCAACTGTCTCCATCGCAGACTGTGATTTTAATTGCGATGACATTACAAGAAAAATAAATCTTTCCTGTCCCATGCAGGAATCTGCAACAGCACAGATTACTTTTTCCGGAAATTCTTCCGTGACGATCGCCGCACACGAGCGCATCATAAGTGATGACATTTTCTTTCAGGTTCAGGCAGGCCAGACTCTCTGTGTCAACCTTTATTTTGCGGATTTTACCCTGATGCAGTCAGCAGTTCTGATCACAGGCCCTCTCTCAAAGGGATTTTTTTCACTGGGAGATCAGACTTCTGCCGGCAGGCTTCCCCTTGATACAAGCAAAACGACAAACTGGTTTTATTTTCTGAGTAACATTGATATTTTGACATCTCCGGACAATCATGCCGTGATCTGCTATGGCGACTCCATCACCGCGCAGGCATGGCCGGACGAACTGATGCTCCGGCTGTTACGGGAAGGGAAAAAACATACTTCCGTTATACGCCGTGCTGCGAGCGGTACCAGAATTCTCCGCCAGTATGACTGTATTACCTATGATTCGTACGGTTTAAAGGGAAGTAACCGTTTTTCACATGAAATACCAACTTCCGGCGCAGACACCATCATTATCCAGCAGGGGATCAATGACATCATTCACCCGGTCGGATGCGACATCAATCCATTCCGCCCCATGAGTGATCTTCCAACTGCAGAAGAACTCATAGACGGTCTCAAATGGTACGTTGATCAGGCACATGCCCTGGGATTATCTGTTTATATCGGGACACTGCTTCCAATCGAAGGCTGGCGCACCTATGCACCTTTCCGTGAAGAGTTAAAAAATCAGGTGAATGAATGGATCCGCCTGACGGACGGTTTTGAGGGATGTATCGACTTCGACCTCGCAGTACAGGATCCTGATCATCCTGCAGCATTCAAAGCCGGCTATAACAGCGGCGATCATCTGCATCCGAGTGGTGCCGGTTACAAAGCCATGGCAGATGCTGTACCTAAATCCTTTCTCTATTAAAAGACGGTCTGCCCTGAGGACTTTTTGATCACAGGACGTAGTTTCCTATGAAGATTCGGGGGCAAAAAAATCGCACCAAAGCGGATTTTCATCCCGTCCTGGTGCGATTTTTACAGCATTATATATGCCCGTCAGTCTCTCATTTGTACCTCTTAACTCTATGCTTCCTCTAAATGTTTTCTTACTCTCTGGATCAGCATCTCCAACGCAACTGCATTTTCCCCGCCTTCCGGAATAATGATGTCTGCACGCCGTTTGCTCGGCTCCACAAACTGCTCATGCATCGGTTTTACCGTCGTTAAATACTGATTTATGACGCTGTCTAACGAACGTCCACGATCTTTTACGTCCCTTACGATTCTGCGCAGAATACGGACATCCGCATCGGTGTCTACAAACACACGGATATCCATCAGTTCACAGAGACTCGGCTCTGCAAAGATCAAAATACCCTCTAATACAATGACCGGTGCAGGTTCCACTAGGATCGTCTTATCGGAACGATTGTGGATCGTATAATCATAGACCGGCATCTGAATCGCCTTTCCTTTTTTCAGCTCTTTGATATGTTCACATAAAAGTTCTGTATCAAACGCATCCGGGTGATCATAATTTAACTTTGAGCGATCCTCATAGTTCATCTCGTCATGGCGTTTGTAATAATTATCATGGCGAAGAATACTGACTTCATCACGTCCGAAGCTGTCAACCACTTTATCTGCCAACGTCGTCTTTCCGCTTCCTGTTCCCCCTGCAATTCCAATTAAAATTGTATTTTTTGCTTCTGCCATAATACCGTATCCTTTCATATCCTGATACAGGAAAAAAACCTGTTATAGAACGCAATTTCCTGCGAACGAAAAAAGCAAGCGGAACTTTTCAGGAACCACTTGCTCTCTCATCCATCCGGCATTCCGGAATCCATAAGCCAATAGTCGGACTCGAACCGACGACCTACGCATTACGAATGCGTTGCTCTACCAACTGAGCCATATTGGCAATCTGAGGTGTGTTGTCTTTCGACT
>CDZS01048012.1_pt1 | contig 18214 bp, 19 predicted proteins | sample 557751 | NCBI WGS metagenome assembly CDZS01 (sample SAMEA3182113, study PRJEB8094) | gut metagenome | biome: human; feature: gut; material: Stool; isolation source: human stools | place: Canada | collected 2013-05-07 | reverse complement strand
TGATATAATCCCCTTAGAGTAGACACATGAAATAATAAAATGGTGTAACTCTAAAGGGGGTTATTTTATGTCAAAGAAGAAATCACTTACAAGTGAAGAACGTGTTGCAGCAGTACAGGAATACCTCGATGGTAAAGGTGGATACAAGGCAATTGCCAGAAAATACAACATATGGGCTACAACGATGAAAAGAATGGTATGCCGAGCTAAAACCGAAGGAATCGAATCCGTTGCAAAGGCATCACCGTATCGACACTATACCAATGAAATAAAAGAAGCAGCAGTAGAAGATTACCTCAATGGAAAAGGAAGCTTAACAGAAATATGTATAAAGTATAAAATCTCAACGGATATTGTCCTCAGAAGATGGATTTCATGGTATAATAATGGCAAGAGATTTAAAGAGCATAAACGCTCAGAAAGAGGACTTGCCATGAACAAAGGTAGAAAAACCACACAGGAAGAACGTGCGGAAATTGTTGCCTTCTGCATTGAAAATAATAAGAACTACACCCTGACAGTTGAAAAATATAATATTTCTTATCAACAGATATATTCATGGGTAAGGAAATATGAAATAAATGGTGTAGAAGGACTGATTGACCATCGAGGAAAATCAAAAAAACAAGAAGACCTTACAGAAGCTGATCGTCTTCGTATGGAGAACAAGATATTACAAGCAAAGCTTAAAGATCAGGAAATGGAAATTAAACTGTTAAAAAAACTCAGGGAGCTGAGAGGGGGCGGTCACTGAACGGAGCACGAAACGTGGACAAGTATATTGCAATCAAATACATGAATGAAGCAGAGCATTATCCGATTCAGAAGCTCTGCGCTGCTGTACACGTTGCACGCTCGGCTTACTACAAGTGGCTGCATCGGACACCGAGCCATAGCCAGCAGATCAATGAGCAGCTTGTAGAATGGATCAAACAGCACTATGAGGAGCGCAACGGCATCTTAGGTTATCGTCAGATGACGGTCGTGATCAACCGTGAGCATGATGTACATTTCAACAAGAAGCGCATCTACAGACTGATGCAGATTCTTCATCTGAAATCTGTTACCCGTGTCAAGAAGAATACATATATTCCATCAACGCCGCAAATCACAGCGGAGAATATTCTGAACAGAGATTTCCACGCAGATAAGCCGAACGAAAAATGGCTTACAGATGTAACTGAATTTAAATATTACGTAGGAACAGAGATCAGAAAACTGTATCTCAGCGCAATTCTTGATTTGTATGACAGACGAATTGTAACATACAAAATTATGGAAAGCAATAACAACGAACTTGTGTTTTCTACATTTGACGAAGCTGTTCGATTGAATCCTGATGCTCACCCAATCTTCCACAGTGACCGTGGCTTTCAGTATACCAACAAATTATTTCATCAAAAACTGACTGATGCAGGAATGATACAAAGTATGTCCCGTGTTGGGAGATGCATCGACAACGGACCAATGGAGGGTTGGTGGGGAATCTTAAAATCGGAGATGTATTATCTTCGCAAGTTTACGGATAAGACCGAACTGATTTCAGCGATAGAGGAATACATAACCTATTACAACACAAGGCGTTACCAGATCAAACTGAGCAGCATGACACCTATGGAATACCATGAAGCGTATGCTGCTTAGCTGGTCGGTGGGTGCCGCGGCAAGCACCTTTCTCCGTTCGTCGCTTCGCTCCTCACTCCAAAAGGTGCTTGCCATTTGCTAACAACAAAGCAGCCTGCACAAATTGCACAGACTGCTTTTAGTCACAACATAGAATATTTTTGTTTTTTGCGCTGTCTACTTGACAGGGGGCGGGTCAGAAAAAGCTCCGCCTTTTTTTTCTGTCATTGACAATAAGCCTGATATGTACTATAATATTGGTATTGTAAAAATGAACGGAGGTGCAGTCAGGTGGCTAATAAAGACAGACAACAAAACTACACAAACGATAATAAGCCTCAGGACTACTATGAACAGGAATATCAGCGACAGCTTGACGAGTTCAACCGCATAAGCGGTGTGGGCGGACAGCGTGTTCAGCAAATAGACGAGGGCGTGAACGACTTTGACGATTACTATGACGCTGGCTACCCTGATGATAATACACAGGGTACAGCTCAGCCATACGGGCAGGGAAGCCGTTCATCATCAGACTACGCAGGCTTATACAGAGAAAGCACTCCAAGACGGCAGACACAGAGCAGACAAACGTCACGTCCACAGAACAGACAGAGCAAGCAGAGAGGTTCAGGCAAGTCAGCAAAAAGCAACAAGACCTCAGCACAAAGACGAAATAATGACCTGCAATTTGGCAAAAACAATAAAAGCCGTAACGGTCAGACGAACAAAAAAGGTAAAAACAAAGTGGAAAATAAAAAAAGACACCCTATAAAAACATTTTTCAAGGTGCTTATCATCATACTTTTGGTGGTTTTCATATTGGCGAACGTGCTTATATGGCGATACATAGGCATGGTGAACAAGGTGCAAAGAGGTCAGCGAACGAACACAGACGCTTCTATGAACAGCTCTGATGTACGAAATATCCTGCTTATAGGCTCTGATACAAGAAACGCTGACGAGCGTGGCAGAACAGACTCTATGATACTTCTCTCCATTAACAGCACCACAAAAGAGATAACAATGACCTCTTTCATGCGTGATATGTATGTGAATATCAAGGGCATTGACGCTGACGGAAATGATATAGACACATGGTCAAAGCTCAATGCAGCGTATGTTTACGGCGGTGCAGAGCTTCTTATGGATACCATAGAGTATAATTTTGATATTGCCGTTGACGATTATGTTTATATCGACTTTCTGTCATTCGTTGATATCGTTGACGCAGTTGGCGGTATCGAGCTTGACATTTCCGACGAAGAAGCCGAGGGCATGAAGCCTCCAATGGCAGAGCAGAACAAGCTTCTTGGCAATAAAAAGGGTACAGACTATCTTGATAAGGGCGGAAAGAAGCTCCATGTAAACGGCAATCAGGCACTTGCCTATGCAAGACTTAGATATGTTGGCAACGCAGATTTCCAGCGAACAGAACGCCAGAGAACAGTTATCACAAAGATAATCGAAAAAGCGAAAGGCTCAGATCCGCTGACTATGGACAAGTTCGCAAAAGCGTCAATGTCACATCTTACAACCAATATGTCCCAGACACAGCTTTTTGCTCTTACCTATAAGGCAATATTCTCCATGAATTACGAGATAAAGTCCATGAGAATACCTGATGATGATTCCTATTCATATGGCACATCATCTGACGGTCAATCAATTCTCGAAGTGGATTTTGAAGCCTGCAAAGCACTTCTCAGGAAAGAGATATATAACCAGTAAAAAAGAAAAGCTCTGCTTCGGCAGGGCTTTTTATGTGCAAAAATATAGGTGCGCCGTCCCCTGCATGGTTTGTGCGTTTTTAATATAATTTTTTGTTATACAAAAAAGCCCCGCTAATGCAGGGCTTTCTATATTTGTATTATTGTTCAGGTGTCGGTTCAGGCTCAGGCTCAGGAGCAGGCGGATCAGTTTCCGTAACAGGCTCCGTTACTGTTTCTGTAACAGTTTCCGTGTTCGTTGACACCTCAGTGGTTTCACTTGGCTGTGTCAAAGATGGAGTAGTTTCAGTTGCTTTTTTCGTTTCTGTTGAAACCGAAGTTGTTGTGGTGGTCTTTGAAGTTGTGGTCGTGGTGATGTAGCTTGTGGTGGTCGTAGTTGTGGTGGTCTCTTCCTCTGATGAGTCCTCCTCCACAGGTGCGTCACCGAATGCTATAACGCCCCATTTTCCAGACTTCATTACCCACGCCTTGCCGTTGTGAGCAGGTCTTGCCTGATCGAACTCGCCTGGCTTTACGATACAGTTGCCGTCTATGTCATAATAACCATATGATGAATCTATGGATACCGGCAGATAATCGTCAGTGAAAAGATAAGGATGAACTGCCATCTCGTCATCTATCACCTTTCCGCAATAGGCACTCATGTCACCGTCGCACTTAAAGTCGATTATAGTCTTGCCGTCAGAACCAACATATCCCCACTTGCCTTCGTCGTTCTCAAAGGCGATGCAGGTAAGTCCTGCGCCTTTGTATGCAGGGGCATAGAAATCAGTGTACTGCATATCAAGTATAAGCTTGTCCTTTTTAGCAAGCCCGTAAAGCGGTTCGCTCACAGGAGAAATGTCATAAAAACCATTGTCAGACTTTTTCACGTCAGCTTCACATACCACAACAGCCTTTTTGCCAGTGTATTCTTCGCCCTGTTCTTCGTCAGCGTCCTTTACATAGATCTTTTCCTCATTGCTGTTCCAGTAATATTTTGGTGAGCTGTCATGATGTTCCGCCGCATAGTATACTACCTGATTTGAGCTGTCGATACTGCAATACTCATACTCATCATTCTTTTCATTTATGATATTGAAAAGCGTGACCTCTCCGCACCAGCAGGTGTAGTAATCGTCATATTCCGCAGGCACTACCATGTTTCCGCTGTAGTCTATTATGCCATATTTGCCATTCTGTCTGATAACAGAATAGTTGGCATAAGCTGTGTTCTTTTCGTTGTTAGGGTCGACCTGACTTCCGTCAAAAGAAATGATATTATCGGCGTTTATAGTTGGCTCTATGAGCCAGCGATAAGCTTGTTTCTGTTCTGAATTTGAGTCAGCCGTATAGGAATAACCACCAGGGGCAACGTCGTCATCAGCACCCTTTTCCCAAGGCATGGCACAGCCTGTGAGCATAGCACCTGCAACAACGGCTGTCAGAGCAGAACAAAAAATCTTGTTCATAAGTTTCCTCCTATCATTTTCTGCTTCTTCCTTATCGCCCATTATCTGTATTTTTTATCTTTTCAGGGCAATATCTACACATACGATTATTATATACTATAACCCCTTTTATGTCAATAGCACAACTTACAAACAGCACCGCAAAGCTGCAAGGATTTTCAGCGATTTTAACACGAAAATCCCCGAAAAATCGTCGTTTAAAGCTTAAAAGGGACTGTCGTCCTGCAAGCGTCAGTCCCCCATATCTGCATGATTATTTTATGAGCTTCTCCGTCCAATTATGCGCACCATTTTCCAATGTTTTGAAATCAAAACAACGCTTTGATATTACGTGTTCAGGCTTGTCATATTTGAGAGCATACAATGAGCGTGCATTGTTTTCAAGAGGAAGTTCTTTGATATATTTCATTTCTCTTTTCAGAAGGTCAATGTATTTGCTTTTGGCAGTATCATTTTTGAAATCAACATACTCCTCGATTTTTCCGTATTCAAGGTCTGTCATTTCAGACACAGGCACAGGGAACATATAATTAAGATTTACAACAGCTATAAGCACGTCATTATGTATTATTTTCTGAAAATCTATATTTGCCTTTATTTTATTGTGTCTTGGCTTTGCAGAAGATACCTGCGTCACATATGCAAGGTCACCCACACGCATAAGCTCTCCAAAGAACGGCTTCAGCTTATCATTTCCGTAGTCTGTTCTTGGTATCCTCGACTCATAATTTTCTCTCAGATAGTCAAGGTAATCCTTGTTTATTATTTTCCACTTCTGCACGTTCATACATCTCCATACAAAAAATAAAGGGTCAAAACAAATTGACCCTTTAAATACCTATTAAAGCGATTTTAGACGGATTCGCAACCCCTATTAAAACAGTATTTTTAAAGGCTCTGTGACCTCTATTAAAGCGATTTTAGACGGATTCGCAACCCCTATTAAAAGAATAAATCTTTCTAATTCTATTATACCACATTATATGTAAATGTCAATAGTAAAGTGTCAGAAATCTTCCTGATTATTCTTCCTCTTCAACCGGCATATTCTCCCAGTTGTGGTAAACGTTCTGAACGTCGTCATCGTCCTCAAGATGCTCAAGAAGCAGACCCATCTTCTTGATAGCGTCCTCGTCTTCGATAGTTGTGTAGTTTGAAGGAACTTTCTCAGCCTCAGCAGAAAGTACCTTGTAACCCATTCCCTCAAGAGCTTCTCTTACAGAAGAAACCTGATTAGGGTCGCATGATATCTCGATAACATCGTCATCAACGTTGAAATCGTCAGCGCCTGCCTCAAAGCAGTCCTCCATTATCTTGTCCTCGTCAGCACCGTTGTTCTCCATAACAACAGTACCAACATCAGAGAACATGAAAGATACACAGCCTGATGTACCCATGTTTCCGCCGAACTTGTCGAAGAAGTGACGGATATCGCCTGCTGTTCTGTTCTTGTTGTCTGTAAGGCACTCAACGATAACAGCAACACCGCTTGGACCGTAACCCTCGTATACCATTGACTCATAGCTGTTCTTGTCGCCGTCGCCTGCTGCCTTTTTGATAATTCTATCGATATTATCGTTAGGCACGTTGTTTGACTTAGCCTTTGCGATAAGATCTCTCAGCTTCGCGTTACCAGCAGGATCAGCACCGCCCTGCTTAACTACAACAGCGATCTCTCTGCCTATCTTTGTAAATATCTTAGCTCTTGCAGCGTCTGTTGCACCCTTTTTTCTTTTAATGTTTTCCCATTTTGAATGACCTGACATTTGATTCACTCCTTGATGTAATATTATTCATTGATGCTGCCCACAGACCATGCTGCCTCGAACAGTTCACCTATACGTTCCTCACGCCCCGTGAGATATAAAAAACCGAAAAGACATTCCAAACCTGTTGCCATGCGGTATTCCCCCACAGTGGAATGTTTCGGAGCATTTATGCCCTTTGCATTTCTGCCCCTTTTGAAAATATCCATTTCCTGTTCGTTAAGCAGCCCATCGTCAAGCCACTTGTGAACAGCCTTTGCCTGATATTCCGCACACACCCTCTCAACAGTGAGCTTGTGCAGCTTGTCCGCAGGCATATTAGCTTCAAGGATAAGCTTTTCTCTTACCCTTATCTCGTAAACGCCGTCCCCGATAAAAGCCAGTGCCAGAGGGGAGTATTGCATAGCGTCCATATCAGAAAGCTTTCCCGTGACGCTCCCTCCTATCTGAGATATTCAAACTCAAAGTCGAATATAGAAACAGTGTCGCCCTCTTCGATACCCATTTCTTCCAGCTTGTCGATTATGCCGCTGGTCCTGAGTACGTTCTGGAAATACTGCAGTGAGGAGTAGTCGTCCATATTAGCCGTCCTGAGTATGTCAAGAAGCCAATCTGCTTCCACGAAATAAACGCCGTCCTCCACAGTAACACGGAAGTCTTTCTTTGAGATGAGCTTATCGTCAAGCTCCTCCTGCGTGAGCGGCTGAGCTTCAAACTGCTTAACAGGCGGAAGAACAGAAAGTCGCTCCCATACGCCATACATAAGCTCTTTTGTACCCTTTGTGGTAGCGGCAGAGATCTCATAGAAGAGAAGTCCCTGATCCTCAACATAGTTTCTCAGTCTTTCTACCTGCTCAGGGGTAGCCATATCGCTCTTGTTTGCGGCAACTATCTGCGGAGCTTCCGCAAGCTCCATTGAGAAGTTTTCAAGCTCGTGATTTATCGCCTTGAAATCCTCGATAGGATCTCTGCCCTCGCTGCCTGAAACGTCGATAACGTGAACGATAAGTCTGCACCTTTCAACGTGTCTGAGAAATTCGTGACCAAGACCGACGCCCTCGCTCGCACCCTCGATAAGACCTGGGATATCCGCCATAACAAAAGATTTTCCCTCTTCTATCTTAACAACGCCAAGCACAGGCGTCAGGGTAGTGAAGTGGTAGTTGGCTATCTTTGGCTTTGCCGCTGAAACAACAGAAATGAGCGTGGATTTTCCCACGTTCGGGAAGCCCACAAGTCCTACGTCTGCAATAAGCTTGAGTTCAAGCATGACCTCATATTCGTCACCACGGAAACCCGGCTTTGCAAACTTCGGTATCTGCCTTGTGGAAGTGGCAAAATGAGCGTTTCCACGCCCACCCTTGCCTCCGTGAGCGATAACAGCAGGCTCATCGGTAGAAAGGTCGGCAAGTATCCTGCCGCTCTTTATTTCTTTAACAACAGTGCCTCTAGGAACTTTCACCACAAGGTCGGGAGCATTTCTGCCTGAGCAGTTTTTGCCGCCGCCGTTCTGTCCCTTTTCGGCAACATATTTTCTCTTATATCTGAAATCTATAAGGTTTGAGATATTGTCGTCAACAACGAAAACAATATCTCCGCCCTTACCGCCGTCACCGCCGTCCGGACCGCCTGCCGCAACGTATTTCTCACGGTGGAATGAAACTGCACCGTCGCCGCCGTCACCGGCTTTTATATAGATCTTCGCCTGATCGACAAACATGATCAAACCTCCTTATAAATGATATTATGCGTAAATTTAGTTGTCATTAATCAACAAAAGACCCCAAGCCTAAGGCTCAGGGTCATATGTTACAAAATTAAGCCTTGGGATAAACCGAAACCTTCTTGCGGTCTCTACCGAGTCTTTCAAATCTTACAACACCATCGCTTGTTGCGAACAGAGTATCGTCAGAACCCTTCTTAACGTTCTCGCCTGGGTGAATGTGAGTACCTCTCTGACGAACGAGGATGTTACCAGCCAGTACGAACTGACCGTCAGCTCTCTTTACGCCAAGTCTCTTTGACTCAGAATCACGTCCGTTCTTTGTAGAACCCATTCCCTTTTTATGAGCGAAAAACTGCATTGAAATCTTAATCATCTAAATTACACCTCCATAAAATGTAATCCGTCCGATCAGTTATCTCTGACCGTGACTTTGATCCTGCCTGAAAATTCCTCAGCTAGAAAATATAAATGAGTGAGAAGCCCTAAAAGTAGCTTGTCCCCCTCCTCTGAGCTGTCATTTTCAAGCCTTAATATTATTTCGTTTTCTTCCACTGCGACATCAGCCTTTATCTTAAAAGCCTCAGTGACAGTGTTAGCCGTCAACATTACAGCAGACGATACGCTTGCACAGCATACGTCCTCGCCATAATCTGCATAACCTGCGTGACCCGTTATACGAAATCCCACAAGTCTGTCATGCTCATTTCTGAAAAAATCAGCACAGATCATTATGCGTTGATAGCTTCGATCATAACCTTAGTGTAAGGCTGTCTGTGACCGATCTTGGTCTTTTCGCCCTTCTTTGGCTTGTAAGTGAATACAGTCACCTTCTTGGACTTGCCGTTCTTGATGACCTTAGCTGTTACGGAAGCGCCGTCAACATATGGAGCGCCAACCTTGATACCGTCGTCAGCGCCAACTACCATTACCTTATCGAAAGTAACAGCGTCCTCAGCGTTTACGTCCAGCTTTTCTACGAAAACCTCATCACCAGGCTTAACCTGATACTGCTTTCCGCCTGTTTCAATTACTGCGTACATTACGAATGCACCTACCTTTAAATAAACTCGCTACGCACGGTGGTCTGCAAATACAAACACTTATGACCGTGAATATGCGGCTTTAATATCATAACATATCCGCCCCAAAAAGTCAAGCACAGCTCTGTTTCTACTTAAAAATTTACAGAAATTTAACTTTTAAAAGCTCCTTTTCTATCCAATGCCGTCCCGCTGTAAACATTTCTCCTTAAACCTATTGTAAACCCGCAAAAAATATGCTATAATAAGTGTGTATACATTATATAATATTACGAAAGAGGTCGAAGAACAATGACAAATTCTTATGAAAGCCCGTTTTGTACCAGATATGCAAGCAAGGAAATGCAGTATATTTTCTCTGCTGACAAGAAGTTTACTACTTGGAGAAAGCTGTGGGTAGCCCTTGCCCGTGCTGAAATGAAGCTCGGTCTTAATGTTACTCAGGAGCAGGTAGACGAGCTTGAAGCTAACATTGATAATATAGATTATGCCGCTGCCGCTGAGCGTGAAAAGCTTGTTCGTCATGACGTTATGTCACACGTTTATGCTTATGGCCTTGTTTGTCCAAAGGCAGCAGGTATCATTCACCTTGGCGCAACTTCATGCTATGTAGGCGATAACACAGACGTTATCATCATGAGAGATGCACTTAAGGTCGTAAAGAGAAAGCTTGTCAAGGTTATCGACCAGCTTGCAAAGTTTGCCGATAAGTATAAGGCTATGCCTTGCCTTGCTTATACTCACCTCCAGCCTGCACAGCTCACAACAGTGGGCAAAAGAGCTACTCTTTGGTGCAACGAGCTTCTTATGGATCTTGAAGATCTGGATTTCAGACTTGCTAACCTCAAGCTCCTCGGCTCAAAGGGAACTACAGGCACTCAGGCTTCATTTATGGAGCTTTTCCACGGTGATACTGATAAGGTAAAAGAGCTTGAAAAAATGATAGCCGAGGAAATGGGCTTTGACGCTGTCGTTCCAGTTTCAGGTCAGACCTATTCAAGAAAAATGGACTATCAGGTATGCTCAGTTCTCGCCGGTATCGCTCAGTCTGCTATGAAGTTCTCAAACGATATAAGAATTTTGCAGTCATTCAAGGAGATCGAAGAGCCGTTCGAGAAAAATCAGATAGGCTCTTCCGCTATGGCATATAAGAGAAATCCAATGAGAGATGAGAGAATAACATCACTTGCCAGATACGTTATCTGCGACGTTCTCAACCCTGCATTCACAGCAGGTACACAGTGGTTTGAGAGAACTCTCGACGACTCTGCAAACAAGAGAATTTCCGTTGCCGAAGCTTTCCTGGGTGTTGACGCTATACTCAATATCATGCTCAATGTTACAGATCCTGACAACGGCTTGGTAGTATATGACAAGATCATCAGAAGAAGAGTTATGGCAGAGCTTCCTTTCATGGCTACCGAGAACATTATGATGGACGCTGTAGAAAAGGGCGGAAACAGACAGGAACTTCACGAAAGAATAAGAGAGTATTCAATGGTAGCAGGTGCAAGAGTTAAGAAAGAGGGACTTGACAATAACCTCTGCGAGCTTATCCTTAACGACCCTATGTTCATGATAACAAAGGAAGAAATGGATAAGATAATGAAGCCTGAAAACTTTATCGGCAGATGCCCACAGCAGGTGGACGAATTTATCGAAAATTGCGTAAAGCCTGTTGTTGAAGCAAACGGCGTGTCTGACGATGTTGCAGAAATAAACGTATAATATCAAAAGATAAAAATATTTCAGCGGGCTGATAGGTCTTTTCAGATCGTCAAGCCCCTGAATTTTATCTGATAAACACCACACAAAAGAAAGGCGGAAAACACCATGGCAGATTTTTGTACAGGCAAACGCTGTCCAAAATGTGGCGGCAGGAACTGTCAGCTTATAAGCGAAACAGACTACAGAAGCGGCAAATACGGCTTTGGAAAAGGCTGCTGCGGCTATATACTGTTCGGACTGCCAGGGCTTATCTGCGGACTTTGCGGCATGGAAAGCAAGTCAAAAACACGTTCCTATTGGGTATGCCCCGATTGCGACTATAAGTTCAGGGCATGAGAACGAGAAAAGACCCATATGCGCTGTGGCTTTATCTTATGAAGCTTGGTGCGGCGGCAGGCTGTCATCAGCGCCCCGACAGAAGCTTCTTTTTCCACGGCTGGCAGTTTCCTGTGTGCGCAAGATGTACGGGCGTGCTTGCAGGACAGCTTATAGGCTTTCCGCTAGCCGTAAAGAAAAATATATCCGCCCTGACAGCGGTTTTGTGCTGTGAAACTACAATGCTTGATTGGCTCTTGCAGTATACAGGGGTGAAAAAGTCCACTAATAAACGTCGGCTCATAACAGGTCTGCTTGGAGGATTTGGGCTTGCGGTTGCATATGTTGGTATCATCAGATTTGTGATAAAAAAGATAAAAAGGGGAGCGAAAACATGATAATCGAAACAGATAGACTTTATATGCGCAGGCTCACCGAGGGCGACTTTGACGCTCTTTGCAAAATTTTGCAGGACGAGAAGTGTATGTACGCCTACGAACACGCTTTTTCTGATGAAGAAGTGAGAGAGTGGCTTTGCAAACAGCTTGTGAGATACCGCATTTACGGTTTCGGGCTTTGGGCTGTGATACTCAAAGAAAGCGGCGAGCTTATCGGACAGTGCGGTATCACAATTCAGCATACCGACAGAGAAAGCGTTATGGAAGTGGGCTATCTTTTCAGACGTGACTGCTGGAACAAAGGCTATTGTACCGAAGCGGCTAAAGTCTGCAAAGACTTTGCCTTTGATAAACTTGGCGCAGACGAGGTGTATTCCATTATTCGTGACAGCAATACAGCTTCAAGGCGTGTTGCCGAGAAAAACGGCATGACAGTGAAATATACCTTTACAAAGCATTATTACGGCGTTGATAGCCGCATTTGGCATATTCGATAAAACGTGAGAAACGGTGATAAAAATGGAACTTGAACAATATAAAAGCAGTGCCTTTGAGATTTTTGACAGACTTCTCAGAGCCATGAGAAGCCCTGAGGGCTACGTTCATCCTCAATCCCTTTTGTGCTGTATAGGCTCTCTTGCAGGCTATTCCTGTCAGCAGGACGTGAGAAAGCTTTTCATGACAGAGGGTGTTAAAGAAGAGGACGTTTTCACAGTGTTCACTGATAAGTCGGGCAGAAAGTATTTCTACGGCGATATCATTGACGAAAAGCTTGTGGGCAATAACTACTCAGTGTGGTCTTTTACCGCAGGAGTGCTAAAAAAATATAACGAGCCTTTTACGGACGTTGGGGAAATGCTGCGCTACACTGCGGCAAACGCAGGGGGCGCAAGCTTTGGCAAAATAAGAAACTGCACCACAGGTGAAACTGTCCAAAGCTATATAAAGCTTCTTTGGCAACCGCTTCTGCCTATAGCACAGAAATCAGCAGGCAGGGGAGAACTTCACATAGTTTTCGGACTTTGCATACAAAAAGCCATGATGACCTGCAAAAGCGCAGTGTCGCTTTCAGAGTGCGCAAGAATAATAATGGAAAGCGCTTTGACAGGTGCAAGGGTGGACTTCAAGGACTTGTAAGGTAAACAAAATAAAAAAAATAGGGAGAAACTTAATATGAAAAATAGCAGAAAAACAGCCGTATTGCTGGCGGCATTGCTGTCAGTGTCACTTTGCGCCTGCGGACCTGTTGAGGAAGCCGCAGATAGCGTTTCAGAAACGAAAGATACTACTACTGCGGAAGCGGTGTCAGATGCGCCCAACGGTGTGGAGGAAAGTTCGCAGACGGATGACAGTTCGCAGGTGGAAATAATTCGTGACCCTGAGCTTGTTTGTGACCTTAGCGAAATACCATATACAGCTAAATGCACCGTAGAGGGCAATTTTGGTGCAGAGGCAATGCTTTCTGATTATTATGGTATAAACGCAATGATAAATTCTGACGAGCCGCTCCTTAGTATACCTGTCAAGTATACTGACGCTGATTTCGGGGGTGGGGTCATTCGTTTTGAGTTTAGCGACAAAATAAGCGACGAGCAGAAAGCCAGTGCAGTTATAATGCAGTTTGACGAGGATAGCACGTTCACGAAACTTGAAAGTTTCGTTGACGAAAATGGCATTTCTGCGAATATCACCACGGGTGGCGTTTACATGGTCATAGACAGCTATGTTTATGATATGTTTAACGGAGGGTCGGTGGATACAGACCGTTATGATATTGAAAACGGTTTGACCATAGAACTTTCGGATTTTTCTGCCGCTTTAGAGTTGCCTGAGATAGGTGGATTTTCTGCCGCAAAGTTGGAAAAGCATGAGATAACCACAGATGATTTTGACGGCACGAGAGATGTGAAGATTGTCTATGCAAATCTTATTGACGGCAAAGTGGACGAAAAATATGACGGGTTAAATCTGTCATTGTCTTATTATCAGCGGCTTGACAAGACCACGGTCGATGATATGCTAGATATGTATGCAAAGTCGGCTGATATCAGCTCTGATGATAATGTTTGGCTTGATTATCGGGGACTTGACCTTGGCAATGGCAAGCGTGGCTGTGTTATTGCGGCTCTGGGTGAGGATCAAAGTGTGAACGTTCAGGGCATATACGAGTTTTCTGACAGCGAATATATACAATATAATGTGGTGATACCACTAAAGTATGTTTCAATGGGAGAAGATATTTTCGATTCAGCTATGAGTTTTCGCTATGCAGAATAAACGCATTTATAATGTTTGGGCGGTCTGAGGGGACTGCTGTTTTAAACGCTTTTTGAAAAGCTTTTTATATTGGTAAAAATTTAGCGGTCGTTACCGCATTGAAAGGATTTGATTTAATTGAAGATCGAAACACAATGTTTACACGAGGGCTATACGCCTAAAAACGGAGAGCCGAGAGTAGTGCCTATCGTACAAAGCACAACCTATGTCTATGACTCCTCAAGAGAGATAGCCGAGGTCTTTGACGACCCTACCAAGAGCCTTATCTACTCACGCTTTGAAAACCCTACCACAGACGCAGTTGAGAAGAAAATTGCCGCTCTCGAGGGCGGTGCAGCCGCAATGTGTACATCAAGCGGACAGGCTGCCACACTTTGCTCTATCCTGAACATCTGTCAGGCAGGGGACAGCTTTATAGCTTCCACTTCTATCTATGGCGGCACCATAAACCTTTTCAGCATAACAATGAAAAGACTTGGCATAGAGTGTATCTATGTTGACCCAGACGCTACAGATGATGAGATACAGGCGGCATTCAAGGATAATACAAAGCTTGTTTTCGGTGAAACTATCGCAAACCCTGCGCTGACAGTTTTCGATATCGAGCGTTTTGCAAATATCGCCCATAAGAATGGCGTTCCTCTTATCGTTGATAATACTTTCGCTACTCCATACCTTTGCAGACCTATCGAGTGGGGCGCAGATATCGTTATCCATTCTACATCAAAGTATATGGACGGCCACGCAGTTCAGGTTGGCGGCGTTATCGTTGACAGCGGCAAGTTCGATTGGACGGGCGGAAAGTTCCCTTGCATGACCGAGCCTGACGAAAGCTATCACGGCACTATCTACACTGAGAAATATTCTTTTGCACCTTACATAGTAAAGGCAAGAATGCAGCTTATGAGAGATTTCGGCTGCTATCCTGCTGCAAATTCCTCGTTCCTGCTCAATCTGGGACTTGAAACTCTCCCTGTAAGAATGAAGCAGTATTGCGAGAATGCGCTCACAGTGGCAAAATTCCTCGAAAGCAATGACAAGGTAGAGTCCGTTGCATATCCTGGACTTGAAAGCGATAAGTACCATAAGCTTGCTGAAAAGTATCTCCCTCTTGGTACAGCAGGCGTTATCTCGTTCGTTATCAAGGGCGGAAGAGATACAGCGGCAAAGTTCATGGACAGCCTGAAACTTGCGTCAAACGAAGTTCACGTTGCCGATATCCGTACTTGTATCCTCCACCCAGCCTCCGCAACACACAGACAGCTTTCAGATGAACAGCTCGTTGCCGCAGGCATAAACGGCGGAATGATAAGACTTTCTGTTGGTCTTGAAAATGTCGAGGATATCATAGACGATCTTAAGCAGGGCTTTGCGGCTATCTAAAATCCACCGAAAGGAGGACAGCTTATGGTTTTGGAAAACAAACTTGGTATAACCGACTCTGCGACCCTTGCCAGAACAGAAGAAAAGCTAAGCAAGGAAAAGGCTGTTAAGCTGTTTGAATATGGCATTTTGGATAATCAGAAAGCAGGCAGTTTTCAGGCTCTCGCAGAGATACACAAATATCTTTTTGAGGATATCTATGATTTCGCAGGGAAAATAAGAACTGTGAATATTGCCAAAGGCGGCTTTCGATTTGCCCCTGTTATGTATCTTGAAAGCTCCCTTGAAAATATCGAAAAAATGCCACAAGGCGACTTTGACAGCATAGTTGAAAAGTATGTTGAAATGAATATCGCCCACCCATTCAGAGAGGGCAATGGCAGGTCAATGCGCATATGGCTGGATATAATGTTCAGAAAAGAGCTTTCTATGGCGGTAGATTGGAGCAGGATAGACAAGGAGGATTATCTCCTTGCCATGGAACGAAGCCCCATTCGTGATATCGAAATAAAGCACCTGCTTAAAAACGCCCTCACAGCGGATATAAATGACCGAGAGCTGTTTATGAAGGGCATAGACCAAAGCTATTATTATGAGGGTTATAACAGCTACAGCATTGATGACCTGAGATAAAAAAATCAAGGACGGATATTTCCTGCGAAATACCCGTCCTTTTTATATGCCTATCCATTCTCAGGGAGCGTAACAATAAAATTTGTACCCTTTCCGTATTGTGATTCTACACGGATATTGCCGTTGCACAGCTCCACGATACGCTTAACAAGGGGCAAACCAAGTCCGTTTCCCTCTGAAGCGTGCGCCCTGTCCCCTTGATAAAAACGCTCGAAAATGTGTGATATGGTCTGCTGATCCATGCCAATGCCACGGTCAGTTATCTCAGCCGTTATCACATCACCCTCTTTGAAAAGCTTTACTCTGATAGAGCTTCCCTCCGGGGAGAATTTTATGTCGTTGCCTATTATGTTCACCCACACCTGCGAAAGCATTTCCGCATTGGTGGTGTATTGTATCTCCTGCATATCAATGTCAAAGCTTATGTCCTTAGCCGTCCATTGCTTTTCCAGAAGAAGTATGCAGTTTCTTATCTGCTCGTCAAGGGAAAAGCTTGTCTTGTCAGTGATGATCTGCTGATTTTCAAGCTTTGAAAGCATAAGAATGTTCGATGAAAGATTGGTCAAACGCCTTGATTCGCTGATGATAATGTCAATGTATTCCTGCTTTTTCTCTTCTGACAGATTTTCTTTTTTTAGCTGTTTCGCAAAGCCCTGGATAGAAACGATAGGCGTTTTGAACTCGTGAGAGAAGCTGTTGATAAAATTCTCCCTGAACATCTCGATGCCCCCAAGCTCCTGCGCCATTTTGTTGTAGCTTTCTATAAGCTCGTCTATCTCGCCGTTAAAGCCTGTTACCTCTAACCTTTGAGAGAAATCTCCCTTTTCTACCCTGTGCATTGCCTTTTTTACCTCACGCACAGGTCTTACTATCTTGCTTGCTACAGCGGCAGAAATGCAAGTGCCGATTATTACAGATACCACAAGTCCCACAATAAGGAAAACAAAAGGCATTTGCAAAGGGGATAGAAAATGCAGGCATCTTTTTATGCCTATCATTATAAATCCCGTAAGAAGCCCTGCCCATATCATTATCATAAATACCGCCGAAACTATGCTGGCGTTCATGGTGTAATTTCGCCTGCGCTCTGAGCGAAGAGCAGAGATAAGATGTTTTTTCATGAGCCTATCCTTTCAGCTTGACCGCCTTGTAGCCAAGCCCTCTCACTGTCATTATCTCAAAATCGTGGTTATTCTTCAAATGCTCTCTTATGCGGTTTATGTGTACGTCCACAGTGCGCTCGTCAGTGTCTGAGGTCATATCCCAAAGCTCGTCCATAAGCTGACGGCGGGTGAATATCTTGTCGGGATAGGAAAGAAGCTTGTAAAGAAGCATGAACTCTTTCGGTGGAAGCTCCCTTATGCCCTCAGGGGTCTTGATAGTCAGTGCGTCATAGTCGAGAGTGGTGTCGCCCACAGTTATCTTGTGGTCGCTCACTATCTGCGAACGTCGCAAAAGTGCCTGAATACGCAGAAGCATTTCCTCCTCGTCCACAGGCTTAACCATGTAATCGTCCGTACCTTTTATAAAGCCCTGCTTTTTGTCAAAAGCCGTTTCCTTAGCCGTCACCATTAATATAGGCGTCTGAAACCCAGCCCTGCGGATAGTTTCGCAAAGCTCCAAACCGTCCATACGAGGCATCATAACGTCCATTATAATAAGGTCAACGTGTTTTTCGTCCATTATTTCGAGAGCCTCTATACCGTCACGAGCCTCGATAGGTGTGTAGCCGTTGTCGCTAAGCACATCACAGGTCAGTTTGCGAGTGTTAGTATCGTCCTCCACCACAAGTATGTGAAACATTTTTACCCCTCCGTTCACTTTGCATTTTTTTATTATATCACCGTTTTATTAACGTGATATTAACGATGTCAAGACACATTTAGTTCAAAATTTCATGTTGATCCTGCACAATTTCAGGGGTATTGCCTTGTGCAAACAAATGATTTATATTTTAATTTGGCAACATTTCTGCAATTGTTGCATTTTTTATGCAACAAAAGGGGTGCTTTTCGGGGATAAGTATAGGGGTATTATCCCAAATTGAATATCCTGCAAGGTAGCAGTGTATGAGGAAACATTTTGTCAACGTGAGTTAGGTGAACACGATGAGAGGTTCTGATCGCACAGAAAAGCACTTCCTGCAC
>CDZS01037638.1_pt1 | contig 18346 bp, 21 predicted proteins | sample 557751 | NCBI WGS metagenome assembly CDZS01 (sample SAMEA3182113, study PRJEB8094) | gut metagenome | biome: human; feature: gut; material: Stool; isolation source: human stools | place: Canada | collected 2013-05-07 | reverse complement strand
GGGTGTGGGTTTGTGTGAAGATTTTCCCATGTGGTTTTTTTTATTTGTGTATTATTTTTTTTTGTTCTGTGGTCTCGTTGTCTCTTTGTTTTGTTCATGCCTCTATTATATTTTTTTTACGCCATCATGTCAACTTTTTTTATTTTCGGCGTGTCGTTTTTTTATTGACACTGTGTCAATGGTTGTATATGCAGCAATCCATGTTTGGCTAGGTTACGGTTACGTAACCGTAGCTTATTGCCTGGCGGTGTTTGTCTTTTATTTTTTTGCCTTGTTTTGTTTTTTTGGGCGTGTCGTTTGTTTGTTTGTGGTATGGTATAACTATCCGCTTCAAGGGAAAGGAAAAATAAAATGATGATTTCAAATATGACTCTCAATGAAAAGAACGAACTGCTGACCACTTTGTGGGATGACTCGTCCGTGACGCTTCATGGTGTCAAGGATGGTGTTGCGAGTTCGATTGATCGCGATCAGGCCGTTGACGATTATGGCGTGGCCTTGTATGATTCGTATCAATTCCTTTTGCCTTATGAAACGGATGATGATTTGCTTCTGTTTTCTGCTGAAGACTTGGAAGCGTTTGCTCGGACGTGGTAATAGTAAAGCCCCTAGGTTATTAACCTAGGGGCTTATTTTATGCTGTCAATTTATGCGAATACGAGATACCATGCGGACTCGTCTGCGGGTGCGAGTGCGATGTATCGGGTTTTGCCTGAATAGCCTATGTAGTGTGCCCAGATGTATCCGTCTGCGATCACGCCGCCTTCGGATAGGTTGACGGTTTGTCCGTAGTGGTATTGGGCTACGACTTGTGCTGAGGTTGACGGTGCGGAGCGTACGTTGAGTGTATCGACGTTGACCTTGTATGTGCGTGGAGTAATGGTTACGGTATTGTTTTCCGGTGCGGGCGTGGACGTGTAAGACGCACGCGGGTGGAAGTAGCCGATAATACCGTTCTTAGTGAGGGTCACGTATCCGGCTTTGTTTGGGTTCTGGGACATGGTTTCCAGGGTGCCGTTGCCGTTGTCTCGTACCACGATCGCTACGTGGTTCATGCCGTTGCCGTTCCAGAATGCCACGTCACCGTAACCTGGCGTGTAGTTGCCTGCTTCGCGGGTGAACGTGTTTTGCAGTGCTTTGGAGCGGTCGTATCGTGTAGTGTAGACGCTTGCGGCGTATCCGTCTACGGTGTTGGTGTCGGCGGCTGGAATGCCGTATACGTTGCGGGCGTAGTTGCTCCATAAGTCCCAGCATTGCCCGCCGTATGCGCCGTCCATGTCGATGATTTTGCCGTTAACGTTGTTCATCCATTCCTGGATATTCATGTTAGTTTTCCTTCCTATGTTTGGGGGTGTTGGTGTTTGCGAACACGCTCATGAATGGTGCGTCCGCCAACTTTGGATTGATGGCGGTGATGTTTTCCAGGATTGAGGTGAGTTCGATAAGGCTGATGCCGCCGACCGTGCAGACGAACACGCTGACCGGAAGTCCCAAGTCAACATGCAGGTTAATCATGTCTATGAAATAGGCTACTAGGGTGAGCATGAGGTAGGCGAACTTGTGCCATAATCCTTGTCGCATTTTCTGTGAACTCAACGTGTCGTTGAGTATGGCTTTCGCGATACCGGTGACGTAATCCACAATGATGAAGAAGACTATTGCGAACACGCACCATATATCCGTTGTCGTCATTGTCATTAATTATCTCCTTACTTTCCTAGTAATTCCCCTATGATCAAACCAAAGTCGGCTTTCACTTGTGAGTCGTCGAATCTTATTTTGCCAAGTCGATAGCCGGTGGTGAGTCGCCTTATTATATCATCTGACTTTTTGACGTACCATGTTTTTTCGTCAACGTGGTTCGGGTCGAGCGTGTATGTCGGCCGGTTATTGTCTTTGGGTATGCGTCGTGAAACATATTGTGAAACATGTCCGTCGCGTTCGGACACGGAAACCCATACGCCGAACCGCGCGTAGTCGGTAGTGTCCAGCACGTATGACAGTTCGCCATCGCTGGGGATTGGCGCTAGTAACGTGTCTGATTCATCTCTGAACTTGTTTCTGATCGCATAGTCGGCATAATCGCCGTCGTATTTTTCAAGGAATCTGCCGAATTTCGACTGTGCGACTTTTGCTGAGAAACCACCATAATCGGCCAATTCGAGACATACGAACCCACCGCAATATAATTTGTATTGTTGTTGATTGGCTTGCTGGGAACCAATGTCCAGTCGGTATTTGGTGAAATACGGATTGGCTTTTTGAACAGCGTTAGAGAGGAATAGAACTTTTGTTCTATCCTGCCAACGGTCAACCGTATTGTAGAACTCGCTGAAACTGTTCACTTCATTGCTCAGAAAGCGTAGGTTGTCGGGGAATATCTCGTCGAAGATAATCAAATGCACTTTCGGGTAGGCGACTGATTTCAATCCGCCCGCTTGAGAGAGCGCGACGAAATAACAGCATGTCCTCCAGTCCTTTTCATCCCATGACGCTTTATGGATCTGTCCTTTTTCGCCATTCACGCGAAATTCATAGGAGGGAAAGAACTCTTGAATGTCCTTGAAAAACGTTTCCTTGCGGTGCTGTTCCACATCGGTACGACGTAGATAGATGAACTCGTGACCGTGTTTGAGATATTCCTTGATGCCGTATCGTTTCGCGGCGAACGTTTTGCCCAGGCCGCGTGCGCCGATTATGAAATTCCATGGGGCGTTTCGCGTCAACAGATTGTGCAGATCGTAATAATCGCCCTCGTCGAGCGTCTGCAATGTCATGCTTGCAACCCTCCTGAAACCAGTGGAGGGCGTGCGCCATGACTCGCACGCCCCCCACACCTATCATTTGGCGGCTGTCCAAGGGAAAGGTCATCACATAACCACCGCCGCTATCAAGTATACCACACTTTAGAACGCTGGCGGATTAGATTTTCCATCCCACACGCTTAATAGCGAATATGCCTGATTGTATCGATTCGTGTACGGGCCGAACGGGGACGTGCTCAGAATGTTGTTTTTGAGCTGTGCTAGGTTCGACGCCTTCGGCACCTTCAAGGCGTTCGCGGGCGATTGGTGGTATGCCGTCACCCAAAGAATCTGCATTTTCGTGTCGCTATACTCTTTGGGGTAGCCTGCGTAGTCTTCCGCGAACTGTTTGCGCTGTCCCTCTTTCGACTCGTTTCGTGCCGCCCACGTTCTGAACGCGGCCGCCTCCGCTGAGGTGAGTGAACGTTTGAACGTGCCGCCCGACTCCATGAGCGCGGCTATTTCAGGCGCGGCGGTTTTGAATGCCTCATATCCGGTTGGATCTGCGGTTTTCATCGCGTTGAGCACTTGCAGGCGGCGCTCGAAACTCCATTGCGCAATGCCGATGCCTTGCAAATTTGCTGCTTCGACTGCATCCCAGCGCAAACCGGACTCGACCGTGCCAACCACGTATAGGGCGTACGAGTTTTCCGTACTGACCGAGCTGGACGGGTGCCCCTGGCCTTGCGAGTCGGACGGCTGGGATCGTGACGCTTTTTCGGAAAAATTATTGGCCGTAGTACGGTAAAAGATGCGTGTCCGCGTCCCGGCATTGTCGGTCTCGTGCAAGTAGAGGTTGTCGCCCTGCCAATGTATCCACGCTCCCCCGCGTGACGTGTCGGGGTTGCCCTGGTTGTTGTTGCCGGTCGGATTGTCCACGTCCGGTTTCGGCATGGTACGTGGATGCAGGTAGCCTAACAGTCCGGTGGTGGGGAACCATTTCAAGGCGCTGGCGTCGGGGTTCTGGGTGATAACGTAGATCTGCTCGTCTTTTACGCCATCTGCCGCGACTATCGCCACGTGCGTGTAGGGAGTATACGTGCCATACCCCCATATTGCCACGTCTCCCGCTACTGGCGAGTATCCATTTGAGGGAATGCGTTCGTACACTTGTTCGCACCGTGCGGATACGGGGTATGCGGTATACAGTCCGCCCGCGTAGCCGGTGGGGGTGATGCAATCCTGTATGCTCATGCCGTACATATCCATGGAATATTTTGCCCACAAGTCCCAGCATTGCGCGCCGTATGCGCCGTCCATGTCCCAAAAACGGTTTTTCGTCTGGTCAATCCATTGAGCAAAAGTGATAGCCATACTCTTAGTATAGAGTATGGCTATCACGTATCAGCGACTCCTACGCGGCATAGGACACCACGAAACTCGCATGACCCTGGTTGGATTCGGAGGCTCTGTAAATACCCCAATCGCCGCCAGGTGCGATATAGCCCAATGTCGGTGTAGTAAGACTGCCTCCGGTGACTATCCACGTCCAAATATTGTGACGTGGCTTAGCCCAGCCCGCCAACTGAGCGCCCTTACCCTCACCGATCGATGGAATCTCCCCCTGCCCATCCACGACAATAATTCCGTTCTGTAGCTTAAATTCCACTGGCATATCGCCGAACTTGGAAACTGCGTACTCCTGCCTGCCGCGGTAGCTGTCCCGACATGCGGTATAGAGGTATTTGGCAATGACTTTCGCACCAGTCGCATTAGGGTGAATATCGCCCGAAGGGAACCAGCCGGTTTCGGCTTTGCACCACACGTACGCGCTGTCCGCTACCACCACACGATGATTGCCATGCGAAGCATTCAGAGCCCCGTTGAATAGGGCATCGTATTTATTCATGCCTTCTTCGTTGAGGGTGGAGTGATCGAAAAGCATGGGGGCGATTACGACAATCGCGTTCGGGAACGCCGCTTCCATCGCCACCACCACTTCACGTGCCTTAGACATTCCTGTAGTCCAGTCCAGGATATCATTGCGTCCGCCCGCGCACACGGCGACCTTGACTTTAGCGTTGTCCACACTAGTATCAGCTACGCAATTAGCAACCTGCTGAGCAAACGTCGGAATACCGGACACGTTGAAACCCGCGCCCGATTTCGCATAGTTTTTCCACTGCAGTTCCGGAAACATGGTAGACAATTGGTATGACCAAGTGCGTTCGCGCGTATTATCCGCGTAAGAATCGCCAAACGTCACTAAATATCCGTCTTCGTACTGCGCTTGCCCCAGTTTTTCCAGAATCTGCGCAATCTGCGAGGAATTATTGCCCACCAAGGTGGATAGTGCGGTGATATCCGTAGTGTTTTTATCCCATTTTGTTTTATTTGCGGTGGCATGAGCGGTGGTGTCGGCCCCTAGCGCGGTGAGTATGGTTTTGTTCGAGTCGGCTTTGCCGATTGCGGTGGTGACGTCCACTCCCGCCTTATCCCACTTGGTTTTCGCGTCGGTGGCGTGCGCGGCGGTGTCCGCGCCGAGCGCGGCGAGAATGGCGCTATTGTTGTCTGCCTTACCTGCGGCAGCGATAGCGTCCGACTCCGCCTTGTCCCACTTGTTTTTCGCTGCGGTGGCGCTATCGACGGTGTTGTCGCCAATCAGCGCCTTGACCACTTCCTCGTCGTGCGTTTCTCGCGACTCCACGCCCTCGATGCGATTAAGGTGCGTTTCCAAAGTCGTATCGATAGTGCGCATGGAACCGTTATACCCGTCGCGCAGGTCGGCGGGGTCGGCATCTCCGTAAAGGTTAAGCGCGTAGTTATCGGTTTTGTCGTAGACTGTGCTCATTGGTTTGCTCCTTTGGTTTCGCGAATGAGGGTTTCGAGCTGGTGCATGAGTCGGTCGATCATCACCATTGCCCGATTGTATCCGTCGCGCAGATCGGACGGGGTATCGTCGGTGTAGAGGGGCAGACTATAAGTCGTGGTGTGCTCGTACATGTCGCGGTTTTCGTCATTTTCATTCATTTTTCTTCCTCCCTGATGTAGATGCAGTTCCCGCATGAATAAAAATCGGTCACCCCGTCCGTGACTATCGTTCCGGCTGGGGTGCGCCCTAGGCTCATGGAAAAATAAAACGGCAGAGCAAGCCCCTTCAATGTCCCGGTGGCGGTATAGGAGAAATACAATGGGATCAGGATATTCGGCACGTCCCTCCCGACGGTGTCCTTCATCGCCATGTTGGCTAGTGTCGTCTGAAAGGCAGACCCGGGCCCCGGTATTCCCTGTTTTTTATCGCCCACCACCCACAACAGCCCGAATGATTGAAGATAGTTGTTGGGGGTTTCCCCATTTACGAGCGAGTTGAGAAATGCGATGTACGCGACTTTGAGTTGCTCGCTCCACACGAGAATGACCTGATCTTGCAACGTTGTTGATGATGGAGTCGTTAGCATGTCGTCTATAGACAACACTGTCCCCCCCGGTAGCGTTGCCCTCACGTTCGTGCCGTCCGCATCCTTTTGCACGTCGAACCCCGCTTGAGAGCATACTTCATCGAGCGCGATATTAAGCTGGGTTCTAAAGTCGCGGCCTGCGGAATCTTTCCCCCCCTTAACGGTTGTCGAGCTTATCGTTTTTTTGATATCCATCATTCTCCCTTCTTTTCGTGGACTATGAAATATGTCGCTTGGGTTCCCGGTGATGTGGCTCCGTCGACTGGGATATATCCTTTTTCCGGTGATGTCGGTGTCGGTGGCGGTGTCGGCGGCTGATTCTGAGGTCGGGGCGTTACCCGCGGCTCCTCGTTGCCGAAAATCTCACGGTTGCCTAACACCGCCCAAGTGATGCAATCATGCTGTGCGGCCTGCTCCGTGGTCATGGTCGCCATCTGATCGACCCGCGCGCCGAATACGGCCAATTCGCGGTATATGTCTCGGTTCGTGTTTTTCGAGTCCTCGTATTTGCCACGTGTCGGGTTATAGGTAAGGGCGCTGTCTTCGTATTGTCCGACCTGCTTTTCCAAGTCGTCCAGGGTTTTATTGATGCGCTCGAATTGCCCGTTGAAACCGGCTATCAGCTGTTTGATGGCTTCGACGTCCGCGTTCTCGTCTTTGGCGAGATTATCAAGCTGCTCGCGCAGTTCGTCCACATGTTCGGCCACTTCCTGCACGTAGCCGAGCACGGTGAGCGTATCACGGTAGCTGAAAGGTTGAACCGTGGTGAAATACCGTTGCCGCGGGTCGATATCCAAGGGGGCGGCGCATATGTTTAGTCCGTCCATATATCCTCCAATCTGTCTCAAGTCAAGTATACTCTAGTGGCCGAGATTGTAGGCGAGACTCGTGCTGTAAAGCTGTGGCACGTTGGTCATGTTGTCGCCGCTCCCCCACATGCCCAAAAACAAGTCCTCCAAAGAGTTGATTACCATCATGTCAATATTGAGCATGGTGTTACGCCAATCCTGCAAGAGTTGGGACTGCGAACCGCTGGTTCCCAGGGTATGCGAGATGGAATTGCCCTTGTCCGAGGAGTGCGCGTAATCCGTGTTGCTGGTGCTGGATGCGGTGGCGGTGCTGTCCTGCTGGGTTGCCGTATGCGTGTTGCCGGTCGAGTCCGTCTGGCTTGCGGTGGTGGCGTACTTGCGAAAATCGTCGATGCGGGTCTGCGGGAACTCGGAATTAAAAGTCATTGACGAATTGTCGGCGGTGGTGTCGGACGTGCTGTTAGCCGTAGACTCGTTCGACTGTGTGCCGCTCGATTTGCCGCTGGACTCGTTGACACTGGTAGAGTCCATTTCCTGTCGAATGTCGGACGTGATGAACGGGTCGAACTTGCGTTGCGCGGATAGATAGAGTTGGTTGAAATAGTCCATCTGCTCCCGCATGGTACGCCCCAGATAAAATACGAACATTTGCGGCGTCTCCGAACCGATTTCACGCAATGCGTAGTGCGCCACGATTTTCTCGTTCAATTTCGCTCTATAGTTTTCGTCGAAAATCGGATAATATTGAGCGCTCAAATGCAGTTTTTCATCCGTGTCAAAACCGCGTGCGATCAGATTGCCAAGCGTCAACGTGTAATCCGCCATGCTGTCTTTGATGGCGTACATGCTCAAATCCTGCACCATTACTCCTCCTCCTTATTGCCTTCCACGTCCAATAGACCACCGCTGGTGGTGTCGTTCCACTCGATGCCGATAGGCTTCCCGGAGTCCGCCATTTGCGGCCACAACCGGTTAATCGTATCGCACGCCTGCTGACGCGCCTTCAAGTAGCTCAACCGGAACACGTTCGTACGAGAATTGCCCGCCGTGACTTCCGATTCGAGCAATCTTTCCTTTTTCTCGGTGGTCGAATTGTCAATCCCCAAGTAATTCACTAATTCGTTCCAGATCTGCGTTTTGGTGGTGATGATCTTATCCGCAAGAAATGGGGTGACGTTGGGGAATGTCTGGAACATGCCGGTGATATCCGCGGAATCATAGGTGTAAATGTACGGGTCGCCGTCCTCACGTGCCTTCATCAGGTTTTGGGCGGTGAGCTTGTTGGTTTCGGACGTGGCGATAATCAACGGCACCGAAATATTGTCAAGGTTCACGTCGAGCGCACGATCGGCGATAGCCAATCGCGTGGCATAATTCCACATGACGTCGATCATGGTGCAACGCAACTGGTTGTCCCAGATCGGCACGCATTCCTTCGAGCCGATTTGCGGGTGCGAGTAGTTCGTGGCTACGGGCTGAAAAGACTTCGGATTATTATAATTGTTGACTCCGCCGATATTACCCGACGTGACCATAAAACGATGCACACCCTTGCGTCTGTCGGGGAAAAAGAGCGCCAAACCGTTTTCAAAGAGAGTCAGTTCCAAATATCGCTCGTCAATGTACGGGGGTAGGTTGACCCATTTGAACCGGCTCACTGCCAACATTTCAATCAGCTTCATATATTGATTGATGCGGAGACTTTGCCGCATTTCAGGTAGGTTCAAATTGCCCCACATGGAGCCGAGCACGCTCTGGTTGTCCCAGTGCGCGGCCTTGCGCGCCTTGTTGCGCTTGCTCATGATCACCGTCCTATAAATAATGGAGAGAGTTTTCTTGACTCCCTCCATTATATCTAGTATGCGATACCGGATAGTGGCACGTTATCCGCATAATCGGTGACGCCGATCTTGTCGGGGTCGGTCCACACCGTCACGCCACTCTCGAAAATGCCCTTCACTGTAAGCCGGTATTCCTCCGGGCAGGTACTTGAGCGGACATAGAGTTCGTGGAGTTTCCAGTACGTGAAATTACTCATGGCCATCAAATTCGTCGGCAGCTTCATGAACCTTTGCACATAGTATCCGTACCTCAGCCACACTTCACCAATGGAACGCATGGCGGCGGGCGATATTTGCCGGAACCGCACCAGGACGCCAATCAGCCCGTTCGCAAGGTTGAAAGCGTCGCCGCCCAACGCGCCGGACGTGGTGGGCGGTACGGTTTGCGTCTGCTGCACCTGCGCGTTGATGCCTGCGATCGTGTTCTCGTAATCGCCTTGCGCCGTGGCCTGTGCCAACTGTTTGTTCATATCGGCGAACTGCATTGTCTGTTGATTGCTCAAGTTGGTTTGCGCGAGACTGTAGGCGTTGGCCTGCGACGTTGAAGCGTTGTTGGTGGTTTGCGTGTTCGCCAATTGTTGGTTCGCGCTTGACACGTTGTTGTCATAAGTCATCTGGTTTGTCCACGCGCCGATAGCAGTGCCCGCCACTGCACCGGCCACACCACCGATATTGCCCGTGACTGCGGAACCGACCGCGTTCGCCACGCCACTGCCGATGGTGTTGATCTGCGCCATCTGATTGTTGAAACCGAGATTCTTCAACGTCAAATCGGTACCCATCTGCGCAGCCTGGTTGCTGATCGCGTTCATCGCGTTGCGGTTCGACGTGCCGAGCCGGTTTTGGGCGCTTGCGTACTGGGTGCCGAGCTGGGCTTGAGCGTAGGCGTTGTTGATGCCCATTTGCGTTTTCTGGAAACTCCAGTCCGCGCTCTGCTGTGCGTATTGGCGCGTGTACGCGCTGTTCGCCAACGCCAAAGCTGAGCCGTTGTTGACGGCCATGAATGTTGGGAAATTGGTGATGCCGAAGGATGCGTTGAGCATTTCGCCCGTATCGATGGGCAAACCGAGCCCGTTTGGCAATGGTTGGCGTTCGCCAAGATTGCCCGCATGATATCCGCGCGCGTAGAAATTCAGGCGCGGAGACGGTGGCGCGTAATTCCACGATTCTCGAATAATCAGGTCAGCGCTTGGAATCTGTTCCGGCTCGTATGTGATAACGGTGCCGTTCAGGCACGAGCATTCGATGTAGGCATATGGCGCAGTGAGAAACTTTTTCAGATACTTGTAGCGTTCCGGCAGCTGGAAAGTATCGCGGAAGTTTTTGAGATTGATAATGTCCGTGTAGCGGGCGTTGCTATTGTCGTTTCTCTTGCGCAATTCCCAACAGTTACCGATAAAACCGACGGAATGCCCGAAAAGTTCCGTCTTTTTCGGCTGACCGTCCAACAACGCTTGCGGCAGATGTGGCACGGCGTAGATGCCGCAGATGCCTTGCGTGACCCATGGCGCGCTCATGCCTTCGGTGAAGAATGTGACAATATCGGCGGGCGTGTCCAAATAGTACATGGATGTGCCATTAAGCTGACTCTCGAACGCGCTACCCGTGGCGGTGTTGACCACCGGGTTATCCTTGGTGCCCGTATCGGCTTCCAGATCGGTGGTGCTTACGATGATCAGCCCGTAGGATGTATATTTCACGCCATCATGAGTGCCAATATCCATGAGTGGTTTCCAAGCTTCGTTGGTGAGTACTGTGCATTTGCCGGTATCCAAGCCCTCCGGTAGGTCGAGATACGTTTTTCCATAGTCTTTCCAGGCGTTCTCGTTCGCAATGCCAACGTGTCCGCGCTCGACGTAGGCGTTGCCCAATTGAATATCATGCTGGAATGACTGCCACACATCCAGCTGGATGTTTAACTGTGTGGTGTTGGCGTTGATATAGTCGCATGTCTGGATGAAATAATACCAACTGCGGGGAGTGTCGAAATCGTAATCGTTCGTCGCGATCAGATAATTGTACCGGCACGCTTGGGCGAACGGCACCGGCAGTCGTACCGGAAGGCCATATTTCGCCATAGTGCAATTCGTGAATTCGATACCTTGCAATCGGTTGAAATATTCTTGTTGGGCGGTTTTATCCCATTTGACTATATCCCTGTAGCCCATGTCCCACGGCACGTTACAGAGTTTGAATCTGGTGTTTGGTGTCCATTTCGCGTAACTGAAGTTTATGGGCAGATCGTTCGCGCTCATAAGTCCTCCTAAAAAAATAATAGGTGTGGATAAAGTCTATCCACACCTATTTTAGCGGCTAGTTATCATCGCTATGCGGTGACGGTGACCTTTGCCGTTCCGACAGCTCCCGCAAACTTCACGGAAACGGTGGCGATGCCCGCTGCGGTTCCGGTCAGCACTCCGTTGGGGGTGACGGTCGCGTGGGCGTCCACCGTCCACGTGGCGAGATTGGTCACGTCCGCGGTGTTGCCGTCCGTCTTGGTGGCGATCGCCTTAAGAGCCACATGGCCGTTCACTTTGACCGACTTTCCGCCCTGGATCTCGACGGACTCGATGGCGCCGGTCTTCCAGCCGCCAAGCCAAGTGCCGACGACCGGCACGGATAGCGCGGCGGAAACCGTCTGGTCGATTTCAGGCGTGGCCGGATTGATGTAGGTAGCCTGGGCGGTGACCTTAAGCGTTTCGGCGGTTTCATCCAAACCGCAACGAAGGATACCGTCGTTATCAATGGTCGTGAACTGGGAGGTTGCGCCTTCGACGGCATACTTGATGCCGGTTGGCTGGAATGTCGCCGTTTTCTCGTTGGCGCTCGTAATGGTGGACACCACCTGGACGAGATCGCCACGGGACACGTTCTGCGGAGTGATGGCGGGCTGACCGTATTTCTGCACGCACAACTCGAATACCGGCGTGGAGGTGGTGAGCGTGTCCGGCAACGTCACGGACTCGTTGGAGCCTTCGCCCGTCCAGAAAAGAATCGCGTTCGCGAACGGGTTCGGAGTAATGCTGCCACGATGCTTGTAGAAAATGTTGCGCGTGCCGTCAATCGGGTTAACGGGGCTGTTCGTGGTCTCCAGCATTTCATCCCAGCAGAAGAAGAAGTCCTCCGTGGTGAGCACGGCCTGAACCTTGCCACCGTTGCCGCCGATGCCGAACATATCCTCCGGAATCGGAATGATACGATACGGGACGTTCACCTTGTCGATGTTGAATGCGGCGGCCAATGCTTCGACATTGAGCGCGGCGATCACCTGCGGAGTGGCGAAGAGGATCGCTTCACTATCTCGCCACGGAGTCACCCAACTCATGGCGTTATATCGGGGCATGGCGCTCATTGGCGACGCCTTGAGTTCGTTCGCCACCTGCTGAATGAGACGCAGCAGTCCCTTCGCGTCCGCTTCGGTGGAATTTGCGGCGCCAACGTCGGGGGTATGCACGCGGTAGAAACCGCCCTTACGCGCGTATTCCGCAAACGTCTGCGTCTTCATGAGATACATATCATTCCTATCCGAGAGGATAGGCGCGTTCATGATCTCAGAAATGTAGTCCGACATGCCGCTTTCGCCGTCAAAAGCGGTCAACAAGGCGTCTTCCGGGATGGTGACGGGGTAATAATGATCGAACGTGAGCGGGTGGAATACGGACGCGGTCGGGAGACTGTAACGTCCGTAAACGTCGTCGCCCAAATATTCCTTGTTGAAGTTACGAGTGCGTGCCTTGACGAGACCAACTGCGGCCTGCTCGTAAGTGGAGCCGTAGCGCTTCAAGGTGCGGGGGGAGCCGATAAGCTTGAGCGGGTCATCCCAGTCCGCATGCTGAATATAGAGCCCAATGAGACGCTGGATCAGCACGCCGGTGAACTCGTCACGAAGGTAGGGGAAATTGCGCATGGTGTCCACCGCGTTCCTAATATTGCCCTGCGTGGCCGATGGAATACGTGTCTGGAACTGTGGTGAGGTGGCGTTGCGGACGGCGTTGAAGATCTCAACGTCACCCTTGCCCGCCAATGGTCGAATATTGGACATTATATATATCTCCTAACTATTTTAGTCGAACAAATCTTCGATGGACTCCCCGTTGCCGTCTCCGTCGCCGTCATTGTCGGACGGTGCGAGGTCGTTGTATCCGAGCGTGTCCATCATGGCCTTCAGTCCGGCCAATTCCTTTTCAATCGCGTCAAGGCGGACGGAAACGTCCGGCTCCTGCTTCGGCTCCGGCTCCGGCTCCTCTTCCGGCTTTACTTCATCATCTACGGTTTCAGTCTGCTGTTCCTCTTCGGTCGGCGGCGGAGTGGTGGTTTCCTCTCCGTCATTATCTGGGTCTGCCATACAAACTCCTTACGATTGGCAATGTTTCCGCTAAAATTATATCATGTGGCGGAAAAATAAAATGACCCCGCAATCACGCGGGGTCAAGACTGTCCTATGTGAGCGCGAGTTGAAAATCGTAGGGCACTACCGCCACGATAGTGATTTTCACGGTCGGCGGCGTTTTCAGCCGTGGCAATCCGACCCATGTTATTCCCAGTCGAAAATCGACGCTCAGGAAGACATGATCATTATAGCATGACCATTGTGCCGTAATCATCCATGACTTGCACGCCATGCCTGAACTTTTCGTAGGGGATGGGCTGGGAAAACATGTTTCCGGCCATGCATACGTCAACCTCTCCGTCTTCTCTCCATCCTTGATACCGGTTCATACCCAGGATAGTCAGTTTTTCATATCGGGCGGCGATCTTCCACTTGCCTAGTTCGGTCGGGTGTATGTCGCATGATTTCACCGGCCCCCAACCGCTCAGGATGCAACCGTCCGTATTCACGTACAATAGCCGATCGGCGTTCGCGTGGCACACGGTCATAAGCTTGCGGCGTGCGTAGGCGTTGACCCACACGGGCACGGGCAGATAGTCGGTTTTCAGGTTCGATTCTTCGCGTTGTGCGACGTCCCAGTCCAATGTTATGCCGTCTTTGGAGGTGGGGAGCATGACGGAACCCTTGGGCAGACTCGCCATTTTGCCTACGAGCGCGTTCATGATCAGTTTCGCCATCTGCCGTTTCTCGCCCGTCGCCTTCTGTTTCAAGTCTCCCCATTCATCGACGAACGAACGAAAAAAGCCCTTGCTTTGCCGGAATTTCCACCCCCTGACATGCTTGTAGACGCTCACGTCATAATTCTCGTATAAAAGCTGTTGATCTATGTCAGTCAATACGCGCGTGATATAACCACGTGTTGAGGTGAGACGGTTCAACCCGTACACGCTACGATTGTCGAGCAAAAAAGGGTAGCCGTTTGGTTTGAGTTCCGCGCGAAACGTGAGTTCATCGCAATGCAATGGCATATCATCATCTTGGACGTATTCACCGTCGTATGGTTCCGGTTCGCCCCACGGCAGCCACTCATCCCGTAAAATGCTGGGATACATGGAGTTGCAGTCAACGTCGATAGCCTTGCCGTATGCACCTTCTTTGGCGATCATAAAACCGCCGATATAGGCATCATGCAATGATTTTTTGGTTTCGGGTTCCAGCTGGGGGAATTTGTCATAAAACCATTTCCACTCGCCGGACGCGAACGCCTCCATACTCGCCCCGCCCGCGGTGATCTTGCACAAACCGCGATTATCATACTCACGCAGAATATTGAGTAGTTGCGTGTCGGTCATGGTGATACGGCAGTTTTCACGCAGTAGATTGGAAATGTCGAAGAAGCGTGCCGAGTTTTCACGGTCGATACGCACGCTAAAGCTGAAGAATTTGCCTTTTTTCGAGATGATGGCGTCCCAGCTCAGATTAGCATTGCGTTCGTTGTGGGGCAATGCGTGTACGACGTGCGCTATAAATGGGTCTAGCAGTCCTGGATTAGTCACGTAGACGGTGAGTCTGCCGCCCGACATGATGGACGCCAAAAGACGGTTAGGCGCGGTGACGTCACGCAGGACGGTGCCGTCCGTGAATCGTATGACGTTATCCGCGCACCACAATCCCACTCGATTGTCTTGCCTGGTCATGGTATACTATCCTTTATTTGCCGTCCGCTACTTTTCCAATGCGCCCGCTTCCGCCAACCACCTGTCAAACTGCTTGCGGGAACGCTGATAGCCCTCGCTGTTGTCACGGAACACCGAAACGAAACCGTGCCGTACTGGATCATATACCGTCCAATCGAACACGATGCGCGGCGCGTCCGTCTGCTCGATGAACGCCCTCTTTTGTGCTGCCGATAGTTGACGGAATCGTTTCAACCGTTTCGAGCCGAGCGTGGTAGCCAAGATCTTCTCGAACACCTCATAACGCCCGCGGCTCATATAGGATGGCCAATCATGCTCGCCGTACAATTCTTTACCCTGTTTGCCTGGTCCCCGCTTTTTGGACGGTTTGTTTTTTTGTTCGGTGCGCAATCCCAGTATTTCGGCGGCGTCATGGATCTGCTCACGCAGTTCGTTGCGGTGGCCGCTTTCCAGTTGGGAGCGCACGAACGCTTCATCACTCAGCACGTTGGTCATTTGCAAAAAATCGGTGAGTTTCGATGGAATGATCTGGTTACGTCCGAAACCCTCACCAGTGGTGCCGGTGATTTCAGCCACACGCTGGTCGTACACGCTTTTCGCGGGCATGGCCTGAGCCTTGTTCCATTCGTTGATTTTCCGTCGTGCCGCATTGATTTTCCGCTGCTGCTGTCGCAGGAGTTTGCGCCGCTTCGCCACCGGCTCCGCCTGAATTTGCGCGTCTGTGATGGGTGTGCGCCCTGCGAACATGATGTCTTTTTTCGTCGGCTTCTCCACTGCGGTGGTGTGGTATGGGGTTGCTTTCGCCTCCGCTATGGCCTGTCTCTTCTGCCGCTCCCACTCCTTGCCCAAGGTTTTCGCAATGTTGACTAGTTGTCTGTCCGCGGTTTTGGCGAGATTCGAGTGGGAGTAAGCGCCAAGCTGTTTGATATTGCGGGCGGCGCGTGCTTGTGCGGCCTGACGTGCCTTGACATGTTTTTGCTTTCGAGACATATGGCACAGTCCTTAAGATGGCGAGAGCACCCAAGATTGGGTGCTCTCTATGAATGAACGCTACTCAGTTATTATAGCAAGCTCACTTGGTTTTCTCGTCCACCGGCTCGATGCTGAAAAACTTGAAGCCACGACGGGAGCGACGTTCGACAACCTTGATGCACAGCGGTTCCGTCCACGTGTTCGGCGTGCCGAAGATCCCGAACATGGTGTTCAGTCCCGCCGCCAAGGTCGGGGAGGTGGCCGCGTACGCCTTGCCTTCATCGGTCACGATGATGACGCGCACGGTGTTGGAGATTTCGCCGGTCTGATCGTCGGTCACCTGCACGGCCTGGGCGACGGCGTTCGTCATGTTCAGCGGCTCGTTGAGGTGTTCGTCGAGCTTTTCGGCGTTCTGCAATGCGCTGTAGAGCTTGATTTTGCCTTCGCGGGTCGAGGTGTCGATGAAGTGCTGGACGGTGCCGAGTTCGGTGTTTTCGGTGTTGAACGCGACGAGTGCGGTATTGTTGTTTTCCATTGTTTAACCTTTCCTAGATTATTGTTATTTTATTTTCAGGCTTATGCCTAAAATCTTTCATATCACATACCGTCATTATTTTCAACGTCGGCGTGTCGGTTTTTTGTATGCTCTTCTGGGTTCCATTCTTGAGGTTCCTCAAAAGTCGCATATTTGTAGAAAGTTTCCTCATTCATAGAGACTTTTTGCGAAAAAATGTTGATGGAACGCGGAATGAAGTTTGGAAACAGCTTTTTGGCACGAATCGAATAGGCACGCGCGTCCTTAAGGCGTCCGTCGATAACGTGCACGGCTTCCATGAAGTCGCCGTCCACCAATTCCATGCCCTTGAGCACGGCATAGACGCGCGTGCGGAAAATTTCGGTTTTCGTTCTAGCCAATTTTTACCTCCCTTGCAGTAAGATTTTTTTTAAATCACTGTCAGTATAGCGAGTCGTCTCCAGTCTGTCAAAATTTTTAAACACTGCGACAATCAGATTTTCCGCTTGCTGACTGTCGAAAACCATGCAACAATCATACGACGTACCACCCTTGACGGCACAGACCGCACACCATGCAATCAAATTAGGCGGATTGATGGAACCGCCCAAATATTCGACGTCGGACGTGTGGGATAGGGCGGCAAAGAGTCCGTCCCACATAGTCAGACTTCCGCATATCCGAGATACAGTAATCACCGCTTGCGTAAACCACTCACTAGGCGCTTCACGCCACAACTCGCACAACATATTGACGGCACGGCAACACGTTTCAAAATCACCATACCCCAGGTCGAAACGCTTCAAGTTCAGTTCACGCTTATGGCCTTTTGTGGCGCGGACAATACGCTTGCTCTCCATGATCGCATCGTCAAAGTCACGCATACGGTAGATAGGACACCTATCATCACCGCGCCTAAACATAATATCGCTCCTCGACGCGAAAATAACTGATATTCTCCGTATGCGAGCGGATAGCCGCCCACCGTTTAATCAAGTCTGCCGCATCCTTATATGAGGACTCGTAACCAATCTCGATAGGCGGTTTACGCGCATCCCTCAAGTATGCGAGAGCCACGAAAGTACTATACATGTCTAAAACTCCAATTCGTCACCAGAACCACCATCCCCATACAGCCACATGACCTCCCACAACCGCCGATCAGGGCAACGTTTCGGAGGATCAGTGGCGCTCCGCTTATGCTGTCTCCCAGCCCAAAACGCGCGCAAACGCCAATAACTGTCAGCGTCCGGGCACGTGCCGCATATCCACGAATGAATCCAACCACGAAAATACACGGCTAATTCCTCTCCAAGAGCGGTGTGCGGGCGATATCGATGGCATCCAGCATCAAATCGGCAACCTGAGACTCATTAGCGGCGTCATATGCACACCATGCCGAAGCGTCGCAAACCCCGCCTGGAGTGCGGAACTGAACAGTATACCGAAGCTCGTACAAGTGATTATGCGGACAATACCACAGTCCGACACCGCCACCCTGATATTTAGACGAGAACGTGGCAACCCTCATATCATTATAAGCCATCTCAGGCCCCCCTTACTATGAAAGCCAACACAATAGCCACGCCCACAGCAAGCATAGCCAAAAAACAAAAAACGTCACGCGCGTTACGCGGCAGTTCGCAAAACACCGTAGCCGCCATCGTAAGAAACAACACGAAAAGAATGCAAACGGCAACAATCATGCCAACCATTATACCAACACCACCTTAACCATACCAACCATAGTGCCGTCAAGATCAAACGTGGCATTATCAATATCCACATCCACATCCATACCAACATACGCATGACGAATATAAGACAAAACACCATCCAACGAAGACTTCAACGACGTCGTGCAAAACATACCACTAGGCTTCACACAATCAGACAAAACCTCAAAAACCTGAAAACCGTTTGCGGTGATATTAAAATACCACATTTTATTTTTCCTTTCCCTTGAAGTTGATAGTTATAC
>CDZS01048053.1_pt1 | contig 18365 bp, 15 predicted proteins | sample 557751 | NCBI WGS metagenome assembly CDZS01 (sample SAMEA3182113, study PRJEB8094) | gut metagenome | biome: human; feature: gut; material: Stool; isolation source: human stools | place: Canada | collected 2013-05-07 | reverse complement strand
TTTGTAAGCTATCATAGATAAAATCTTTGTCAATTTTTATTGAGAGTCATGTCAACACGCACAAAAAAAGCTCCCGGCCATGTGACAAAACACAGGCAAAGAGCTTTTTCTACATTCCTATTTCAGGGAGGCAAAATCAATTTCCTCTAAAACGCGGAATTTGATTTTAATCAACTTCCGGCAAAACCCGAGTTCAATTTTTATCAGGCGGAAAGTATAATATTTTCCGTCTTCAAGATCAAAATCGCCTCTGCTGACAATTTTAATCTTTTCCATCTCCTCAGCAGAAAATCCGCTGAAGACAGGCTTTCCCTCAGAAACCGGAGCAACATAGCTGCGTCCCAGTTCATACCTTCCGTAAACATCAGCCGAGCCGTGACGGGCCGCTGCGTAACATACGTTTCTGTCAATATCAACAGATGCGATCAGATTACCGCTACGATAAAATTTCGTCTTCATGGCTTTATTATTTTAGTTAAACAATCTTTTTATCAGCCGACAGGTATCCGAAATAAGACTTTTGAGTCCAAAATTCATCTCCAATAATAGCTTATTTCCTGTAAATATAATCCCGTGCCGACATGAGTCAACACAAAATAGACAAAATATCGCTTTGACTGTGAATAAGATATTATTCTTGTCCGGACTATTTGATTTCCGGGCCGGTATAGACTTTGCTCCCGTCGGGGATTTTACGGCCAATTCCTTTTTTCAGAAATTCGGAACGGACAAAGCCCATTTCTCCGTTGTCCGTCTGGACGCGATACCAGACCTGATCCGGCGTGTATCCGGTCAGACGAACCGTCTGCCGCGGTTTCAGCACGGCCAAGACGTCGAAATCGTCCGAAGGCCCGTGCATGGCTCTGACCTCCCCGGTGGTATGGTAAAGCATATTGACGTCCTCGGGATCGGCGGGAAGATCAATAATCCGGCCGACAACCATATCATCAACCGTTTCGCCGCCGGTACGAAACTGTACCTGTTGAAAATACTTGATTTCGTTGTTGCGAGAGAAATATTTGCTCAGTTCCGAATCGGTCATGACCTTAGTGCTCAGCGATAAAAGAACCGCCAAAACCGCAAGGCCGGGAATAATCAGCTGCAATCCTTTGAGCATTCCGAAATTCCAGGCCGGAATCCGCACACTGCTGCGAACCCCGAGCATGGCGATAAACCGGTTAAGCAGATTCTTCCGGACAGCGTCGGCATAGGCTCCCGCCTGCAAAGCGGACAGCAGCGCCTGTTCTTTTTTTCCGTCTTCCCAATAAGCGACGGCATTGTGAGCCAGCAGCGTAAAATTTTCGCGGCGATTGGCATTGATGCCGCGAATATTGCCGACCAGCGCGCGAATATTGCGGACAAAAGCCTGCGGATGCCACCAGCCTAAAGTCCAATTGGAAACCGAGGCCAGCAAAACCGCCGCTTTTGCTTCCCCGAAATTGCAGATTTCCTGATTTTCAACATCGGTAAAACGGATAATTTTTCCGGTTACCAGACGCAAATTCAGCGTCCGGACAAAAACGTCCTCTTCGCCGGCACGGTTTTTATACGGTTTAAGGGCATTGATATCCGGAAAGCTTTCCCGGGGGTGCGTCTGTGCCATCAGGTCGTAAATCAGACGTGAAGTTTCGTCTTTCAGCACATCATAGGCCACGGACAGCTTCTGAAAATTTTCCAGAGCGTTTTCGCCCGGATTCCGGTCCGGATGCAAAAGCTTGGCGCGTTCGCGATAATTCTGCTTGATTTCAGTTTCGGAAGCGTCATACGCCACGCCGAGAATGGCGTAATATCCCAGCGGGTCGAAAGAAAAGGTCCTGTTTTCCGTCTTGCTCATATATAAATTCCGTCTGCTAAAGTTTGGCTTTCGGCACTATCATCGCATATTTTGATAAACTTTTCTTTAACGTTAATCTTTACGGTACCGGCATAACCTTCCTCATGCAGCGTGGCCTTAAACAACCGCATGACATTGGCACAGAAGTCGGAACCGATGTCGCGTTCGGTACGGATTATCAGATCAAACCTTTTGTCTTTGGCCAAAGCATAACCGTCAAACTGCAACGAACCGAGTCTGCTGAAACTGGTGTCGACGACAAAGCGGGTACCGAAACGGCGGTTTTCGCGGCTTTTTTTCTTTTCTTCTTCGTCAAGAATTTTTTTGACAGCGATACGGATTTTACTCAGGCTCTGTCCGTTAAGCACCGGAACTTCCATAATCCGCCAGTTGATGCCGTCCTGATTGGAAGACACGAACATTGAACCGAGTTTGGAAACGACCTCCCGCCCTTCGGTCGTGGCGCTCAACCTGTCGACGATGTCCGAACCGAGCCAGCGGCTGAGATTGTGCTCGCCGGAAGCCTTAATATAGGCAACCATGTTGGCCAGCATACGCGGCGAAGAAGGTTCGGGAATCCGGTTCAGCACTGCGGCTGCAAGTTCCTTCTGTCCGCGGTTCATCAGCGGCTGCAGAATTTTGAGAATATTATCGGCCGCCGGCAGCCTGCCCGTATGCCGCGCGACAGCTGCTCCGGTTTCGGCAATGTCGTCCGGAACCGCCAAATTACGTTCAAAGCCTTCCAGTTCCAAAAGCACCGGCAACCCGCCGCCGAGTTTTACCGGGTTTTCAATAAGAACTTCGGCAAAAGGCGCACGAATCGAAACCGGACCGTTGTCCGGCCGCACGGCGATCTCGGCAGGAAAAGTCCGACCGCCCAGCGCCGCCAGTTCTTTTCCTATCTGCCGCACCGCTTCCGGCAGCGGAAGCTTTCCGGCGGCAAAATCTCTAATGACGTTTTGAATATCCTGCAGCGGCCGCGAAACTGCCGCCGTTTCTTTCCGAACGTTTTCGCCGGCAGCCGGAAAAACCTCCGCCGGCTGCGAATTTTGCGGCAGAACGGCAGGTTGATTTACGGCAACGGATATACGGCTGGAAAATGCGGCGAATTCTTTTAGCAGAGGCTGCAGTTTTTCCGTCGGAACGTTAAGTTCCGCCGCCAGATTTTCCAATACCGTTCCGGCTCTGAGCGGCGCCGTTTCGAGCGGCGGAAGCGCGGCGGCGGTATCCTTTATGAGAGGAGCAGCCGGCTGCGGACGAACCTGACTTTCGTTGGCGCGAACCATATATTTTTCGGGATTTTCGCCGTTGACGGACAAAACTTTGACCGTAACGGCACCGTCTTTCTGCGGCTGCAACTTCAATTCCAAGTCTGCGGCCGCCGTATTGTCGGGAAGTTTCAGCGGCGTATCCAGCTTCAGTTCGACGGGAAGCTTAAACAACTGTCCGTTAAGCGTCAGACTTATTGTTCCGGTCAGAGTTCCGAGCGCCGTATTGCGGGCATCGGCCAGAACTTCCAGCACGGCGCTCTGGCCGGGCACAATCGTTTCGCCGACGGTTTGTCCCGTCAGGCCGCCGATGGTTCCGGTCAGATTTTTGTCGGCTGAAGGCGTGCTGACCTGCGGCGTATTCAGCGGCGGAATAACATTATCCATTAATCAGTTTCCCGGCTATGGCGATAACGTCTTCGGCCGCCTCCGAGGTCGGATAGCGGCTGATAAGCGGCGCCTGGTTGCGGATGGAATCGCGGACGCGGGTGTCACGCCTGATTATACCTAACAACTCGGGCGAAATTTTCAAGAAATTACGACAGGCTTTCAGCAAGGTATCATATGTCCGTTGACCTTCCCGAATGGAATTGGCCTGGTTGATAACCACGTTCAGATTGCATTTGGGATACTGCATGGCCATGATTTTGATAAATGCGTAAGCGTCGGTCAACGAGGTCGGTTCATCGGTACACAGCACAATTATTTTTTCAGCCATGCCGGAAAGAATTCGTACCGGCTTTTCAACGCCGGCGCCCATGTCCAGAATGACCTTGTTGTAATTGGAAGCAAGCAGGGACAAGTCTTCGCCCAAAATCTGCAAACGGCCGACAGGCATTGATGCCAGTCCGGCGGAACCGGAACGGCCGGCAATGATGTCAAAGTGGGTTTTGTCGCAATGGTGAATGATCTGATTCAGGGTTTTGGCGCCGGCAATAACACTTCCCAAATCATCTTTAACCATCAGGCCGAGCTGAATATCGATGTTTGCCAGCCCCAGGTCGCCGTCAAAAAGCAGGGTTTTCTGCCGGAGGCCGCTTAACGCGTGCGCCAGCGTCACGGAAAACCAGGTCTTGCCGACCCCGCCTTTGCCGGAAGCCACGGCAATCATGTTGCGGCCTTTGCGAAGGCTGCGCGGTGCAGTGCCGCGCGGCATGATCTTCAATTCTTCGCTCTGATTTTCTTCCATCTACTTTTCTCCTTAAACTCAGGACAACACCAATTTGGCCAGCGCTTTACCGTCTACGGGCGACAAGCCTTTGGCAATGCTTGAACTGACGCTTGCCGAACAGAAACCAAATTCGCAGCAGGCGGCAACCGACAAAAGCGCGCCAATCCGCCGGGTCAGGTCCAAACGGGTCGGCAACAGAAACCGGGCGCCGATTTCGGCAAAAATATCGGCGATTTCAACCGCCTCAAAAGTGTTTTTTCCGGCATCCATGGTCAGAATCATATCGGCGCGCACCGCTTCGGTCAACAGGCTGACCTTTTCAACCTCTTCCGACAGAAAAGGATTGATGCCGGGCGTATCTATCAGTACCAGCGCATATTTCTGCCGCGCCTCTTCAACCGTGTCATAGAGGCCGCGCGGGGTTTTGACAAAGCGAAAATCGGTTTCGAGAATATCGGCAAAAGCCTGCAACTGGCTGTTGGCGCCGGCCCGGACATTGTCGGTCGACACGATGCAGGCGCTCAGCTTTTGAAGTTTGGCCTGCGTAGCGGCTTTGGCGATAGCCGTTGATTTTCCGGACCCCGGAACGCCCATAAACATCTTAACCGGCTGCCGGCAGTCCAAAATATCCTGAAAACGAAACATTTCTTCAAAACAACGGGTTAACAGCTTCTTTTCGTCCGTCAGGTTTTCCTCTGCGGAAATTTTGCGGCAACGAGCCAGAACCCGTTCTTTGACAATATCCAAAACGCCATGGTAATCCAGACTTTCCCGCAGTTTTTCGTCATCATATTTCCAGCGCGTCGGCCTGACCTCCACCTGCTCCTCGCGATTAAAGGAAATTTCGTCGGCGTCTTCGACGGCTGCCGTCAGCTCAATTTCTCCGGCGGCGTTTTTCTCCTGTGAAATAATGACGGCGTCGGCTCCCAGCATCTCGCGAACCTGCGCCAGAGCAGTCGGCATGTCGGGAGCGGTAAAATTTTTTATACGCAAGGGCGTTCTCCCTAAATCTGGCCGACGGTTTTAATTTTGGCCTTGGGATGTATCTCGTTTTGAGACATGACCACGGTCAGAGGCCGGAAGCGCTCGATAATCGAACGGACAAAAGGTCTGATGGCCGGGCTGGTCAGCAGAACCGCCGTTTCGCCCTTAACGGCCAAATCCTCAAGAACATTGCGAACTTTGGTAATGAACCCCTGCAAAGCAGTCGGTGCCATGGCCAGCTGACGCTCGTCGCCTTCGCCGATGATCGACTCGGCAAAAGCATGTTCCCATTCCGGCGACAGCGTTACCAGCGGAATAACGCCGAACTCATTGGCGTTGGCATTAGATAACTGGCGCGCCAGACGGGTACGCACATGCTCGGTAATCATCATCAGCGAACGGGTGGTGGATATGGCTTCGGAAATTCCTTCGAGAATGGTCGGCAAATCACGGATGGAAACCCGCTCCTGAAGCAAATTCTGTAAAATGCGCTGAACCGCGCCCAGGCTGACTTTGCCCGGTATAAGCTCCTTGACGAGTTTCTGCTGTTCCTTGTCCATCTCGTCAAGCAGCTTCTGGGTTTCGGCATAGGACAGCAGTTCGGGCATATTATCCTTAACCAGTTCGGTAATATGGGTGGTAACCACGGTGGCCGGATCTACGACCGTATAACCGCGGAACATGGCCTCCTCCCGATAAGACTGGTCTACCCACATGGCTTTGAGACCGAAGGTCGGTTCGGTGGTGGCTTCGCCGGGCAGCGTAATCGGTTCGCCGCGGGGATCCATAACCAGCAGCTGGGTCGGGCGGAGTTCGCCTTTGCCGGCTTTGACTTCCTTAATGTAAATGTTATATTCGTTGGCTTCCAACTGCATATTGTCCTGAATGCGGATGGAAGGCATGACAAAACCAAGCTCCGAAGCCAGTGCGCGGCGCAACGCCTTAATCTGGTCGGTCAGTTTGCGATTGGTTTCCTCATTAATCAACGGCAGCAGACCATAACCTATTTCGAGCCGGATAAGGTCAATACGCAACGCATTGGCAATAGGCTCATCGGCAGCTTTGGCCGCCGCACCCTGTTTTTTCTCCTGTTCCATAACCGCCTGCGCCTGTTCGGCCGCCGCCTGCTGCTGTTTATTCAGATAATAGGCGGTACCGCCGGTCAAAGCTGCCAGCAGCACGAACGGAAAAGCCGGCGTCCCCGGCAGCATGCCCAGCGCCAAAGCCAAAAACGACGACATGCCGAGCGCTTTCGGATAATTGGCCAGCTGGTCGAACAGAACCTTGTCGGTGGCATCGGTCATGCCGGCCTTGGAAACCAGAATACCGGCGGCTACCGAAATAATCAGCGCCGGCACCTGTGCAACCAGTCCGTCACCGACGGTCAGGCGGGTGTAAGTTTCGGCCGCCTGTGAAAAAGTCAGATCGTTTTGCACCATACCGATGATAATACCGGCAATGATATTGATAAAAGTAATAATCAGGCCGGCAATCGCATCGCCGCGGACAAATTTCGAAGCACCGTCCATAGCGCCGTAAAAAGAGCTTTCCCTGGCCAAATCTTCACGACGGGCACGGGCTTCTTCTTCGGTAATCAATCCGGAAGACAGGTCGGCATCGATGGCCATCTGCTTGCCGGGCATGGCATCCAAGGCAAAACGCGCGGCAACTTCGGCAATACGGCCGGAACCTTTGGTAATGACCACGAAGTTGACGATGACCAGAATGGCAAAGACGATAACGCCGATGACAAAGCTGTTGCCCATGATAAAACCGCCGAAAGCCTCGATAACTTCACCGGCGGCATCCGGCCCCAGGTAACCCCGGGACAAAATCAGCCTGGTTGACGCCAGGTTCAGCGACAGCCTGTACATGGTGGTAATCAGCAAAACCAGCGGGAACGCGCTGAACTCGGTCGGTTTCTCAATAAAAATGGCGGTCATCAGCACAATGCAGGCCATGGTAATCGAAAGCGCCAGCGCAATATCCAACAGCCAGGCCGGCATCGGCAGAATCAAAATGACCAGCATCAGGATAATGCCGAGGGCAAAAAGGATATCGCCCCGCTTGGTCGAAGCGACAAGCAGTTCCTTAAAAGACCTGGCACCGAACATTGCGGCGTTATTTTGCGGTTTTTTAGCCATTATCCGAGTTACTTAACCTGCCTATATTTCCGGAATATCAAAACCTTCGTTCTGATACTGTTTGAGTTTATTGCGCAGCGTGCGGATAGAAATGCCGAGAATATTGGCGGCAGTCGTCCGGTTGCCCATGGTATGTTTCAGCGTGTCGATAATCAGGTTGCGCTCGACACTGGCTACCGTATTGCCGACAAATTCGGCACCGGTCATAACCCCGTTTTCGTTTCTATTGATAACGGCGTCCTGAGAATCAAGAATAACCGCATCTTCGCCGATTTCGTTTCCGGTACTCAGCAGCACGGCGCGATGCAACGTATTTTCCAATTCGCGGACATTGCCCGGCCAGAGGTAGTTCAACAGCTTTTGTTCGGCGCCGGCGGAAAGCGGCTTTAAATCGATTTCATTCAGTTCGGAATATTTTTTGGCAAAATGCTTGGCCAGCACGATAATATCGTCCGGACGCTCACGCAGCGGCGGAATGTTGACATTGACGACATTCAGACGATAATACAAATCCTGACGGAAAGAGCCGTTTTTGACCGCTTCGTCCAGATTGCGGTTGGAGGTGGCGATAATGCGCGTATCCACTTTTATCGGCGCTTTGCCGCCGATACGGTCGATTTCCTTCTCCTGAATGGCGCGCAGCAGCTTGGCTTGAATGCGAATATCCATTTCGGAAATTTCATCAAGCAGCAGCGTGCCGCCGGAAGCTTCTTCAAACTTGCCGATACGACGGGCAACCGCACCGGTAAACGCGCCTTTTTCATAGCCGAAAAGTTCGGATTCCAGCAGTGTTTCCGGTATGGCGGCACAGTTGACCGCGACAAACTTTTTGTTGGCGCGCTTGGAATTGTCATGAATGAAACGCGAAAAGATTTCCTTACCGGTTCCGGACTCTCCGGTTAAAAGGACATTGGCTTCGGAAGGCGCAATCTGCTTAGCCAGTTTCAGCACCTGTTCGGTTTTCTTGTCGCCGTAAATCAGTGCGTGGTTCTCGCGGGTAGCCGCGGCCAGAACCGCGCCAATCAATTCCGGATCGGGGGGCAGCGGAATATATTCCCTGGCACCGGCCTTGATGGCATTGACGGCCAGCGCCGGGTCGTTCGAAACGCCGGCAGCAACGACCAGAACGTTTATGCGTTCGGCTTCAAGGCTGGAGATAAACTTATGGACATCCAGCCTGACGTCTATCATTACCAGTTCGACGGTTTTGCCGGAGCGCAATATTTCGAGCGCGCTTTCAATCTTGTCAGCCAGAGAAACGTGACCGCCCTGAGCAATGGCAATTTTGCTCGCCGCTCCGATTTGTCCGTCTAATGTTCCGACAATAAGCAATTCCATTTTCGTTCAACCTTATTTCGCCACCGATTTGACAATTTCAGTCATGGTAATACCCAATTTGTCGTCAACGACGACGACTTCGCCACGAGCCACCAGATTATTGTTGACATAGATGTCAATCGCCTCGCCGACCTTGCGGTCCAGCTCGATGATGGCGCCCTTGTTCAGCTTGAGCAGCTGGCTGACCTTCATTTTGGTCTTGCCCAGAATGGCCGAGACCTTGACCGGAATATCGTAAACGGCTTCCAGGTCGCTGGCCGAACTGGGAATGTCGAAATTGTCGTCAAGACTGTCTTTTTTGAGTACCGGCTCGTCATCCATTCCGGCGCTTTCGCTCAACTCGTCCAATTCCAGATTTTCACTCATCGTTTTTCTTCCCTTCAGGCTTGACAGCCAACAAGTCTTCTATTTTTTTGCCCAGCTCGGCAGAGTTTCTTTCCACGCCGCCGTTTTCCCATTCAATGCGGCAGTCGGCCTTGCCGAGCGAAGCATCCTTATGCAGGGCGATTTTACCCTCGAAATCGTAACTGTTGGCCAGTTTGGCTATCGTTTCCTGCGCATATGATATAATATCGGGATGAATATAGAAAGACAATTTTGCTTCGTTTTTAAAATTGTTGAAATTCTCGCCGATAAATTTTTTCACGATACCGGCCGCATTTTCTTCGGTCAGGCTCGGAACCAGTTTTTCCACGACGGCACGGGCAAGCGCAAAAGCCTCTTGCTCGGCGTTTTCTTCCGCCTGTGCAGAAGCGGCAATCAGAGTCATCAGCCGATTGTTAATATTTTCAAGCAAAGCGGCCGTTGTGTTTTCAATGCCTTCCTGAGCGGTTTTGAACCCGCGTTCGTAAGCGTCCTGCTCGGCGATTTTTATTTTTTCCGCAACTTCCTCTTCGGTAAAGGTTTTTACTTCAGGCCCAGGGGGAACAATCTCCTCAAAATCAGCTTCCCTTACGTCTTCCTGCTTTTCCTCAGGCTCTTTCTCCGGCTGCATTTCGACAGCGGGCAAGACCTCCGGTTCGGGTTCGACAACCTCCGGCTTGTTTTTCCTTTTTTCTTCGATAACAAAATTATCAAACAGAAATTTTCTGAGTTCTGCCATTGACGCCTGTCCGTTAATAAATCAACTCGTCGTTGTCCTTGCCTTCGCTGATGACTATTTCGCCGGCATTGGACAGCTCTTTGGTCGTGGTAACGATATACTGCTGAGCCTCTTCGACGTCGCGCAGACGAACCGGCCCCATGGCTTCCATATCTTCCTTGATGATTTTGCCGGCGCGGGAAGACATATTGTTGAAGAACAGATCCTTGATGGTTTCGGAAGCGCCTTTGAGAGCGATTGCCAGCTTGTCTTTGTCGACGTTGCGCAACAGAACCTGAATGCCCTGAGAGTCGACACGAACCAAATCTTCAAACGTAAACATAAGCGATTTGACGCGCTCGGCGCTCTCGCGGTTGCGTTCTTCCAGAGCTTCCATAAAACGACCTTCGGTATTGCGATCCAACGAATTGAAAATGTCGGCGATAAGCTCGTGGGAATCGCGGCGCGTCGATTTGGACAGGTTGGACATGAACTCCTTGCGCAGGGTTTTTTCCAGACCGTCCAGCACCTCTTTCTGCACCGAATCCATCCGCAACATGCGCATGACGATTTCCATCGCAAAGTTCTCCGGCAGCAGGGCGATAACCTTCGCGGCATGTTCTGCCTTAATCTTAGAGAGAATAACCGCAATCGTCTGCGGATATTCGTTTTTCAGATAATTGGCCAGAACGTGCTCGTTAACATTGCCGAGCTTATCCCACATGGTACGTCCGGCCGGACCGCTGATTTCTTCCATAATGGCGGAAACGCGATCCTTATCCAGCGTTTTGGAAAGCAGGCGCTCCGTACTCTCGAAAGTGCCGATGAGAGTGCCGGTGTTGGAGGACTTTTCGGCAAACTCCTGAAACAGCTGCTCGACGACGTTGGAATTGACCTTGCCCAGGCTGGCCATGATAACCGAAAGCTCCTTGATTTCCTCATCGTCCATCAACGCAAAAATCTGCGCCGACTTGTCCTCATCCAGCGACATCATCAGGATTGCCGCCTTCTGCTGACCGGAAAGTAAGTTATAATCGTCTATTACGTTTTGCTTCATGGTATCATTCCAATCTTAATTGCCGTCGCTGGAATAGAGCCAGCCGCGAATAATATTGACCGCCGCGTCGGGGTTCTTTTCGACAATGTCGTTAATTTTCTTGAGAGACGAAACTTTGATTCTGCCGTCAATCTTGTTCATGTTAATCAGTTCGTCAATTTCGCCGTCTTCCTCATTGAGGAAATTGGAAAGCAGCAGATTGTCCTCTTCGGCATTGTCGCCCAGAAGCCTGCCCTCGCCGTTGGCCGTATTGGTTTCGAAGGCATTGTTAATCAGCGGACGGATAACCAATAAGATAACCAGAATTGCAACAATTGCAACGCCTATGCCTTCGGCAATGCGAATCAGTTCGTCTTTGGTAAAGCCCATAATCAGAACCTCGCTGACCGTTTCGATTTCCGGCTGGTTGGAGGCAAACTTCATATTGGCAACTTCAACCATATCGCCGCGTTCGGCATCAAAACCGACCGCCGACTTGACCAGCGAGCGAATCTGCTCCATTTCTTCCGGCGTACGGTCACGGTAAACAACCTTGCCCTCCGCATTTCGTTCATAAATGCCGTCAACGATAACGGCGACGCCCAGACGTTTAATCGTGCCGCTGTTCTTGACCTTGTTGCGGACGACTTTGGAAATCTCGTAATTTACCGTTTCTTCGGTACGGGACTTTCGGCTGACGCTGCCGGTGCCGGCGGCAACCATGTCGCCGTTCGGAATATTCTGCGCGACGGAAACCGGCTGCTCGACATTGTCTGTCGTGCTGTTGTCAGTGACGGTCGCCTGCGAGCGAACCACCTGCGAATCGGGATCGTAAATTTCCTCGTTGGTAACTATCTGATCGAAATCCATGTCCAGATTGACCTGTGCCCGAACCTTGCCCTCGCCGACGCTTTTTTCAAGTAAGTTCTGAACCTGAAGCGACATTTTGCGCTCCTGTTCCAGACGCAAAGCTTCGTTGTTGGCAACGGTTACCGCTTCTTCATCTTCAAAATTGTTGGTCAGCAGATTGCCGGCACTGTCGACGATAGACACGTTTTTGACGTCAAGCTTCGGAACCGCCGCGGCAATCAGCTGCTGAATGGAATGGATGCTTTCCAGGCTCAGTTTGCCGCCGTCGGTCTTGATGACAACCGAAGCGGTGGGCATTTGCTCTTCGCGGGAGAACATTTCGCGCTTGGGCAACACCAGATGCACCCGCGCCGACTTGATGTGGTCCACCGAACGAATCGTCCTGGCCAGTTCGCCCTCAAGCGCACGGATCAAATTGACGTTCTGCACAAAGTTGGTCGAACCCAGCGCGTCGGTATTGTCAAAAATCTCATAACCGACGTTGGAACCTTTGGACGCCATGGCCAGATCCGCGGTATCAATGCGCATTTTGTTTACGTCTTCTTCCGGCACCAGAATCTCCGTGCCGTTTTTTGTCAATCGATATTTGATGTTGGCGGTTTCCAGATGCTGGACAATCTGTTTGGCGTCTTCCATTTCCAAATCGGTATACAGCACGGCGTAGTCGCCGGTGTTCAGCTTGGTGGCCAGATAAACGAAAAAGCTTATCAGAAAGATGACAATCGCAGCGATTGACGCCAGACGTCCCGGCGACAGGTTCTTGATACTCTGTATAAAATTATTCACCAGATTCCCCAATCCATAAATAAATTTTCATAAAATTCCCCATTTACTTTATGTATTAGCTTAAAAATATTCAGATTAAAACGATTAATTAACATATATTCACAGCCGGCACCCGCAGAAGAAAAGGCCGCCATTCTTGGCGGCCTTGACTTTAGGGGAGGAAATTTCAAACGGATTTATTCTAAATCCTAGGTCATGCGGGTGAGTTCGTCCAGCATTTCGTCGGCGGTGGTAATAATCTTGGTGGCCGCCGAATAAGCGCGCTGGGTAACGATCATGTTCGAGAACTCGGTCGCCAGGTCGACGTTGGAGGATTCCACGGAGTAAGCCGTAATCTCGCCGGCACCGTTGGTTCCCGCCTGCCGCAGCATTGCCTGACCGGAAGCGTCGGTTTCAATCCAGGTGTTGCCGGTCAGAGCCTCCATACCGTCGGCATTGGCAAAAGTTGCCAGAGGCAGAATGGCAATCGGGCGGGTTTCGCCGTTGTCAAACAGAGCCGTTACGACACCGTCTTCGCTGATACTGACGCCGGTGTAACTGCCGAACTTGGCACCATCCTGATTAATATAGTTGGTCAGGAAATCGCCGGACAGGTTGGTCAAACCGTCGTTGGTTCCGACATTGCCCATATCCAGGGTAATTCTGGTTCCGTTGTCCGGATCGCCGTCCATATTCTGCGCGCCGTTGGCCCATTCAATGGCCATTTCGTCAACGTAGAAGTATTTCGGCGTACCGTCGGCATTAAATCTGACGGCCGGAACAACAGCGCCCTGCTCAACTTCGGTACCGTTAACCGTAAACTGGTTGGCCAGCGTGGCGGTCGTATTCTGAATCGATTTCCAGCTGTTGGTTACCGAATCTCTGACGACGCCGGAGATTGCCGTGCCGAGATTGGTCGTATCAATAGTAATGTCGCCGCCGGTAGAAGAAGGCAGAATTTCGAGCGAAGAACCGCTGATAACAAAACGGGAAGGCTCGGTTGCCGTCGTATTCAGCTTGGCGCCGAAAATGCTCATCATCTTGGCAACGTCAACATCGCCGCCGCTGATGGCATCGGCAATGTTAACATAATAGTCGCCGGCATCAGGATCATCCGCCGTATCAGTATTGACAAAGTGATAGGTTTTGCCGTCAAGAGTGATGGTGTGGTTGAGATAATCCGCAGCCTTGTCCGAATTAAAGTCAATACGGGCGGTGTTCTTGATATCGTTGTCAATCGCCTGAATGGTAAAGACACCTGTCGGAATACCGGTATCCTGCGCCGGATTGGACGCGCTCTGAACACAGGCCAGCGTTTTACTGGCATCAATGGTCAGTTCGGCACCGGCAACAGACTGGACAATCTGAATGGTGCTGCCGTCAGCGGTAAAGCGATTGGCCGAAGGCATATTGTTTTTAATCGCGGTTTCAAAAGCCTTGGTAAAGTCACTGGTCGTAATAATACCGGACGAGATGTCCACCGCAATGTTTTTGGTATTTCCGGTATCCGGCGGAATGGTGGCCGTACCGTTGGTAAAGATGAAGTTATAAGTCGTACCGGTTCCGGCGTCGGTAATGGCAATACTGGAGCCGTTTTCAGGAATTTTGGTAAATTCGAGCTGACCGGCGGCATAGTAAACGTCCTGCGACGTATCGCCGGTTGTTTCACGACCGCCGTAAAGCGTAACGCTGGAAGCGCCGCTCGGAACCGAAGCGCCCATCGACCAGCCATTGGAACTGGTTTTGGTATATTCCAGACTCATGTTGCTGGCATTGCCGAGGCTGTCGTAAATCAGAGCCGAAACTTTGCGTTTGCCGCCGGCGGCCGCATTGGTCGGATCATAAATAGGATCGTCCGAAGGCAGGTTGGCACCGAGGCTTATCTGGTGAGTCGGGGTAGCCGTACCGCCGATATTGGCCAGATTGACCGGACGCAGGTTGGTGCCGTCGATGATGTTGTCATTGATGTAAACGGTGTTGCCGGAGGCATCGTAATAGGCTTTCATATACTTGATGCCGTTGACGTCGACAACCGTCGCATTCGGATTGCCGTCCCAGGGCAACAGCGACCAGGCCTGTGCATAGTAGCCGCCGGTGTTTTTCAGATAGCCGTTTTCATCGACAGAGAAACTGCCGGCGCGGGTATAGGCCCAGAGATCGCCTTCGCCCGGATTGGCCGCCTGATTAACGACAAAATAGCCGGAACCGCTGATGGCTACGTCAGTCGAGTTGGATGTCGCAGACAACAGTCCCTGAGCGCTGATACTCTGCTTGGGCTTGGACTGAACGCCGCCCGGCGAATATAAGCTGGAGGAAGACTGTTTGGTTACCAGGGTTGAAAAAGCAACCGAATTGCTTTTATAACCGACGGTGTTTACGTTGGCGATATTGTCGGAAATGGCACCCATCGAACTTGACTGGGAAGCCAGAGCCGAAATACCGGATTGCATTGCACCAAAAATACTCATTTTTTCTCTCCTAAAGTTTTATTAAAGCAAACCGAAGGTTGCGGCCTTCAAAGCCTCGCCTGCGGCCCGACCGAGGGCAGCCGCCGCCGTTTCTAGAGCGCTGTCATCGTCGCCCCCTTCTTCCGGAGGGGTTGTATTCTCATCATTACCGTCGCCGGCTTCATCGCCGCCTTCGGCAGTATTGTCGTCCGAATTGTCGTCCGAATTGAAATAATCGTCGTTGCGGACAGTCAGGATATCGCCAAGGCCTGCGGTAACGGCATCGCCGAGACCGACATAGACGCCCGAGGAATCGCTGGCAACGCCGGTAACGCGTCCAAAGACCGTGGTAACGACGCTGGCTGCGGTTTCGCCACTGGCAACCTTGGTCGAGACTTCGATTTTATAGGCGCCGTCCTCCAGCTGATTGCCGTTGGAATCCTTACCGTCCCACGTAAACTCGTGAGTTCCCGAAGTAACCTTGCCCTGTTCGGAATAGACGATATTGCCGTTCATGTCCTTGACGACAATCGTCGTGCTGACAACGTTCTTATCCAGGGTGTAGGTGGCTTTCGCCTTGCCGCCTTCAAGCGGCATGACATTGCCGAGCACCTGCGCGACCTTGCCTATGTAGGACACGGCCTGAGCACCAAGATTGGCAATATTCATACTCAAAAGGCTGTCCAGCTTTTCGTTGGTCTGAATGGCCTGTTCAACGCTGGAATACTGAACCAGCTGATTGGTAAATTCGGCCGTATCCATAGGATCAAGCGGATCCTGATATTTCAACTGCGTGGTTAACAGGGTCAGAAAGGTGTTCATGTCCGCCGACAGGTTCTGGGAGGCGGTATTGTTTGTGGTACCCGTCTGAGTGTAACCGTTTAATGCGTTTACGTCTGTCATTGTCTTTCCCCCTAAACTCTGATGTTAAGACCGGTTGTGCCGTTCCAGGACTGATTCTGGAAAGCATCCCCCAAGAGGTCGTTGCCGGCCTCTTTTTCGAATATATCGCCGATGAAGCTGCGCAGGCCGTTTTCTCTTTCCTGATTCTGATTGGCCTGATTGCCGTCTCTGAAGCTGAAGCTCAGCGACCCTTCATCGGTTTGGAAACCAGCATCGTTAAATGCTTTTTCCAAAGACTGCATCTCTTTCTGGAGCGCTTCCATGGTTTCGGGGCGGGTTGAAATAATATGCGCCTGCAGTTTGCCGTCCTTGCCAATCTGCATTTTTATCTCAATATGTCCGAGATCTTCCGGCTTGAGCGAAATATCGATTTTATCAATTCCCTTAACGGCAGATTTGGTAATGTTAACCTTGACCTGTTCGACAACTTCTCGGCTCATTCCCTTATAAACGTCGCGGAAAGAAGTCTGACCGTTTTCCGAGGCAGCATCGGCCTTGGCCGCGCGGACGAATTCACCGCTGGCAACCGTTGCGGTCGTTCCGAGACCAGCAGAACTGACTTCTGCATTGGCAGCGGCCGGCATATTCGCCACACCGGTTTCGGATGCTGCGGAAACCGCGGCATTAAACGCCGGGGCAACATTCAGATTCTGAACATTATTACCATTGCCGGCAGCCAGCTGACTTCCCTGCGATTGCAACGTTTCTGCGGCGTTTTGCGCCGACACGGCCGCAGGCTTGGACGAAACCGTTATGGCTTCGTCGACGCTTCCGGCATCTGCCAGCAGATCCTTAGCGCTTAACTGGGCAATTTTTTCCTCATGAACCGAAACTTTTACTTCGGCTTTGCCTTCGCGGCCGATGACTTCCGAAAGCTTGGCCGCCTGCTCGCTGACTTCCCCGTCTACCAAATCATCAACAAGACCTTGCGCCGAAACGTCTTTTTTAACGGCCTTGTCCTGAACCTGAGCCCTGATGGCTTCCATGTTCAGCTCAACAGCATCATCAACCGGGGCAAAAGCGCTGACATCAATAGCGCCATCCGTTTCAACAGGCTGCGAAGCCGTCATGTTTTGAGCAGTATCCGCCGGTTGAATTCTGAAAACCGGCTCGCCGTTCTGCGGCATCGACATCAGAACCTGAACAGAATCATCGCCGGCAAGCTGCGCGGCCAGTTCAGCACCGGTCATCTGAACCATTTCGCCGGTTTCGGGGTTGATAACATTAATCATTCCCATCATTGACAAATCGGCCAGAGGAACCAGAACAGAAACCGTCAGCTCCCCGCTTTCGTCTCCGGCGTTTTCCGGAGCAGCATCAACAGTCGGCACTTCAGCAGCGGGAACATCTTCGACAGCAGATCCCTCGCTCTCGGGACGGGAAACTTTTTCATTCTGCTGCGCCTGCGCATCTTCACGGGATGCACTTACAGCGCCATCAGCAGAAGCTTCAACCTTATCGCCCTCTTTCCGGTTGTCGTTTTTTGCCGGCTTGTTTTTTTTGTCCGCAACAGGGGATTTATCATCGGAACGAACCTCACGGCGGTCGGAACGATCATCCTTCGCGGCCGCTGCCGCCCGGTCGCTTTCACGAACTTCCGGCCGTCCGGCCTCAGTGCCGCGGTTGAGCATCTGGGCAAAGGCGTCGCTTCCGGTTCCGGAGCTTACGCTTATCTTGCCGAAGTTCATCAAACTGGCCAGCTGGCTTTTAATTTCATTCAGTTCCATAACAGAAAATCCTCAAACAAATTTCATTTGAGGATTAATATGCAAACAGCGTGCCAAATTTTAAAAATAAAATATAGTTTTAATAGTCCGCACATGTGCTGCGACAATAATCGGTAAGATCACTATAAGGATCAGACGAAGGTCTAATATTAACATATTCTTCTAAGGAAACTCCATTACTGAATTCGTATTTGCAAGTTCCATTATATACAGGATCGTTTGGTCCTCCTATATAGTCAATAGATTCAAGATTATCTCGCCAACTAACGCATGACGGACAGGCAACACTGCAATACTGATATTTATACCTTCCACCACACAAACTACTATCAAAGCAGCGGTACGGATACATATTGTCAGGACAATAAACGCTACATTTTGAAGAATCCTGCGGACAGGTCGTTCCGGCACAATACTGATACGTGCCGTCACATTTATAATATGACCCGCAGGGATCCGCTACGACGCAGGAGCTTCCTTCTTGTTTATAACCGGATTTGCAGGACCATGAACTGATTTTGGAGGAGCAGTCGGAGAAGGAGGAGCAGTCTGCATTGTCCGGACAGGAGGAAATGACAGCTGTCCGTTCACGGCACATGTCGGTATAAGCGCGTTCGCATTTGGTTGAGCAGTCATCCCATTCCTTCATGCAGCCATATCCCAGAGCAGTGTTGGGATCGTCGCTGCGGATATGGCAGTTGTCGGAGTAGGCCACCTTGCAGACCGAAGAACATGGCGAAGGATAATATTCGGCACAGCCGTACGGCCCTTCGTCAACCCCGGCCGGACAGACGCAG
>CDZS01039317.1_pt1 | contig 18412 bp, 18 predicted proteins | sample 557751 | NCBI WGS metagenome assembly CDZS01 (sample SAMEA3182113, study PRJEB8094) | gut metagenome | biome: human; feature: gut; material: Stool; isolation source: human stools | place: Canada | collected 2013-05-07 | reverse complement strand
CGATTTACCAATTTCATTAAATAATAAATTTCAGGAACTAACTACATTGTCAAAAAATTCATTACAAGATTCACCATTATATCTTTTTCTTCCGCCAGAACTTTTGTCGGAAAAACCGACGGAAGTCCCAGCTAATTCTCCTGAAGAAAGAATATTGGAAATATGCTCACTCACTGTAGCTTGCTTAACATCAAATAATTAATCGCATCTTCAACAGGTGTGTGTTTGAAGGGTATGTTGATGATGCATGTAAGTATGGTAGTTTCCTTGATTTCAAATTGTAGGTTTTGTAGGTCTTACTGTAAGCTCTCTCTGGCTAAGTCCGAGAGAAGTACGCTGCTCCACCATGGCACTTACGATTGAGGATATATTTTCAACCTCATCAATGTCTTTTACAATTTCAGGATCAACAGTTCTTACATGTTCCTTATAGTCGTTCCAGGTTTTCACAATTATTCAGCCTCCTTTCGAGCAAGGTAATCATCGGCGTATGTAATTATATTATTTCAAGTAATTCCGGAATATCAGGCTTGAGTGTTTCAAAAACCACGTTCAAATCTACATTTCCATAATCGTGGACTATACGATTTCTCAATCCATAGATTGCATTCCATGGAACGTTTCCTCTGTGGAGCTTATATTCATCTGACAATTTTTTTGCATTCTCAGATATTTGAATCATACGAAATAACATGGAATCGAGAAGGACTTCATTTGCATTAAGTTCCTCAATATCAACATTTTTCATATGTGTAACAACAAATTCTAAATCCTGTTTCAACCTTTTAACATAATAAGCATCATTCTTAACATTATCCATATATTTTTACTCCATCTCTTAGTATTTCCTGTGTCAGCTCAAAATTATCTTTCAATTGATTTATATCAAGTACATCAACTTTTTTGTGAAGTGCAGTTCTTATATCCTCCACTAATCCATAGAATTTTAATCCGGTCGCATCTGTCGAAATTAAAAGATCAACATCGCTGGTTGGTTTGGCCTTACCTTTTGAGTACGAACCAAACAGATAACAGAAATTAACATTATATTTATCAAATACAACAGAGCATTTTCTTTTTATATAATCAATATCAACTATACCATTTTCTTCATCAATAGGATTAATCTCGGATATTTTTTCCAACATATATTTGTACTTTATGCTATCTGCCTTTTTTTCATCATTTTCATAAGATTTGTATGAACGCAAAGAAACTCCGAGTATATCCGCAGCTTGATTTTGTGTTAATTTTCTCTCAATTCGTAAAGATTTTAATTCTCCCATGTTTGCACCTCTAAATATAGAGTAGTGCAAATATTGCACTTTGTCAAGCTGCACAGTGCAAAATTTGCACTTTTTTAAAAATTACACGTAACTATTCTACCAATATGTTCTTTGACCAGTTGGAATCACGAGTTTAATGTATAACTACACATAGGTATTGCAACGAAACAACGTATACTCTTCTTAATCTATTATTTTTAACGAGATTAAGAAGAGTATATTTGCATTTTGACTTGTTTTTTGCTACAAATACCGTTATACTTTACTTAAAGTGCATAAAAAATAGAGATTAAGAAAAGTATAGCGATATAATATATTTTGGGTGGAGGTGCAGGATGCTTGTAGGTAGAGAAAAAGAATTACATTTATTGCATGATATACAAAATGATGATAGCTCACATTTTGTGGCAGTATACGGGCGAAGGAGAGTGGGAAAGACCTTTCTGATACGTGAGGCTTTTGGCTATAGATTTGCATTTCAGCATGCCGGTCTGTCAGAGGGAGGAATGAAGGAACAGATATATGCGTTTACGTCATCTCTCAAAGATGCAGGTTATGATGTGAAAAAGCAGCCCAAAAACTGGCTTGAGGCATTTGAAGCATTAAAGGATGTCATAAGATTGTCGAGTGAAAAGAAGAAAATAATATTTATTGATGAGCTGTCGTGGATGGATACTCAAAAGAGTGATCTTATGGTTGCTTTGGAGAATTTCTGGAATGGATTTGCTTCTGCAAGGAAAGATATAGTCCTTATAGTGTGCGCGTCAGCCACATCATGGATGCTCTCAAAGGTCGTACACAACAAAGGCGGATTGTATAACAGATTGACAGAGCAGATACATCTGCGCACATTCTGCCTCAGGGAGTGTGAAGCGTATGTAAAAGCTGCCGGGCTGGCATTAAACAGAAATCAGATATTGCAGTATTATATGATTTTTGGCGGAGTACCTTATTATTGGGGATTTTTGAAAAAGGGATTAAGCCTTTCGCAGAATATTGATAGTATATTGTTTGAAAAGGATGCGCCCCTGCGCGATGAATTTAAGTATTTATATGCTTCTGTATTCAAAAAACCGGAGAACTATGTAAAAATAATAGAAGCTCTTGGGACTAAAAAGGTTGGAATGACAAGGGAAGAAATCATTACAGCGACCAAAATACCTAATTCGGGAGATCTGACAACGAAGCTCGAAGAGCTTGAAAGCTGTGGATTTATCCGCAAGTACAATGCATTTGGGATGAAAAAGAAAAATGCGATATACCAGTTGATGGATTGCTTTACATTGTTTTATTTCAAATTTTTGAAATCAGAACCGACAGATGAGCATTTTTGGACGAACCAGATTAATACGCCCGCAGTGAATACGTGGCTGGGGCTGGCGTTTGAAAGAGTGTGCATGGAGCATGTGGATCAGATTAAGTTTAAATTGGGTATTTCTGGCGTGCTGACAGAGGTAAATTCGTGGTACTGCAAATCAGATCCGGATAATGGCATTTTCGGCTCACAGATTGATATGTTGATTGCCAGAAAAGATCAGGTGATTAATTTGTGCGAGATGAAATATTCGCAGTCAGAATATACCATAACGGAGAAAGTGGACAGGAGCATTAGGAATAAAATAAGTGATCTGAGAGTGGTTTCCGGTACAAAGTATGCGATATACCCAACACTTATTACAACCTATGGTGTAGTGGAAAACTCGTATTCGCAGGAGCTGCAGTCGGTTGTTATGATGGATGATCTGTTTGCCTGAGATAAAAAATTAAAAACCCCATAAATTCCTGTTGACAGATAGGGATTCATGGGGTATATTTATATCAACAATTAATTCATACAAATACAGTATGAATATAGGAGATTAAAACAAAGCATTAACATTACAATGACATCAAGGAGGACACAAACATGTCAAACATTTATCAGGGAACATTAGGACTTATTGGAAATACACCGCTTGTAGAGCTTACACACGTAGAGAAGGCATACGGACTTGAGGCAAGACTTCTTGCAAAGCTTGAGTACTTCAACCCGGCAGGATCAGTAAAGGATAGAATCGCAAAAGAGATGATCGAGCAGGCAGAGAGAGACGGAAAGCTCAAGCCGGGCTCAACAATTATCGAGCCAACATCAGGAAATACAGGAATCGGACTTGCCGCAATCGCAGCAGCAAAGGGATATAAGATTATCATCGTTCTTCCTGAGACAATGTCCATCGAGAGAAGAAACATCATCAAGGCATATGGCGCAGAGCTCGTGCTTTCAGACGGTACAAAGGGTATGAAGGGAGCTATCGCCAAGGCAGAGGAGCTTCATGAGCAGATTCCTGACAGCTTCATTCCGGAGCAGTTTGAGAACCCTGCAAACCCGGAGGCACACAGAAAGACAACAGGTCCTGAGATCTGGAACGATACAGACGGACAGGTAGACGCATTCGTAGCCGGAGTCGGAACAGGCGGAACAATCACAGGAACAGGTGAGTACTTAAAGAGCAAGAACCCTGATGTAAAGATTATCGCAGTGGAGCCTAAGACATCAGCAGTGCTTTCAACAGGAAAAGCCGGAGCACACAAGATTCAGGGAATCGGAGCAGGCTTCGTACCAAACACATTAAATACAGAGGTATATGATGAGATTATCCCTGTATCAAATGAGGCATCATTTGAGTACGGCAAGATTATCGCAAAAGAGGAGGGTGTACTTGTAGGTATTTCTTCAGGAGCAGCTCTCTATGCAGCAATCGAGGTAGCCAAGAGACCTGAGTTTAAGGGCAAGACAGTCGTAGCACTTCTTCCTGACAGCGGAGACAGATATTACTCAACTGATCTTTTCAAAGATTAATATAGAATAGCATAAAAATATGGCTTGTGAAATTTTTCGCTTTTTCACAAGCCATTTTTTTTCTTTTTGTGAAAGCATACTATCTTTTGGGCTAGTATCCATTTTGCCATTTTCAAGATATAGATAATATATTATCACTGAACTATAGATATTCACCAAGCATTTCATTAACGCAATCCCTTATATTCAGTGCGGTTTTCCTTGCCATTGTCATATTTAATCCAATTTTTTGGGCAACCGCGAGAATATCGTCCAGTTCCGGATTTACACCATTTCCATTTACCGTGGTAGCATGCTCTCCACCGATTGAATTACTGTAGGTGAGGTCATACGCCGGTGACAATTTCCAACAGCCTTCATCTTCATCATACAGATAAGTAAAATTCTTCGAATGGTCATCCCTGTTATGCGCATACACATTAAAGCACATAAGTCGATACAATTTTTCACATTCTTCCATAGATTTGGTAAGCTGGAGTGTAAGCTGCATCAGAATATCATAATCGAGATTTGGTATTCTGTGAGATGTTTCTAACAGCCCGGAAGTGGATACCATGTGAATTCTTCTGCTTCTAGAGTCATTAGTACGGTCAAATCTTTTGGTACCAAAATATCCCTTCGTGCGCTCAGAGGAAAATAATCTTACGTTTTCCATTGCTATTCCGCATTCTTTGGCACACATTGCATAATCATATTCCTGTCTGCCTATATCTTTGCTATCATAAGATGACGGGAATTTGATGATCCAATCCTCTCCATCTACCTTTGTAAGTATCTTAGGTCTGGCTCCGCCGGAAGAGCCTCCCTTAGAAAACAGAAAGTCCAGATTATCGCAAGTTTCTGTGCTCAATATTTTTTCACATTCCAGTGCAATTTCATCCAACGATTTCTCATCGTGATTTTTTTCCATTGTTATAACAGGCTGGTAGGTTAAAGCTCCCATTCCGGAAGCCCCTACAATCGCAAGTCTCTCAAGGCTGCCTATATCATATGGATTTATGCCATTTTTCTTCATAAGTCTGTCAACCAACAATCTGCCCCAACCATCAGGCAGACTATCCGCAAAAACACCAAAAAGTCCCTCGAACGGATCTATCTTTGGCATAAAAACCTTCTTTTCCAAAGGCAGCGAAAAAGGGCTTATGGAAAATCCATTTGCTAGCCAGTTACTGTCATACTCAAACGCAGCCAGACGATTTTGGTACAAAGCAATCGTTCCTACGAGTCTTTCATGATAAAAAACTTCCAGCTTATTTAGTCTGTTCATTAATTACCTCCTCGATAGATGCAAATGGCACATTATTAAACAAGTCTTCAAGTTCGTTCTCCACATCAAGAGCTATTGCAATTTTGGTCAAAGATTGCAGGGATATCTCGCCGCTCTGCTCAAATCGCTTAAGTGAACCAAGACTTACACCTGATCTTGCAGCTAATTGCTTTTGAGTAATTTTCTTTCTTTTGCGCAAGCGTACTATCTTTTGTGCAATGTTGTTATTTATTTCTGTCCATGTTTTTTGATATAAGTTAATCATGCTAATATATTATCCCTTTTTGGTATTTTTATCAAGATATAGCTAATATATTAGCTGTAAATATTTTTTGCGCTTAATTCGAAAAATGACGTATCTTTAGATGAATTCCCCTCTCATCAGCAATCTGCTGACAAGTCTTTATATCCTCCTCAGGGAGTACATCCACGATAGAAAGCTGTGTATGCTTGATCATGCGGTTGCATTCCTCAGCAAAATCCAGCATAGCCTCATAAGCATTGTCAAAGGTTGGTCTTGTGACCTTATTGTATTCCTCGGCATTTGCAGCATTCAAGCTGATGGAAACCGAATCAATATACTCAGAAAGCTCCGGCACGATATCCCTTCCGTGATAGAGATTGCCTAGTCCGTTAGTGTTTACGCGGATAGGAAGCTTATACTTTTCCTTCACATATTTAGCTGTTTTCTCAAGGATATCCAGCGCGCAGGTTGGTTCACCGTAGCCGCAGAAGACGAATTCCTCATAGCCTGTAAAATCAAATGCATCGATTGCAGCTATTATCTCATCATATGTTGGGTCCACCGTATGCCATAATGATGTCGCATCGCCTATAGCGTCCTTCTGAGAGCGTATACAGAATGTACAAGCGCAGTCGCATTTATTTGTGATATTTGCATAAACTTCGTTCTTATATGTATAGATTATATCAGCCATTATTTAGTCTCCTCCAATGTGAAAAATCTTCTCTTGAATCCGATTTTATCAAGTACCAGTCCAAGAATAACAAATATTATAGCACTTCCACCGCTTTGTATACAGCTTCCCGGAACAGAAACCGGAATTATTGCGATGAGACCGGTGAAGGCCTGCTTTGTGAAGCCATATGTGATAAATGCCTCTGCAATGGCATAGCCGGTTGCGGAAATTGCGAAAGCTATGATTGTCGATACTACATTTCTCACGGTCACAATTTTATCTGATTTGTTGGTAAACGGGATGGATATGAGTGCCTTTATGATGATTGTTGCAGGCGCCCAGATAGGTGCGGTCAGCAAATCTGCCATGCCACCGCCGATAGCTGCGGCTGTCATTGCATACGGCCATGGAAGGAGGCACGCTGCGATATAGATAAGGCTATCGCCAAAATGAATATATCCGCCATTCTGTCCAACCGGAATGTGGCATATATATGCTGTAAAAATAGTAATCATGGCTGCCATGAGGGCAGTAAATGTGAGTTTTTTAACCTGTGAGTTCATAAAAATATGTTCTCCTTTGTGTTGTGTTAAGCCTGATTTAAGAGCTCAATTGATAATCCGATAAATTTTCTGCGAAGGGTGATAAGAATCACATAAACATCACATCAGCTCCCGTAAAAACTTCTCGAAATTCACTCCGTCATTCGGTGCGGTGTCATCATTCATGGTATCCGCGATGCTGTCATACAGGAATTTTCCGGCGCGCTCAGCGGCCTCCACTGTGGAAAATCCGTTCAGTCTGCTTCCGCATATAACAGAGGCAAACAAATCGCCGGTGCCGGAAAAGCTCACGTCGAAAAAGTGTGATCTGTGGGTTGTGGTGCCGTTTGCGGTAGTCACCAGATTGTAGATAAAGGGCGACTTATCATCCCTGCATTTGATACCGGTGATGATTACATCCTGATTTTTGCCGGACAGGCATCGCAGCTTCTCGCTTATCTCTGTCGCAAGCGGCAGGAGCACATCCTTTCTCGTGTCGCTGTATACCTTTTCGATATCATAGTCTGCCAAAAGGCATGCCTCGGTCAGGTTTGGCGTGATGACATCGGCCTTCCTGGAAAGAGCCTTCATGCCATCCAAAAGAGCGGCAGAGTATATGCCGTAGGTTCTGCCGTCATCGCCCATCACAGGGTCCACGAGCAGCATCGTGTTTTTCTCATAAAATACATCCAAAAAATCCATAAAAAGCTCAATCTGCTTTGAGCCTGTCATGAAACCGCTGTAAATGCCGTCAAAATGGGCATTATTTTTCTGCCAGTTGTCGATGTAGTCCTTAATCATGGCTGTCAGGTCTGTGCATTTATGATATTCATATCCTGTCTGGTTTGTCAGCACTGCTGATGCCATGGGACAGCACTGTACGCCCTGCGCGGACAGTACTGGAATTGCGGCGGTCAGAGAGCATTTTCCAAAGCCGGACAAATCGTTAAAAACGGCTGCTTTCTTCATATATCCTCCAAATTTTTTGGCTGAATTTTTTATGTTCATTTGCGGCGACATTTACTCCCACTAGGCTAAGAAATTATGAAAGCGTATGTTACATGTGAATGTCGCACCACAAATGTACAGTTGTAGGCCAATATAGGATAAGTATACATGCGTCTGACCATATTTCTATGACCAGAAAGATAAAAAAATAAATGCCAGATAAAATGTTTTTGAAAAAGAACGCTGTCTGTGATATTATAGATGTGTATGTAAATACGGAGGTAAAAGCATGTTTCAAAAGAAACAGATTATATATAGTGAAACCCTTGGAGTATGCGTGGTTGACAACATAGTATCGCTTGCGGCATCTAAGAGAGAAAAGGCGGTGCCATACTATGTGCTGAAGCCTGTGTTTGAGGACAAGGTGTCATATATACCGGTAGAGCATCACCGGGTGGTACTGCGTGATATGTTCACCGGAGAAGAAGCTTTAAAGCTTAAGGAAACTGAGCAGTATGAGAAGGATAAGCACCTTAGGCAGGCAGTTGACTATGTACTGGACAAGGTGGCTATAAAATAAAATTACAACAAGGAGGACAGGATTACATGGGACAGCAGCATGCAATACACAAATTTGTGCTGGGAACCAAGGACTTCGATGATAAGCAGTCAGAGTTCATGTACGATAAAGGCTGGTACAGCATCACGGATATAGTAGGCGAGGAGAAAAATATCATCTACAAGTCAAGAAATGCCCAGGAGGCATATCTTAAGTGGAATATCTATATCGGCAGGAAAAAGGAACGCCTCACACCTGAGGAGAGGAAGAGGCAGCGTGAAGAACGCTATGAGAAAAAGAGAGAACAAAACAGAGAGCACCACAGGATATAGGAGGGCATTATGGGCATTTTCAACATAGACAACAAATTTTTCAGAGCATTAAACAAACTGGTAGATATGGTTATTTTGAGCTTTTGCTGGATCATATCATGCATACCTGTTTTTACAATAGGAGCGGCATCCACAGCACTTTACGATACATCGCGCCGTGTCATCCATCACGATGAGGGCTATGTGTGGAGAGGCTACTGGCATGCGTTTAAGGTAAATTTCAAGCAGGCCACCAAGGCATGGCTGGTACAGCTTATAATACTTATCGTGCTTTTGGGAGATATTTATATTACGTGGTCAGGTCTTAAGACAGGCAATCAGTGGGGAACCTTCTCCATCGTGTTCATCATAATGGCACTTATCGCCGCAGCCTGGGCCATATACACATCAGCGTATATTTCACGATTTGAGCAGGTCACAAAGATAACCCTTAAGAATACAATACTCATTCTTATCGCCAACCTGCCGTGGACATTATTGGTCATAGTGATACTTGTGGTATCACTTATACTTGCATGGATTATTATTCCACTCATTTTCATACTTCCTGTCGGCGTAGCACTCACCTATGAGTTTATTTTTGAGCGTATTTTCAGAAAGCTCATGAATGAGGAGGATAGGCTCCGCGAGGAGGAGAAGGATAAGGAGTACAGGGATTAGCATAATAAAAGACAATCATAATAATGCATAAGGAGGAAGCAGCAATGAAGAAAATTGGAATGCTTACCAGCGGAGGAGACTGCCAGGCACTTAACGCAGCCATGAGAGGCGTGGTAAAGGCGCTGGCACACAATGTCGACGAGCTTGAGATTTACGGCTTTGAGAACGGGTACAAGGGACTCATATATGAGAACTACAGAATACTCACATCAAAGGATTTTTCGGGCATCCTGACAAAGGGCGGCACAATACTCGGCTCATCAAGACAGCCTTTTAAGCTTATGAGAGTGCCGGATGAGAACGGACTGGACAAGGTCGCAGCCATGAAAAACACATACAAGAAGCTTGGTCTTGACTGTCTCGTTATCCTGGGCGGAAACGGCACACAAAAGACAGCCAATCTTCTCAGGGAAGAGGGACTTAATATCATTCATCTGCCAAAGACAATCGACAATGATATCTACGGCACAGATGTGACCTTTGGCTTCCAGAGCGCGATCAATATAGCTACAGATGCAATCGACTGCATCCACACCACAGCAGCATCCCACAACCGTGTATTTATCGTTGAGGTTATGGGCCACAAGGTAGGCTGGCTCACACTGTACGCAGGTGTTGCGGGCGGTGCAGACATCATTCTGCTTCCTGAGATACCATACGATATTGACAAGGTCGTAGATGCCATCCACAAGAGAACAAAGGAGGGCAAGGGCTTTACCATTCTTGCAGTAGCAGAGGGAGCCATCTCCAAGGAGGATGCAGCCCTTTCCAAAAAGGAATACAAGAAGAAGCTTGCAAAGAGCAAATACCCGTCAGTATCATACGAGGTTGCAGACCGCATCAGCGAAAGACTCGGTCTTGAGGTCAGAGTGGCAGTTCCGGGACATACACAGCGAGGCGGCAGCCCATGTCCTTACGACAGAGTGCTTTGTACACGTCTTGGCTCAGCAGCAGCAAAGGCCATCATGGATGAGGATTACGGCTGCATGATAGCCATGGTAAACGGACAGACAAAGAGGGTTCCGCTTGCCGACGTAGCAGGAAAGCTTAAGACTGTAGATCCAAAGAGCCAGATGATCAAGGAAGCAAAGCGCACCGGTATCTGCTTCGGAGATTAAGCAGCAATATTAGATATAAGGAAGGTGAAAAGGCGTGTCTTATCAGGCCCTATACCGTAAGTTCCGTCCACAGGAGTTTGATGACGTAAAGGGACAGGAACACATTGTAACAACACTGAAAAATCAGATAAAAGCTGACAGAATAGGGCATGCCTATTTATTTTGCGGCACGAGAGGTACAGGAAAGACCACTGTGGCCAAGATATTTGCAAAGGCAGTCAACTGTGAGCACCCTGTAGACGGAAGCCCATGTGGCGAATGTCCGTCGTGCAGGGCAATCACTGAGGGCTCATCCATGAATGTCATAGAGATAGATGCAGCGTCAAACAACGGCGTGGACAATATCAGACAGATTCGTGAGGAGGTCACATACCGCCCGACAGAGGGCAGGTACAAGGTCTATATCATCGACGAGGTTCACATGCTTTCGGCAGGAGCCTTCAATGCACTTTTAAAAACACTTGAGGAGCCGCCGAGCTACGTTATATTTATACTGGCGACCACCGAGGCACACAAGATACCGATTACTATCCTGTCCAGATGCCAGCGCTATGATTTCCACAGGATTTCCATAGATACGATTGCATCCAGACTCAGCGATTTGATGGAGCAGGAGCAGGTGGAGGTCGAGGAGCGCGCCATAAGGTACGTGGCCAAGGCAGGAGACGGCTCCATGAGAGATGCGTTAAGTCTTCTTGACCAGTGCATTGCATTCCATCTGGGTGAGAAGCTCACCTATGAAAATGTGCTCGAGGTGCTTGGAGCGGTGGACACAGAGGTGTTTTCAAGGCTCTTAAGGCGCATACTCGACGAGGATGTGACAGGCGCCATCCGCATACTTGGCGAGCTCATAGATGAGGGCAGGGAGCTGTCGCAGCTTGTCAATGATTTCACCTGGTATATGAGGAATCTTTTGCTTTTGCAGAGCTCCGACGATATGGAGGAGGTGCTCGACATCTCAAAGGACAATCTTGAGGCGCTTAAGGAAGAGGCAGCGCTTGTAAAGCCTGAGACACTCATCAGGTATATCAGGGTATTTTCCGAGCTGTCCAGCCAGGTAAAGTTTGCATCGCAAAAGCGTATTATGGTCGAGATAGCCATAATAAAGCTGTGCAGGCCGCAGATGGAAAAGAGCTATGATTCGGTGCTTGACCGCATAAACAGCATAGAGAAAAAGCTTGAAAATGGTATACCTGTAGCGGCACAGGCTGCGCAGACACAGGCTGCGCAGACACAGGATATGCAGCAGGCCGCAGCAAGCGGGCCTATAGTGAAAAAGGAGCTTCCCAAAGCAATACCACAGGATATCTCAGAGCTCATGAAGCACTGGAAATCCATACTTTCGGAGATGGGAGCAACATCAAAGGTTTATCTGAACAAGGCTGTGACATCGCTGGGAAATTCCTCTGACCTGATTTTAATGTTTGATGATGAGAATGCATATGAGTATCTCTCTGAAAACCGTGCAGGCTGTATGGATACGCTGGCTTCGCTTATAGAAAAGCGTATAGGCAAAAAAGTCGAGGTGACGGTCAAGAAAAATAATTCCGCAGTCAGCGCAAAGGAAGCGGTTGTGGACTTGACAGATATGATAAATTTTGATATAGAGGAAGAAAACTAAGTTATAAACAGGGCTGGGATTAGCCCATTAAAAACAAGGAGGACGCCAGAATGGCAAGAAGAGGTGGATTCCCTGGAGGAATGCCGGGAAACATGAACAATCTTATGAAACAGGCGCAGAAGATGCAGCGTCAGATGGAGGAGGCTCAGAAGCAGCTTGAGGATGCTGAGGTTACAGCAAAGGCAGGCGGCGGAGCAGTCGAAGTCACTGTTTCTGGAAAAAAGGAAATCACAAAGGTCAAATTATCTGAGGAGGTAGTGGATCCTGACGATATCGAGATGCTCGAGGATCTCATCATGGCAGCAACCAATGAGGCACTTCGCCAGATTGATGAGCAGTCACAGGCATCTATGTCCAAAATTACCGGTGGCCTGGGTGGCGGTCTGTTTTAATGGATTTTTACAGCAGTGAGATATCAAAACTAATAGAGGAGCTGTCACAGCTTCCGGGAATCGGAGCCAAGACAGCGCAGAGACTGGCATTTCATATCATAAATATGCCAAATGAGCAGGCAAAATCGCTCTCTGACGCCATAATCGATGCGAAGGAGCATGTCAGATACTGCAAATGCTGCTATACACTCACAGATGACGAGCTATGCCCCATCTGCAAGGATGCGGCAAGAGACCACAAGACCATCATGGTTGTTGAGAATACGAGGGATCTTGTGGCATACGAAAAGACCGGTAAATATGAGGGAGTGTATCATGTGCTTGGTGGCGCAATTTCACCAATGCTTGGCATAGGGCCGGCGGATATCCGTCTGAAGGAGCTCATGGTACGCCTTGAAAAAGACGTAGACGAGGTCATTATAGCGACTAATTCAAGCCTGGAGGGCGAGACTACGGCCATGTATATCAGCAAGCTCATCAAGCCTACCGGCATCAAAGTGACACGAATCGCAAGCGGAGTTCCCGTAGGAGGCGATTTGGAATATATTGACGAGGTGACCCTGCTTAGGGCGCTTCAGGGAAGAACAGAGATATAAATGATAGAAGGAGACATCATGAACAATCTTGAACTTGAGAAGATGGCGAATGAAATTCGCAAGGACATTGTGACAGCAGTTCACAGTGCCAAATCCGGACATCCGGGTGGATCACTTTCATCAGCAGATATTTTTACATATCTGTATTTTGAGGAGATGAATGTAGACCCTGCCAATCCTAAATGGGAGGACAGGGACCGTTTCGTGCTCTCAAAGGGACACGTAGCACCGGGACTTTACTCTACACTCGCAGAGAAAGGATATTTTCCAAAGGAGGATTTAAAGACACTCCGTCATACAGGCTCATATCTGCAGGGACATCCTGATATGAAGCACATCCCTGGCATTGATATGTCAAGCGGCTCGCTCGGACAGGGTGTATCTGTCGCAGTAGGAATGGCTGCAGCAGGAAAATATGACAAGAAGGATTACCGTGTATACACACTCACAGGAGATGGCGAGATTCAGGAGGGACAGATTTGGGAGGCAGCCATGTGGGCAGGCCACCGCAAGCTCGACAACCTCGTAGTCATCGTTGACAACAATAACCTCCAGATAGACGGTTCTGTTGAGGATGTATGCTCACCATACCCAATCGACAAGAAGTTTGAGGCATTCAATTTCCACGTAATCAATATAGACGGCAATGATTTCGACCAGATCAGGGCAGCCTTCAAGGAAGCCCGTGAGACAAAGGGCATGCCTACAGCCATTATCGCAAAGACTGTAAAGGGCAAGGGCGTATCATTCATGGAAAATGCCGCAGGATGGCATGGAAAGGCTCCAAATGACGAGGAGTATGAAATCGCAATGGCAGATTTAGAAAAGGCAGGTGAAGCATTATGTCAGAAGTAAAGAAAATCGCTACAAGAGATAGCTACGGAAACGCACTCGTAGAGCTTGGAAAAGCCCACGATGACCTTATTGTACTTGATGCTGACCTGGCAGGTGCCACAAAGACCTGTATATTCCAGAAGGAGTTTCCTGAGCGTCACTGGGACTGCGGAATCGCAGAGTGCAATATGACAGGTATCGCAGCAGGACTTGCTACATGTGGCAAGGTGCCTTTTATCAGCTCATTTGCCATGTTTGCAGCAGGCAGAAACTATGACCAGGTAAGAAACTCAATCGGATATCCTCATCTCAATGTCAAGATAGGTGCCACACATGCAGGAATCTCTGTAGGTGAGGACGGAGCTACACATCAGTGCCTCGAGGACCTTTCACTCATGAGAGAAATCCCGGGCATGGTTGTAATAAATCCATCAGACGATGTGGAGGCAAGAGCCGCAGTAAAGGCAGCATACGACCATGTGGGCCCTGTATACCTTAGATTCGGCAGACTTGCAGTGCCTGTAATCAACGACACACCGGACTACAAGTTTGAAATCGGAAAGGGTATCGTACTGGGGGAAGGCAAGGATGTATCTATATTTGCAACAGGACTTGAGGTATCAGAGACACTTGAGGCAGCAAAAATGCTCGCAGCAGACGGCATAGATGCTGAGGTTATCAATATCCATACAATCAAGCCAATCGACAGAGAGCTGATTGTTAAATCTGTATCAAAGACAGGCAAGGCAGTCACAGTAGAGGAGCACTCTATCAATGGAGGACTCGGAAGTGCTGTGGCAGAGGTACTCTGTGAGGAGCAGCCTGCAAAGCTTCTGCGTATCGGTGTAGAGGACCGCTTCGGCGAGTCAGGACCGGCAGTGGAGCTTATCCACAAGTATGGACTGGATGCAGAGGGCATCTACAACAAAGTAAAGAATTATATGAAGTAGTGGGAGTGTGAGCTTCGCACTTTAAGGCTGTGTTCACCGGTGCAGCATACAGTATATTCCTCAGAAAAATATGAAGTCAGCCGCAGGATTTCGTGTGGATAGCGTGTTGAATGAGTTTAGTCATTCTTGCTATTTTACATAATGGAACCCTGCGGCAGTTCATATTGTTTTCTTCAGAATATACTGTACGCTTTCCGGTGGATTATAGGGTGTCGAGTGCGAAGCAATTGACTGCTTCATATGGGAAAAGTCGGGCGCATGGGTTCATGCGTCCTTTTTTCGTTGGGGATTAACTGCAAAATACCTTTATAATCGCACAATTTTGCATAAATTTACATTTTGCAAGTGCTATGCTGACCGAAAAAGGAGGCTGGCATGATAGATATTGTGACGAACAACGTCAGGCAGATTGGCACACCGGCGGATGAGGGCCGGGTTTACATATCGGAGAAAGCGTACAAGTGCATAAAGACGGAGGGCTTTAAGGATAAAGAGGTTTTTGTACTTATGGGGCATACGGAGAGCAGCGGAGGCAGGTATGCCACATTTGTGGAGGCGGCGATTGCAGTATATGATATGGAGTTTGACAAAAATGCGCCTCTTTGGACCAACAAGGTATGGAGCAGGGTGTTTGCGGAGATAAAGAAAAGCTACGAGGAGCTGATTATCGTCGGATGGGCATTCAGGCAGGAGGATTTTCCGGCTGAGCCAACACCCATGCTTGAAAATATACACAGGGAGCATTTTGGCGGCGCTCATCAGCTTATGTTCCTTTTGAACAGGACCGAGCAGGAGGAAAACTTCTTTATCAAAAAGAATAATCATCTGAAGAAAAAGACAGGATTTTTTGTATATTACCGCATGAATGAGCATTGTGATAATGCTGACAGCTATAATGAAACTGACACCTGCAATAAAACCTGCAGCTATAGTAATGCAAACAACAATAATAAAATAGACAGTTATAGTAATGCCGATGACAATAATAAAAGCAGCAACCGGTATGAGGACACTGACACAGCGGCCAAAAGCAGCTACAGCCGGATACATAGAAGAGCTTCGGCAGATGACAGGATCAATGTGTCGTTTCCTGAGGAATTTGGCAGCATATCGAAAGAACGTGGCCGGTACAGAAAAGCCATGGAGGCAGGAAAAGAAGAGCGCAAGGGTTCGTTTGCATCTGTAGTGATGATTGCAGCGATAGCAGTGCTTATAGTGCTTATCGGGCTTAAAGCCGGCGCTGGAATGAGCGGCACAATAGACAAAAAGGAGACACTTCCTGCCATGTCCACAGAAGAAGATTTAATTCCAGTGGAAAAAATATCCGGTGAATGGTATACTGACAAGTAACAAACACTTTGGAAGTAGAACAAAAGGATAAGATTATGGCACAGAAATCAGACTTTAAAACTGTCGAGACCGATTTGGACGAGCTCGAGGAGAAAATACGAAAGCATAGAAGAAAAATAGCAAAAAGAATAATAATAGTCGTGGCAGCAGTTGTGGCTTTATTTCTTATAGTATGGTTGTGGATGGCGCTGCGCACCTACAAGTCATTTGACGTCAAAAACAGCGTGGAGCAGAAGGACAAGAGTGCGGTGTCGTTCGTGGATTTCTGCGGAGCGGTAGTGGAGTACAGCAATGATGGCGTATTGTATACAGACTCGGACGGAAACCGTATATGGAACCAGGCATTTGAGATGTCATCGCCACAGGTAGTCACATGCGAAAGCTTTATGACTATCTATGACAGGGGTGGAACAGACCTCTATATCATGGACAAGAAGGGAGTAAAAAAAGAAATAGGAACATCGTGGCCTATCATAAAAGCCTGCATAGCAAGCCAGGGCACAGTGGCAGTCCTTGTCAGTGAGAATGAAAATTATTATGTAAAGCTGTATGATGTAAACGGAAAAGAGCTGGCAAGTGGTGAGTTTTTCGGAGAACAGAAGAACATACCTGTTGATATAGCTCTTTCATATGATGCTAAAAAACTGGCTGTAGATATGATAGATGTCTCCGGAGGAAAGACGGACAGCGTTATATCCTTTTACAATTTTGGATCAGTAGGACAAAATGAGATAGACAACAATGTCGGCACTTACAAGTATGAGAATCAGCTCATACCTGAAATAGCATATGTTTCCGACAGCAGGATGATAGCAGTTTCAGATCAGAATATTATGGTATTTGACGGAAGCCAGAAGCCAAAGCTGAAGCAGACTATTAAGCTGGAAAAGCTGATAGACAGCGTATTTTACAATAATAAATATATAGGAGTAGCATACTCCAACAATGATAAAAATTGCACCAGTCATATCAAGCTTTATGATTTTAACGGTAAGATGCTTATGGAAAACGACACAGCTATTGCCTACAATAGTATAGAGTTTGACAGCAATAACGAGGTGTGCGTCACAGGAGACACAGCCTGTGAGATATACACCATACACGGAGTCAAGAAATTCTATCATACATTTGACAACAAACTGTACAAGGTGATGTATAAATCGGGTATGAATAACTATATCTTCATCTATGACGGCGCAATGGACGAGGTGAGACTGAAATGAATTGGCTGTTAATTGCGGTAATATGTATTATTGCGTGGAATGTGGTGAGAGGCTACACAAGAGGTGTGCTTCGCATGGTATATTCGCTTGCAGCCTGGATAGTAATGCTTGCTGCATCAACCATGGCAGCCCCATATGTCAGGGATCAGATATTATCACAGACAGGAATAGAGCCCGTAATTTTAAACGGTATTGAAAAACAAATAGCTGCACAGGGACAAAAAGCCACAGGAGATTTTGATATGGCAAACATATTGCTGCAGCAATCCGGAGCATACGACACCATATCCGCACAGCTTACAAATGCCATTATGACAGGTTTGTCATTTTTTATAGTATTTTTTTTGCTGGGAATAGTGGCATACATAGTCCGTCACATCATCAGGAAAATAGAAAGGGTGCCTGTTATTGGCACTGTGAACCGGATTGCAGGCTTTGCAGTAGGTTTTATTAAGGGAATGGTCATCGTATGGCTGCTCCTTGCCCTGACATCATTATTTGCTGCATCTGAAATGGGACAGACAATGACAGCATATATAAATGATTCTATGATGCTTAAGTATCTGTATGAAAACAATCCTGTCATAAAGCTGATAGAAAATATACTGTAGCTTAAACCGGTGTAATAATGCATAAAAGAGAAAAGTACATAAGCAATAGATGGTATGTGGATAAGTATGTAAATACAATATATAGTTGTGTAAAAACAATGAGAAAAAAATATATATAAAAAGATAAAAAATGTGTTGACTTTATGCGACACAGATGATATTATATCAAAGCTGACTCGCGAGACACATTGAGTTGTAGAGCTTGTGAGTTACAATTTACAGACATGACTTTATAAATATTGCTTTGAAATAAGCTGATTAAAAAAGTCGTGAAAAAAGTTCTTGACAAATGAAAAACATTTTGATAGAATAAACAAGCTGTCGCAAGACAGAGAACTTAAAACAGAGTTCAAAAAAATAAAAA
>CDZS01011944.1_pt1 | contig 18759 bp, 10 predicted proteins | sample 557751 | NCBI WGS metagenome assembly CDZS01 (sample SAMEA3182113, study PRJEB8094) | gut metagenome | biome: human; feature: gut; material: Stool; isolation source: human stools | place: Canada | collected 2013-05-07 | reverse complement strand
CACCTTAAAGATAAAATCAACTTAACGAATAAAGACAAATGAGCTTCTTAGAGAATAATTTCTTCCTGTTGGCTATCACCTTCGGGATTTTCTTCTTTGCCAAATTGCTTCAGAAGAAAACAGGACTGGTATTATTAAATCCTATATTGCTGACCATCGCCCTATTAATCATCTTCCTTAAAATGACAAATATCTCATACGAGACCTATAATAAAGGAGGACATCTGATCGAGTTCTGGCTCCGCCCGGCTGTTGTTGCTTTAGGCGTACCTTTATATCTTCAATTGGAGATGATAAAAAAGCAGTTATTGCCTATCCTTCTGTCTCAACTGGCAGGCTGCATTGTCGGAGTTATTTCAGTAGTGCTGATTGCGAAGTTCATGGGGGCTTCCCAAGAAGTAATCCTGTCTCTAGCTCCCAAATCGGTTACGACTCCGATTGCGATGGAAGTAACCAAAGCCATTGGCGGTATTCCATCACTGACGGCGGCAGTTGTTGTGGCAGTTGGTTTATTAGGAGCAATCTGTGGTTTTAAGACCATGAAAATCATGCGTGTAGGCAGTCCGATCGCCCAAGGGCTTTCGATGGGGACAGCCGCTCATGCTGTCGGAACTTCCACCGCAATGGATATCAGCAGCAAATATGGGGCATACGCCAGTCTGGGACTGACACTGAATGGAATCTTCACTGCACTGCTCACACCTACGCTCCTTCGATTATTAGGTGTCTTGTAAAAACAAAATCTCTTGATTTTCCGTTATATAAAGAGTTAAACGCAAAAAGCAATTTTATGATTCCATTTAAAGATATCACATTAGCAGACAAAGACACAATCACCTCATTCACGATGAAAAGTGATCGCCGCAATTGCGATCTTTCATTCTCCAATCTTTGCAGCTGGAGGTTCTTATATGACACTCAATTCGCAGTGGTCGACAACTTTCTGGTATTCAAGTTCTGGGCGGGAGAACAACTTGCTTATATGATGCCCGTAGGCACAGGAGATTTGAAAGCAGTATTGTGGGAACTGATAGAAGATGCCCGCAAAGAGAACCAGCATTTCTGTATGCTGGGAGTGTGCAGCAATATGCGCGCTGATCTCGAAGCTATCCTTCCGGAACAGTTCACTTTCACAGAAGACCGCGACTATGCGGATTATATTTATTTGAGAAGTGATCTATCTACGCTGAAAGGGAAGAAATTCCAGGCGAAAAGAAATCATATCAACCGGTTCCGCAACACTTATCCGGATTACGAATACACACCGATTACCCCGGACCGTATTCAGGAATGCCTGGATCTGGAAGCAGAGTGGTGTAAAGTGAATAATTGTGACCAACAGGAGGGGACAGGCAACGAACGTCGCGCCCTGATTTATGCTCTCCACAACTTCGAGGCACTCGGACTGACGGGAGGTATCTTGCATGTGAACGGTAAAATCGTCGCATTCACATTCGGTATGCCTATCAATCATGAAACATTCGGCGTACATGTAGAAAAAGCGGATACCAGTATTGAAGGTGCGTATGCCATGATTAATTATGAATTTGCCAACCGGATTCCCGAACAATATATCTATATCAACCGGGAAGAGGATTTAGGTATTGAGGGTTTGCGCAAAGCCAAACTGTCTTACCAGCCGGCAACGATTCTGGAAAAATATATGGCTTGCCTCAAAGAGCATCCCATGAATATGGTAAAATGGTAAATCCATTATAAATATGATGATAAAGGAGCAAGTAAAAGCATTGTGGAAAATCTGTTTTGACGATAGTGAAGAATTCGTTGAAATGTACTTCAGACTGCGCTATAAAACAGAGGGGAATGTCGCCATCCAAAGTGGCGATGAGGTAATCTCTGCGCTTCAGATGCTTCCTTATCCGATGACTTTCGGCGGAGAAACAGTGCAAACTTCCTATATTTCAGGAGCCTGTACGCATCCCGATTTCCGAAGCAAAGGGGTTATGCGAGAGCTCTTATCACAGTCTTTCGCCCGGATGCTGCGGAATGGAGTATATTTCAGTACATTGATACCGGCAGAGCCCTGGTTGTTCGACTATTATGCCCGCATGGGATATGCTTCCGTATTCAAGTATTCAACTAAAGAGATCGTTTTACCGGAGTTTATTCCTTCTAAAGAGATAGCGGTCAGTGTGGTTCCGGTATTTCAGGAAGAGATTTATTCTTATTTGAATAAGAAGCTTTCCGAACGGGCTTGCTGTATTCAGCACACGCTGGAAGACTTTCAGGTTATTATGACTGATCTTGCCATCAGCGGAGGATACTTATTTGTAGCCAGACAAGAAAACGAAATCAAGGGGGTGACTATTATATATAAAGGAGACAAACATATCATTATCAATGAGCTTTGCGCTGAAGATAAAGATGTGGAATATAGCCTATTGTATGCTATCAGGCAACACACCGGATATAAGCGCATGGTTCAACTCTTACCTCCCGAAGATCAACAGCCTCAACATCCGTTGGGCATGGCACGTATCATCAATGCCAAAGAAGTGCTGCAAATCTATGCCGCGGCTTTCCCCGAAGATGAAATGCAGTTGGAATTATCGGATAAACAACTGTCGGTAAATAACGGTTATTATTATCTGTGTAAAGGGAAATGCATGTATAGTACCGAGCGACTGCCCGGTACACATATACAGATGAATATTAGCGAACTAACCGATAGAATACTCCAGCCGTTAAAGCCATATATGAGCTTGATGATGAATTAAGACACGAATTACACCACCTAGGAAGAGTACGAAAAAAGAGTTGCAGATAATTCCTTCATATCTTTACTTATTTATATTCATATCTGTTTCTAATACATATACCATTTGAGGGTCAATTTCCGCTGTACGTTCACCATCTCCCTGACGGGTGTGTTGCACAAAGAGATGGAGCTTCCGCTGTTTCTTCCAGAGTTCCGTATCATGAGACGGTTCCCAGGCATCCACGGAAAAGTCGGTCAAATCCGTTATCGTCCATTTACTAATGCCGACGTCGGACGCATGTACCATCGATACACGGCTTCCCCGTTCTTCGTCGCGGAAAATATAAAAGACTTCCCCACCCTCTACCACAATACGCGGACGGGCAATAGGTATCATTTTCGTACCGCCACCCTTCAAGGTAAAAGGTGTTTTGCGATCTGTGATCTGCCGTTGATGCCATACTTTCCCATCGTTCCAGACGATACGATATTGGGGCACGTTACTGTCGGGATCCCGCCAATAAGTGGCTATATACGGATTTCCTTCTGCATCGGCACTCATACTTGTTTGATTAATCAACTCACAATTTTGAGGCAAACGACAGGCATACTCTGCATTAGACAATTTGATAGGAAGTTCATATTGCTCTCCACTTGATTTATACCAAGTCACTCCATTATCAAACGAACGGGCATAACATATATCATGGTTTGTTTCCACATGCCAGCTTTCGCGCCACACCCACGAAAGATGGATGGTTCCTTTCTCATCGACATACATTTGCCAATAAGCATTCCGTTTATTTTCTCCATCAATCAGTATATCCTGCACACGAGTCCATTTATGTTCTTTCAGCGAATAACGGTTCATCACCAAGTTGCCACGACCGGAAGAACCGGAACGGTAAACAAACAGTAAATCTCCTCCGGATAAAGAATAAAACTCCGGATAGGTGACATTTCCTTCGTCAACTCCGGTCATCGGTATTTTATCTCCCAGTTCCAGAGAACCGGGAGCAATGCTCCGGCAATAATTCAGTTTATGTCCATGATGATCGAAAGACACGTGTATGTAACCTTCTCCATCCACCATCATACTGATTACATTATGAGCATCCTTTACATTTCCCTGATATTGGGTGCGGTGTAAAGTCCATTGTTTCGAATCCAGTTTCCGTTTTCCAAGTATCAGATAGCCGTCGTTATCGTAATAACTGATATATTGTTCCTCACCGTGCGTCACCAGCGAGTTATTCCGAAAGACCGTCGTATTGACCGAAGTACAGCTATATCCCTTTCCTACTTCCACCAAACGCTGGGAACAGACAAGAGTAGGAACAAGTATTATTCCGCAAAGTAGTAGTAATATCCGTTTCATGCTTATCTTCTTTTTTATTTGTCAAAGATGGAAAGAGTCCATTTTTCATGCCAGGGAATTGTTATCTTTCCGTCTTTTACAAGTACAGGCAGCCATACATAGCGTGAGTCTTCCAAGTCTTTCTTTTTCCAGCGGTCGAACATAGCGATGTATGCGTCCTTCTTTCCGATAACAGGCTGAACGTAAGTACTCTGCGCGTAAAACGTTTTATCCGCATCCGGTCCCGTACAAGGATTACCGATCGTTTTCCACGTTCCCATAATAGAATCGGCCACTGCTATTTCGGCCACATTCGGATCCCAGCCTGTGCAACCAGAGCTTAACATATAGTATTTACCATTATATTTAAACACAGCCGGAGCTTCACGAGACTCTTTGACGAAATTACGAGTAAACCGTCCGCTGGGTTTCAGATAATCATCAGTCAAAAGACTAATATACATGGTTTCATTATTTTCCGAAGAATAGAACTGATAAGCACGTCCGTCATCATCCACAAAAACTGTCTGATCGCGGCTCATCGCATTGTTCGGACGGAAACTTCCCTGATAGACGAACGGTCCGACAGGAGAATCGGCAATCGCCACGCCGGCACAAGCCTTACTGTAATCGGCACTTTCCACATGTGCCCACATTACAAACTTACCGGTCTTCTTATTAAAGATGACTTTCGGACGTTCCAACACTTTGGAGGGATGCAGGTCATGATTCGGATCGTCTTTGACTGCCGGAAGCACAATTCCTTCAAATTTCCAATTCAGCAAGTCTTTAGAAGAGTAGCAACCGACTCCGGTCACGTCTGTACGATAACACTCCCACGTAGCCCAGTCCGGCAAAATCGTTTTTCCTTTCTTGTATTCACCATACCAATAGTAAGTACCATTGTGATAAAGAAGTCCGCCACCATGGGCATTGATCGGATTTCCATCCGTATCATTCCACACTTGTCCGGGGATAAACGTCGTGTTCTTCTGTGCCTGCATTGATACAGGCAATAACAACGCACAAACGACTCCTGATAATATACACTTGATTATTCTGCAATGTCTATTCATATTCATGATATTAAATAAGATTTCTTGTTTACAAAGATAGATGATACATTAAATATAAAGGTACACTTATGTGTCAAAAAAGGACTAAAAAACAATCATTCTCCGCTAAATGTACCCTATTACGGAGCATTTGCACTTCGATTTTAGCCCGCGTTTATCATATAATACGATAGGGATAGGGATTTCACCTATCGGGCTGCCTGTAAAAAAGAGTTTCTTCATTCAATATCAATCGAATAAGATATTTTTCACTTCACCACTTGCCAGACGAACCGTCACTTGTTTTTTATTCTCCGATACATTGACAAACTTCACCGGATTCAGTTCTTTTGAAGTAAAACGGCTCTTCCCGTCACCCTTTTTCCACAATTGAAGCGTCACATATATCTTCTCACCGGACAATTGATCGGAAACCATGTTTAACGCACATTTCTCACTCACAGGATGCACCCCCTCCGGATATACCGTATATACTTTCTCCCAACCCGCCAATGGTATCATTGCCAATTCATATTCTCCGTTAGAGAGTACCGGAATGCGCTGTTTATTCACCTTGCGACAGATTTCTTTTATATCCGTATCCAAACGAGGCAGTGAATAATGTCCCAAACAAATCTCCGTCGGCTCTGAAACGGAAACTTTATCTATCCGCAGAATTCCATCCGGCAGCGGAATATCCGCCAACTGATATTTCACCGTACTATCCGTTTCGAGCACAGCATCACGACGATACACTCCCTTTTCAAAGCTTTTGAATGTATATAACCGCAACACTTCCCATTCTCCTTTTTTATTCTTCGTTCCATAATTCATGGAGATCTCTCCGTTCTTTCCGTCTGCCATCCAAGGGAGCTCCGTATGATAAGCCAGTTTATTATAATTTTCCGTGCTGCGGAACTTCTGCCAGTCTTTTGCCACAGTCTCATGACACCATGAACGCATTTCAGATCCTCCGCAGTTTGGATAATTGGTTATCAACAGATTGGTTCCCTGCTGAAACTTATGATACACTTCTCCTTTCTTCAGCTCTTTTTCCCAAGGACCGCTGTTTTCCGTAGCCGACCAGAATTTGGAGTTTTCCGGCAACAACAGACTAAGGAAAGCCTTTCCACACCAATAGACGCTACCCCGGCAACTATAAATCTGAACGGCAGGAGCAAAAGGTCCGTAAAATCCCATAGTCGGAACGCCATCTTCCAGAAATACCGGACTTTCCAGAAACTGGAGCAATGTAGAAGAAGCTATCCTCCTTATCCATCCGTAATTCACACTGCCACTTTCGTCATATTCATACAAGGACAAAGGAGCCGTCGCAGCAAAACGATAGCAGATGCTCCGTCCCCACATATTCATCCTGCCATCACGACTGAACATAAATGGATAGTTATCAACCATATCGTGTTGATTTTCCATAAACTGCCTTGCATATTGAGGGTATTGTTTCTTCCCGAACATTTCCGCCCAAACAGGTCCGTAAGTCTGATAAGCCCACGCACTGTAATAGTCGTAAGCCGGAGCATCATTATACCAGCCTTCACCCCGATAGCGTTCGAGAAGTTTTTGCAGATTCGACTCCAGGTAGCTTTCGTTCACGACATATCCCTGATCTTTCAAAAAACTCAAAATAAAGACATTGAAAAACATCCAGTTGGAACCGATAGTCGGTCCCTCTCCATAGCTCAACATCGTAGCAGCCAGCGAATCTTTCTGTTCTTTGGTGAGAGGATTCCATAACACTTCTTGTGCTGCTTTCATTGAAATTGCCAAAGAGCCCAGTTCCAACAATGTCTGACTGGGACCTCCCGTACGATGCGGAATATAACTCTGACTTTCAGGATTAGAGATATTTATCAACTGATGACGGTAATAATCTGCTACCTTTATCCCGTTCATCTCTAGTTCGGGATTATCTTTTAAAAGAGGGGCAGCTACGAATAAAGTGCGTGCCAGCCCTTCCAGCTTCGCCACCGGGATTTTTCCCGGAGTTCTCGGATATGTCTTTTCCAGCTGTTTCGGGAAATACATCTGGTCGTCTAATGTATGTATATAGTTGAACGCACCTTTCAATAAATACTCGCCCGCCTCTATCCAGTGCCGGCGTGCCATTCCCGTATAAGGACTTTTCTGGTAATCCGGCTGCCGGACGGTGAATATATTTTCCTGCGCAGAGGCGACAGAGAGTCCTAGTGATAAAATAGCAAACAAAAAAAGTAACGCAGATCTTGCTTTCATGGTAATGATCGGTTTATAATGTTAGATTCACCGCAAAAGTAAAGCTTTATATACAAACATTTGTCTGAATATCATTCATAAAAGCCCAAATTTAAGTCAGAATTGCATTTTTAGTATCAGTTGAACGATAAATTGTTTCCTTTGACGGATATGTAGCCCTCTGCACATCAATGTATTCACTTTATCCCAAATATTGAGGGAAAGGATTCCCAGTTAGTCGGGAACAGATTCCCACTTAATTGGGAAAGTATTCCCTCATTTTGCGGGAATAAATTCCCTTAATATGAGAGAATACTTTCCCACAATATATGGGACAATCAGAACTAATACTTGTCTTCAACCAAGAAAAGGAAAGGGGGATGGTATCTGGCTATGAGAAATGCCTTAAAATACTATGAGAATAAGGTGGATTTTGAGCCAAAATATGGGAAGACTTATGAGAAATGCCGTTTTGAAAAAGTATTTCTCATAAGATATCTATTTGATTATCTTTTATTTATCAAAAAACTATGAGAATATGAGAAATGAAATGACCAAATCTTTTTCAGGAACCTAAGTTCAAGTTATAAATGCGACAGTTGATTGAGAAGATAGTTTAGAAAACTATTTTTAGAGAGAAGCAGATGAAAAAAACTCTTCATCTTGCTTCTCCCTTGGAATAAAGTTTCTATCTTGCTCCCTCAATCTCCTACCAAATCAGTCGCATAATGAAACAATTAACCGAAGGACAAAGATACGAATTGCAAGCGTATCTGCAAGCAGGAATTAAAAAAGTGTTATTTACATCATTCATATTCAGCTTATTATTTATAGCGTAATTTGTGTAGCATTTTTTATGCTACACAAATTACGCTATAAATAATAACTCCACTAAACCTTTATCGAACATTAATTTCTGTATTGTTCCGCAACTATCCTTAGTCAGCCATTATCTTCACATCGGGCGAAGGAACACGGAACCAATATTCTACCCATTTCTTTTCTTTATCCGGGCTTGAGAACGATAGCTTAATCAGGTTGTCATGGAGACGTTCAACACTAATTTCATTCTCTGTTCCTGCCATGAAAACGGGGTCGGATGATTTACTTATTATCTCTACATACAAATTGTCCGAAGGCAAACGATACTCGCCTTGAGAGAATATAACAGCATTCGACTTTGCATCCCTGCCACGTGTCATTATGTTTATAAAGGTTTTATCTGCAGAGATCACCTTTAAGACCGGTAACAATGCGATTCGATAATCATGTTCACCGGGTTGTACGAGACAACTTTGCCACACTCCCACCAAGTTCTTATTAGTGACTTCCTGACCACTGGGAATGGTAAGTTCGGGGATATTCATATTCGGAGCATGGTCATTTTTCTTTTTCGACAGGCTGAACATCACGGGAATAGTGAAACGCACTTTGACAGTCTTGCCATCCGCTACCCCCGGCGTCCATTTGGGCATTGCTTTCACTACACGCAAAGCCTCTTCATCCAACAGGGGATCAACTCCTCTCACCACTTTTTCCTGTCCCAATGTTCCATCTTCCATCACTACGAACTGGATAATCACACGACCTGAAACACCTTTCTTCTGGGCTTCAACCGGATATTTTACATTAGTAGACAAGTATTTCATCATGGCTTGCATGCCTCCTGGGAACTTCGGCATCTCATCAGGAACTAAATAAACTCCCTCACTATCTATTCGGGGAATGGACTCTTTCTGTGCAAACAACGGCAAACACAGAAACAACGCAATGAAAAGACTGACTAGTTTTGTATGCATGGCTTTTCGTTTTAAGGTTGAACAATAAACGAAGATAACATCTTTACACTAAAAGACCAACAAAAAAATCGTTTATTTTCCTCATACACAGCAGTTATTTATTGCACAATAAATGCTGTTGCCACCAAGCCACAAGTAAATAACAAATAAAGATGTGAGTTCGGGATAAGAAGTATCCTCATCCCGAACTCACATCAAAAAAGAAATATCATTTAATTGTTTACCAATACAGCACCTCCCTGTGGAAGAAGTTCCAGCTGCACTTTACCGTTCTCTTTCACTTTCAACGGCACAAGCTGTGGCTCTCCTTTCTTATCATCCTTATACAGGGTAACCGTTTTTCCGGCAAACATCTCTAAATCCAGTTTCAACTTCAACGTTTCTTTTCCTGCATTCACAGCAGCCAGATACCAAGTATCATTGTGACGACGTGCCAACACGACATATTTCCCAGGATATCCATCAATGAAGCGTGTCTCGTCCCAAGTGGTAGGAACCGCTTTCATATAGTCCATACAAACAGGAGAAACATCTTTCAGGTTATTGGGAGCAAGCGCAAAGTTTTGTACCGGATTCTGGAATAATACGGTAGTGGCCAGTTGGAATATATCAGTAGTGCGACGCGTAGTTCCTCCGTCATTGTTGCGGTTCAGTCGTTTGTTCAGGAAACAACCGCCGAATTCCATGCTACCCACCGTATTACGGATAAACGGATGCAGACAAGCATTGAAAGCCTCTTTATCGCAGAAGTGCTGGTTAAATACCATATTCTCGGATGCCAGTACGGCTTCACTACCTACATAATTCGGATACATGCGTTCCCATCCGCGAGGGATTGTACAACCGTGGAAGATCACCATCAGGCCGTGATCGTCGGCATCACTCAAGATATCTTCATACAGGCACATCGTCTCTTGCTTGTCACCACCAAAGAAATCGACTTTGATGCCTTTTACTCCGAGGCCCTGTAACCATTTCATCTCCCGTTTGCGGATAATGGCGTTGTCCATGTGATTAACCGGTCCTTGCTCAATATCATTCCAATAACCGGAAGAGCTATACCATAAGAAGAGTTCCACGCCTTTACTACGTGCGTATTCTACCAAAGACTTCATGCGTTCGCGACCGATGTTCGTATCCCACCAGTTATCAATCAACGCATACTCATATCCCATTGCGGCAGCAAAATCAATATATCGCACCTGATCGTCATAGTTGATACTACCATCCTGCCAAAGAATCCAACTCCATGTGCCACGTCCGAAACGGTAATCATATTTTGTTTCATAAAGAGGACGTACGACATCCCACGCAACAGTTGTTTCCACAATCGGTTTCAAAGTTTCGCCAACAGTTATGGTACGCCAGGAAGTGGCACCGGGAAGAGCGAACGCCGGAGCTGAAGTCCCGTTACCGTTATTTTCTTCTGCCATCGGGAAAGCAATCGTATACAGATTACCTTCGCTCACATCACTCAAGCGTGAGCCGCAATATCGACTGTCCACTCCTGTCTCGCTAACCAGCACCCAACCATCGTCACCGATACGGAACAGGCAAGGGAATGTGTAACCATGCCCGTACTGGGAACGGTCACTCATCGGAGCATCTGCCTTGTATTCTTCCTCATAACTGGGTTTTGTACGCTTCCATCCTATCATGGCATCGCTTTGCGGACACAAGAAAGTAGTAGTCTGTTGCGGGAAACGGAAACCGGTTTCTTCGGCAGTCACCGTTACACTTCCTTTTCCATCCTGACGCGGCAGGGCATAACGAAAAGCTACATCATTGTTGCTGACACGAAAGACAACATCTATTTTCTGTCCTTTCGGGTTCTCAAAATGACAGTTCAGCTCGTTTGCCTGATAATGCACTTGTGAGGTTTTAATACGATCCTGATGGTAGACAGTATCAATCGGGGTGACCGTATGCCCTGTCAGTTTCATTCCTTTAGCAAAGTCACCGATATTCGTGTTCATACCCAAAGGTGATTTCTCCAGCATGGTTTTCCCATTATAGGTAATGGAATAACTTGGCTTTTCGGTGGGGGAAGTAAAGACAACCAATTGCAGTTTTTCATCCGGTCCTTTCACGACCACGTCTTGTGCCATCAGCGAAGTCAGACAGCAACCAGCCACCAGTAGAGTGCTTATTATCTTCTTCATATTATTCATGTTATTATGTTCTTCATTTATTTCCTGTTATTTCTCATTTGCCTTTTTTATCCGGATCACCGTAAAAGAGTAGGCAGACAATTGGCAATCAAACTTTTCTGCCACTTCCACTGTATCTTCAACAGGTAGCGGAGTATCTGCCGGTTTGCCGGTCAGTACGGTTCTCTTTGCAGAAGACTGTATCGCACCGATTCCGGAAAGGTCGACATGGGTATTAACCTCTACTGGAAGTAAATTGACCAACTTCACAATCACATCTCCACTTGCCGAATCGCGGACAATGGAAGAAGCAAAACGTTTCTGCACTTTATCGTCTTTATTATCCAAAGTGATCTTCGCCGGCAGATATTCATTCCCGGCATTCTGTCCGTAGAGTTTCTGCACGTAATATCCGGTGGTCGGTTTCACTTCCCGGTTATTGAAGTAAATCAAATCCGGATTCCATTGGGTATGTCCTTCTTTGGCGAGAAGAGGAGCATAAGAAGTCATGTGTACAACGTCTCCATTGCGTTCCAAGGCAGCAAGATAAAGAGCTTCCGTCAGTGCAGTTTCGATATTCGCTTTTCGTCCCGGGATATGAGTCGCATATTCGCCCAGATATACTTTTGTCTTTTTCGAACGGTCGTATTTATCGTAGAAATCCTGATTGTTCAGGAACCATCCCGGAGTCTGATAATAATGTTCGTCCACCATCGGCACACCCAGTTTGTCGGCCAGTTTCCATCCTTCTACGTAGTCTGTTCCTTCATTGAACGGTCCTACTGTACCTACAACGATCATTTCCGGATATTTTTCTTTGATGGCATTAAATATCATTGTAAAACGTTCTTCGAAGATATCGGTGATGAGATCTTCATTTCCGATACCAATGTATTTCAGGTTGAAAGGTTTCGGATGGCCTGCTTCGGCACGTACCTTTCCCCACTTTGTTTTCTTAGCGTCACCGTTCGCCCATTCTATCAGATCAAGAATATCCTGGATATAAGCGCCCATTTCGCTCATAGGGATACCGCCTTGCTGTCCGCCTCTCAAGTCACCGTGACAGGCAGAGTTCTGGCAAGGAACACCGGCAGCCAATACCGGAAGCGGTTCCGCACCAATATCTTCGCAGAATTGGAAATATTCAAAATATCCCAGTCCCATGCTTTGATGATATCCCCAAAGGTTACGTTGCGCCTTTCTTGCTTCTAACGGACCGACTGTATTTTTCCATTGATAGATATTCTTCAGACCATCACCATGAGCCACACAGCCACCGGGAAAACGGATGAAACGGGGATGAATGTCAGCTAACACTTGAGCCAGATCCTTGCGGAGTCCGTTCTTGCGTCCTTTAAATGTATGCTGCGGAAACAAAGAAATCATATCCAGATTCAATTCTCCAGCAGATTGGGGAATGATTTCGAGGCGAGTATCTGCGGTTGCTTTGGCAGTAATCACTGTTTTATACGTTTTCCATTGGCGGGAAGATACAGTCAGAGAAGTTTCTCCACATATATTTCCTTCTCCATCTACCAAACGAACCTGTAATTTATTTGATTGCCCCTGCGGAACTCTCGCGAATATGGAAAAATCATATTTCTCTCCAACATTCAGCGCGATACCATCAAAGCCTGTATTTTCTAACGCGGCTCCCGGTCGTTCTACATTCAATACGGCATAGTGCGGATTATTGGCATGAATAGGATCGGTAGTAGCAATAGTGAAAGTGGTTTTATCTCCTTTCAATGTCCAGGAATGAGTACTATTCCAGTTCTTATCCCCTTCTCTGTCTGAAGGGGCGTATTCGAAATCACGGTTCTGGATCAGCTCTGCATAGAGTCCTCCGTCTGCCGAATAATTAATATCTTCAAAGAAAGCACCCAACAAAACATCGCTGATGGCTTTGGCACGTTCGGGCTGTACGGTGACCGTTGCATTTACAGGCTTCAAACCAGCAAAACGTTCTCCATCCTGCACCGGACGTTCTTCATGCAATGAGTTCCGATATTGATTCCAGCCATAATTCTTATTTAATCCATCTACCAAAGTCCACGCTACCCGGTTGATAGTTCCTTTCTGCTCCTCTCCGGCAACTACGGCTTTCACTCTTGTTCCGTCAAAATCGGAAGTAGTACGGGGATATTTCTGGCTGGTCCAGTTTATCAAGTCTTTAGAAGTGGCCTGACCGTATCCATCACGATCATTCAATTTCCAGGTACATATCCATTCGCCAGCGGGCGACTGTTTCAAATAAGGATCGAGCATCTTCTTCTGTGATCCCCAACGGCTGTAATCACACCGGAGATATCCGTAGTTCCGGCCGACTTCAAACCAGTTTTCCTTATCCATGCTCCAGGCAAAACGAAGCCCGCTACGTCCGTCGTCTCCGGAAGTAGCAAAGGAAAAGAGATAAACCGAATCGGGGGTACTCGTCATTTCTTTGATTGCAGCTAAAGTGACTTGCTGAAACGACAAAAACAAGACAACTAAAAACAGGAATAATTTTCTCATGGTATCTATTGCATTAAGATTATCAATCGCAAAGTTAAGATTTTCATTATTCTAACTGATATACTTCAAGCTATAATTGGTTGTTTTACACTTAAAAATATATAAGAAACAAGTAAACAAGGGTAAAATATACACTTTTTCCAATATCGTATACTATTTTCCTAGATTACACTAGTGAATCCACCTTATCTTAATAACTCAAAAAAAGACGAAAGGGTGAATGTATTTATCCGGAAATGAAGACTACCCGCTTGAAATTCATTGAATTTGTAGATGAGAGGTGCCCAAATTTCCTTTCAACGAAATCATCTTCGCGACAAGAAGCTGTGGCGAGGATGATTTCGAATTTAGATGAGTTTTGACCTTCCTCCTTTAGATCAGAAACCTTCCGGTTTACCATACGCCTTGAAAAGGCGTTGCAATTCTTTTTGAGTAATCGGAATAACAGTGCCGTGGCGTGGATGGAAATCCATACTGATAGCATGGTCAATCACTTTGAAGTGTTCCAGATCAGCACTTTCCGTAAACTGGTATTTGCCTTTCATATACACATCATACATCAAGATATACTTATCCGAGCCAATCAATGGAAAGATGCCCGCACCCTCTACTGCGTCCTTCGTCTGCTGCTTATAGTCATCTGATTCCGTCCACTGTCCGGAGGTCAGAGAGGAAGTAGTAGCCTTCTTTATGCCATTTCCATTCCCTTCCGTTTTATAGAACAGGTGATAAAGCCCGTCTTTATAAATGATGTCGCCGTCAATACATGACTTTTCGTTTTTCGGAAGAAACAGCGGTTTCGGTTCTCCTTCTATATCGGTAAAATCCTTGTTAGCATAAGCATAATAAATGATGTCCGGACCATTGCCATGTTGCATGGACCAATAGATCATGTATTTTCCGGCCTGCTTGTCATAAATTGTTTGTGGCGCCCACACACGTTTTAGGTTTTCCTGATCGGGATATTTCTTCTGGATATTTACGATATTGGAAGTCCAGTGTACAAGGTCTTTCGATTTCAGCAATACCATGGCGCGATTAGAACTCCATCCATTGGCAGATACCATGTCTGTAACTACCATATAAAATGTCTTCCCATCTTCACAACGTAAAATATGAGGATCGCGCACTCCGCCTGTTGAACTAATCACCCGGGAATCAAGTACCGGTTGATTTCCATTCAAAGCTTTATAATTATATCCGTCGAGACTAACAGCCATCCTGACGGCTTCTTCACTCATGCGATTGCCGGTGAAATAAACAAACAGGTAGGCAGATTGTTGGCAATATCCAGTCAACACTCCTACGAAGAGGAGTGCGAAAAGGATTATATTTTTCTTCATATCTATTATCATTTCAATGCTTGTACATCAATAGTTTAGTAATTAAAGTCGGCAGATTTCACATACACCCGATATTCTTTAATCATGCCCGGATATTCTTTTTCGGCACGGGGCAGATAGCGGAAGCCGGTCACTGTTTCCACTTTACTCAAGTCAATCACCAGTTGATGAGGATAAGGGACATTATCCACAGTCATCCAGAAAGTAGATTCCTGCAAGTCGAATATTTTGTCGGCTGTACGGTTGCCGCTACGCGTTTCTTCGCTATCGGCATAACGAATCTTCCAATGTTCACGAGATACCGGTTTGCCATCAGCTCCCAGGACATCGAACTCTGCCACTGCTGCGATGTTGTCATTTGCTTGCGGAGAAAGCGCTTCCAAACAGAAATAACGTCCTTTCGCCGGAGCAGTAAATCGTACTTCCTGCCAACCGTTGCCCGGAGTGAAAGCACCTTCATGTATTACTTTCTCACCTGCCAGTTTCAGTTTTTCTCCATCCTTGCGGTGCGTTTCGGGAGCTTTTTCACGAAGCACATCAAGAATAGGTTTCTTCAAGCCTTTGATAGAAGCCTTGGCAGGACCTTTCAAATCCAATACGAGAATTTCATTCTCTCCTTCTTTGAGCCAGCAACCCGGCATAAAGAGGGTCTGTTGCGGACCGATTTCCCAGAAACGCCCCATTGCATGACCGTTCACCCAAACCATGCCTTTTCCCCATGTGCTCATATCCAGAAATGTATCTCCTACTTTATCCAGTTTAAAAGTGCTCTTGTAGTAAGCAGGCATAGCCGGTAGTATTTTTGTATCGTTATATTTCTTGTCTTTAATAAAAGAATAATCTACCGGGAAGTTGTACACAGTCCAGTTTTTCAATACCTTAGTCTGATTACCCGAAACTAGTTCCACCTTTTCCGTGATACCTTTGCGGTCGTGAATGGATTTGTCAAAGTTGACACGTCCCATTGCTTCCACCAGAATATCCAGTTGCGTACCTTTTTTCAGTGCGGGCAAAGTCGTAGTAAATTCTCCTTTACGACGGTCCAAACGCGCCAGAAGTTTGCCGTCGGCATAGATTTGCGCCCAGTCGTGCACTTCCGTAATCTTCAAAACGGTTCCTGCGAGGGTTGCTTCAGGCAATGTGGTCCGATACAGAATAGTTCCCCATCCCTGATTGAATTGTTCCATCGGTTGAATATCCACTGTTTGTTTGGCTTCCGGCAAATTCGAGAATAGTGGAGCCACTTTATTGAAATGAATTTCGGGAATCTCAATAACAGGCAAAGCAGCGGGGACTTCAGGCAATGATTCACCGGCCGGAAGATAGTTTTTCAATAAATCGCGAAGCAAGAAAAACTTTTCGGTGGTCCATCCGGCTTCACTGATCGGAGCGTCATAATCATACGAACTGCACATAGCGGAATAAGCAGGGTTGTTTGCACCTCCCCAATGACCGAAAGTCGTTCCTCCGTGAGTCATATAGAGACTGAAAGAGATATTCCGGTCGAGCATATCCTTGATGCCCTGTACCATATCTTTTGCAGGACGTGTTTCGTGTTTCCGTCCCCAATGGTCGAACCACCCGCTCCAGAACTCACTACACATCAATGGAGTTTCGGGACGAAGCTCTTTCAGTTTCTTAAACTGCTGGTCGATATTAGCCCCAGTTCCGAAATTCACAGTCCAAATCAAATCGTCGAGTGCATTATTGGTAAAGTTACTGCTCCAGTCACATTGAAACAGAGGCACATCGGTAAAACCGGATTCACGTACCAAATCACGCACGGCAGAAACGTATGGTTTATCGGTTCCGTAAGAGCCATACTCGTTCTCCACCTGAACCATGATAATGTTTCCTCCTTTATCCACTTGCAACGGAGCCAGTTGTTTGCCGACTTCTTTCATAAAAATGCCTACCCGTTCCATATAATAAGGATCAAGCATGCGCAAGGTCACGTCTTTTTTCTTTAACAGCCACCAGGGAAGTCCTCCCATCTCCCATTCCGCACACACATACGGACCGGGACGGACAATGACGTACATTCCGTGTTGCTGCGCAAGTTTACAAAAAGCGGCAATATCATTCTGACCAGAGAAGTCGAACTTTCCTTCTTCCTGTTCGTGGATATTCCAGAAAATATAAATGCAAATCGTATTCATTCCCAATGCTTTGCACATCTCTATGCGATGACTCCAGTAAGCCTGTGGGATACGGGTGTAATGCAATTCAGCCGCCTTCACTACAAATGGTTTTCCATCAAGCAGGAATGTGTTCTTGCCCGCCTCAAATTTGTGGGCAGTGGTTTGCGCCTGTGCACTACTAAAGAGAATAACTGTAAAAAGTACCAGTAAAGCAATAATTTTGTTTTTCATGGTTTATTCAAAAATAGAATTTTAATAGTATACGGCAAAGGTAGGCGATTCACCTAAAAAGGAGGGGATAATTATCATTCAAAAAGGGTTAGAAATAAAGCAAAATAGCGCCAATTGGCGCTATTTTGCTTTATTTCATTTATTCCCGATCGCAGAAATACCTGGCAGAAACATAACCATTAGTCACAAAAGGATTATTCATATCTATTGTTATTGCCCTAAAGATAATAAATAAAACACCAATGGTCAAATAATGATAGTCATAAAACGACCATCATTATTTGACCATTGGCCTATCACTATAAAATCAGTTTTCTTTTGTCAGCAGACTTTCCAATTCTTCCGCGTTCAGACGAAGATAAAATTGTCCGCGATAGGCTACGGAGATACCGCCTGTTTCTTCCGAAACAATAATAGCATGAGCATCCGACTGTTGAGAGATTCCCATTGCTGCGCGATGTCGCAAGCCAAGTTCTTTCGGTATATTCAAATCATGAGATACAGGAAGAATACATCCTGCTGCCTTGATACGTTTTTTACTGATTACCATTGCGCCATCGTGCAACGGACTATTCTTGAAGAATATATTTTCGATTAAACGTTGGTTGATCGCCGCATCAATCAGTTCGCCCGTGCGGACGACTTCGTCTAAAGGAACGTTATGCTCTATGACAATCAATGCGCCGACTTTTTGCTTCCCCATATTCAAACAAGCCATTACCACCGGCATGATATCGTCATGCTTCAACGACTCTTTTTTCGAACCGTTAAAAAGACGGGCCAGTGCGCTGACATGTCGGTGAGATCCCAAAGTCAAGAGGAAACGGCGTATCTCATCCTGAAAAAGAACAATCAACGCGATCACACCCACATTCATCAATGTGTCGAAAATAGAGCCCAACAATTTCATTTCCAGCACTTGCGTCACCACCAGCCAGATCAGGATAAAAACCAGAATTCCGGTGAACACCTTGATAGAACCGGAAGCTTTCATCAATTTGTAGGTATAGTACAAAACAAAAGCTACCAGCAGAATATCAATAAAATCTTTTATGCCAAACTCAAAAAACATGCCCCCTCCTCTTATTTGTCATATCCACTCTCTATTTTTAATTTCTCTGTGATCCGGACAGCTTCCACCGCTTCACGCACATCATGCACCCGCAGGATATGCGCTCCTTTCATTAACGCAACAGTGTCCAATACGGTTGTCCCGTT
>CDZS01010491.1_pt1 | contig 19651 bp, 26 predicted proteins | sample 557751 | NCBI WGS metagenome assembly CDZS01 (sample SAMEA3182113, study PRJEB8094) | gut metagenome | biome: human; feature: gut; material: Stool; isolation source: human stools | place: Canada | collected 2013-05-07 | reverse complement strand
CACGAACAACGCCCGCCGGAGATCTCCGGCGGGCGTTGTTCGTGAAGAGAAGAAAAGTTCCGGCAGAACCAGAGGGACGAGGCAGGGGAGAAGCGGCAGGTGCGGTTCATTCCCGGGGCAGGAGGTTGCTGACATAGGGACGCCTTCCCGCCAGAACATCATCGTAGAATGCCTGCTTTTGATCCACGTAGTCCACCGCTCCCTGGAGCTGGGCAATTTGCTCCAGCAGCACTTGACGCTTTTGCGCCAGAATGACCTTGCGCTCGGGAATGGAATCTTTGCCCTGAAGGCACAGCTGTACATAATGGCGCATCTCCTGGATACTGAGCCCGCAGCGCTTCAGACAGCTCAGGCTCTCGATCCAGGCGACGTCCCGCTCGTCAAATACCCGGCGGTTGCCGCTGTCTCGCTTCACATTGGGCACCAGGCCCTGATTGCAGTAAAACTTGAGAGCCTCGTAAGTCATTCCTGTTTTCTCACAGACAGCTTTCATGGAATAGAGCATAGTGCGTCCTCCGCATTCCTGAAAAAATTGAAAATCCCCTTGACCGGTAGTAACAACCGGATGCTACCATGAGCATATCACAGGCGTTTCTTTCCTGCAAGGGGCGGCTGTAGAAAGAATAACGGAGGAATTTGAATATGGAATCTGTGATGCTTTCAAACGGTGTGAAGATGCCCGTTTTGGGGTATGGCGTGTATCAGGTGGCGGCGGAGGAATGCGAGCGGTGCGTGTTGGATGCGCTGAAGGTGGGGTACCGATCTCTGGACACCGCGCAGAGTTACTTCAATGAGGCTCAGGTGGGCAGTGCCATGCGGAAATCCGGTGTGCCCCGGGAGGAGATCTTCCTCACGACCAAGGTGTGGGTAGAGCACTATGGCTATGAAGCCGCCAAGGCGTCGGTGCTGGAATCCATGGAGAAGCTGCAGACGGACTATTTGGATCTGGTGCTGCTCCACCAGCCCTTTGGCGACTACTACGGAGCCTACCGGGCGCTGGAGGACCTGTACATCCAGGGCAGGGTGCGGGCCATCGGCGTATCCAATTTCTACCCGGACCGGTTGGTGGATCTGGCATCCTTTGCCCATATCCGTCCCATGGTCAACCAAGTGGAGATCCATCCCTACCACCAGCAGGCGGAGGCAAAGACCTGGATGGAAAAGTACAGTGTGCAGGCAGAGGCTTGGGCACCCTTCGGCGAGGGCCGCGGGGGTCTATTTACGGATCCGGTTCTTCTGGAAATCGGCAGACGGTACGGAAAATCCGCCGCTCAGGTGGTGCTGCGGTGGCACCTGCAGCGGGGGGTGGTGGTCATTCCCAAATCTACGCATGTGGAGCGGATGCGGGAAAACTTCGATGTGTTCGACTTTATGCTCAGTGATGCTGATATGACAGCTATCGCGGCGCTGGATAAAAAGAAAAGCGCGTTTTTTTCTCATCAGGACCCCAATATGGTGGAATGGTTCGTACGGATGGTGGAGGAACGGAGCAGTAAACGGAGCGCCGCAGCTGAGTCCCAAAGCTGATAAAACGCGGTGTTTTTGAGGAAGGGCTTCTGAAAAGTGGGCCGCGGGCCATTCCGGCGCGTCATTGGAAGCCCTCTTTTAAGCACCTCTGCAAAATAGACGAAGCAGGATAAGCCCGTATCGGGCTTATCCTGCTTCAACAAATAGTTAACCGCCTAATGTCACATCTTGCTTTTGATACCATTGCAGTGCTTCAAAAAAGTCCTCTGGCTGAAAATCAGGCCATAGCCGATCCACAACAAAGAAATCGGCATAGACGGATTGTACAGGCAAAAAACCGGATAATCGACGCATACCACCCCAACGAATGATCAAATCAACTCGTGATACATCATGAGAATGAAGTTCGCTGCAAATTTTCGGACGATGATTACCGGGATTATTTAATTCCGCAAGATCCCATTCCCATCCATAGTTAACAAGGAAATTGACACGAATGCCGCCGCCGTTCAAGTCCCTGCGGATTGTATAGGGTAGCAGCTGTTTAGGAAATGTAGGTGCGTCCTTGTTCCCAATTACAAGGAGTGAAACGGGTTCAGAAGCTATCAGGTTTACCGCTTCAACACATGCCTCAGAAAAAGCTTTGACTTGTTCCGGAGGCCGTCCGCAGTTATCGGTCGTAAACCCATAATAAGTGATTTCCTGGACTCCTGCAGTTCTTGCTAGCCTCAATAAATCCAATCCCGGTGTCAAGCCATGTGCATAGCCATCCTTTTTCTGCAATCCTGCGCGTTTGGCCCAGCGCCGGTTTCCGTCCGGGATAATCCCGATATGCTTTGGGATTCGCATATAATCACCTTCTTTTTTGCCTAGTATTCCTTTTCCATGTTATGGCTATACATCCAAAACATAAAATCGGTAGCATTTCCAGATGTACACAAAGAATAAAAAACGTTCATAAACTTTTTTCTGAATAAGAACAGATCCTCTATGTAGGTGTTTTTGAACATATGCAAAGCGGCAGAGCTATCCCAATATCGTTCACTGCACGGACGATGGATGGTCCGGTGGCAATTTTTTTGGAAGTGTCTTGTGGTGGACGTCGAGGAGGGAAAGATGGTCTACCTGCTGTGCAAGGACTTCAGGCAGATTAGCAGAAATTACCTGCAAACTGGCTTTTATACCGGGGCAATGTTCCGGCAGTATGGGGCGCATTTTTTGCCGTCAATAGCATTGGCAGCGATGAACAGGAAAGTGGTGCGGTGAATCTTCTGACTTGCGGTAGAGGGCCACAGCCCTCATGAGATTGCCAAACTGCTCACACAGGGATAAGTGAAGTGCCCGGCTTATTAACTGGTACGCAGCGGCAGGGGCAGCCGGAAGAATACTGTTGACAATTGGTACAGTTTCGCAGTCAGCACTATGCTGGCGAATCGGGAGTATATGGGACACACGGTCAATTTCCGCTCGTTCAAAAAGTCCTACCGGGGTAAGCGGGTGAAAAATGATAGATCAGACGGCCTGACCGGTTCGTCTGGGCAGGTCATTTGCTCAGGTACGGAGCAGAAAGGGAGAACCAAGCGCAAGCGGTACAACGGCTACTTCGCCAAGCGCAGAAGAGTCAACATTCCGCTCGGAAGAAAACACGAGGATCAAGAACGGTAATGGGATAGGCTAATGATAATTGAGAGTGCACTTTACAGTGGGGGACTTTTGGAGGAATAGCTACCACGTTTGTTCGTCAATTTATAAGCTTCTTTGGCAAATTGGAATGGAAAACTTTACCGTTTGATGATATAATAATACATAAGTTTTGTCTTTTGAGTAGAAAAATGGCAAAAGCCTAACATATAAAATGAGGGGGCAATGCTATGGAAAAATTACTTACATTATCAAATATGAAGGTGATAACAGCACCTTTGTATGGAAGCATCCTTGTGAGAATTTTAATACAGCAACGCAGTTAATCATTTACGAATCACAAGAAGCTATTTTCTTTTTGAATGGTCAAGCATTAGATTTGTTCGGCCCAGGCAGACACACTTTAGAGGCACAGAACATTCCTTTGCTGCGTAGACTCATTAATATTCCGACAGATGAAGAAACGGCTTTTCATTGCGAGGTTTACTTTATCAATAAAACAGAGCAGATGGCAATTCGCTGGGGAACGGACAGCAAAGTTCAATATATAGAACCCACATACAAATTCCCCTTGTCCGTTGGTGCAAGTGGTGAAATGACTCTCGGTGTGGATGATTCACGTAAATTGCTTGTGAAATTGGTTGGTACGGAACGCGTATTGGATCGTCAGCAACTTACAACATATTTTCGTAGTATTTTGCTGACGAAAGTCAAAACCTATATTGCACAGACTATGCGCTCCAATTCCATTAATATATTTGAGATTGATGAAAGCCTTGAGTCTTTTCCTGAAGATATTCATACTCGATTGATTCCGGATTTTCTCGACTGCGGCATACAACTAAAGCGGTTTTACATTACCACAATTGTTAAGCCAGACGGCGATCCCCAATACGAAAAATTCAAAGAACTACATTTCTGTCAATATGCGGATATTGCCGAAGCAAAACTGCGGCAGCAAACCGATGTAATTCATGCCCAAACTAAAGCGCAAAAAGTGGTCATAGATTCTCAGGCGCAGGCAACCAAGCGTATGCAGGAAGGTTACACATATCAGCAGGAGCAAAGTTTTGATGTAGCACAGGATGCTGCCCGGAATGAATCCTCAGGACAGTTCTCGAATATGGGAATTGGCTTGGGTATGATGGCAGGTGTTGGCGGTACCGTTGGCGGGATGGTTGGTGGTGTGGTTTCTGATGCTTTCGCTGGAATGGATACTGTTCAACCGCAAACTATGGTTAATAAATTTCGTGATCAATGCGGTGCAGAACTAACACCGGGAGCTGCATTCTGCGATGAATGCGGAGCCCCTCAAGTATCGCCTGATACCTGTCCTAAATGTGGCTTTAAATTTATTAAACCCGGGAAATTTTGCCCCAAATGTGGAGCAAAAAGGGAGGCTGATGGTGAAAATGACCCCGCTATAAAAACTGCGCTTATGCAGCTTGCAGAAAAAATTCGTTTTTCAGATCCTATAAGTAATGAAACACTAACGGATTTGGAAAACGGAATTTTAGCTAGAATTTTATTAAAAAGCACAACAAGCAAATTGGAAATTGTCCGCGAAATCAATTCGCTTTTAGGTGAGAGAAATAAAAGATGTAAAATTCTAAAATAAATACTGGGGAGGAAGGGAAAATGGCGGCATTAGTGTGCGATATTTGCGGCGGAAAGCTTATTATGGGTGCTGGTGGTATAGCTGTTTGTGATAGTTGCGGCATGGAATACAGCACAGACCGAATGAAAGAAAAAGTCCAGGAAATTAAGGGAATAGTTCGCGTTGATAATTCTCACATGATCAAAAATTATTTAGAAATGGCTCAGAGTGCAAAAGACGTTGACAATAATGAGGAAGCAGAGGCGTATTGTAATAAAGTCATTGAAATAGAGCCAACAAATTATAAAGCATGGATGTTGAAAGGTAAAGCTGCGGCATGGCAATCTTCTACACAGAATTGCAGAGTAGATGAAGGAGTTGCGGCTTTTATCAAGGCCATTAATTATGCGCCTGACGATGCGAAGGATGCTCTTATAGAAGAAGCGAAGGAACAGATTAAAAATCTATCTATTGTAATGATTACTTTAAGGGCGAATCGTTTTGCAAAATGGCCTGATAGCGAAGAAACAAGTGAGTTTATTTCTGATATTGAATTTATATTAAATACTACAGCTACTTTTGCATCTCAAACAGGTGCGATTATTCCTGTTGCAGAGCTTATGGTCCAAATTGCAATCGAAATCAATCAATCAGTAGTTAAAGCTTGGCAGAATGTTATTTGGCCGGAATATGGTGGAGACCTCAATAGTTTGAGCGATAGGCCAGGGAAATGTGAATGGCAAACCTTTATAGAGAGAGCTGGTTATTGTATTGAACTTCTTGAAAAAGCAATTGATCTTTGCGATGAGGATGACGAGGAAGATATTAATTGCTATGAAAACCTGATCTTTATTCATAAAGCAGCAATTGATTCATGCTCTTGGGATTATGATATTTTCAGCTGGGGGAAAAGCTGGTATAAAGGATGGTGCCTATCAAACGAAGCTAAAGATGCTCGTAGAGAATTGATACGTGAGTACGAAGGGAAAATAGCAGAAATCAAAAAGGCAAAAGTAGCCCGAGAAGCTGTGGAAAGAGCTGAACAAGAACGTATCGAAAAAGAAGAGGCACAGAAGCGATTTGTTGCTTATTGGGCTGAACACGCAGCTGAAAAAGCCTCTCTCGAGGCAGAAGCGCAATCTTTAACTGAACAAATTACCGCTTTGGAAAAAGAAATAGAAAACATTCCAGATGCGATAGAAAAAACAAATATCCAAGACCGCATCAATGCTTTGATTGCAGAGAAAAGCGCTTTGGGTTTATTTAAGGGGAAAGAAAAGAAAGCCATTCAAGAGAAAATTGATGCAGAAAATGTAGAATTGAAAGCAGTTTCAGATAGAGTGGAATTTGCAAAGCAAGAAATTGAACAGAAAATCGAGCCGTTACGAGTAAGATGGTCTGAAATCACATCTGAACTTACGATGGCAAGATAAATGTTTCACACGCCGGAGCGGATGCTCCGGCGTGCTGCATATTAGAAATGCTATCGCTCATTACTGACTGAATATGGTTATAGATGGAAAGTGTGTATTTATTTTGGAAAGTGTCCACCCAATAGATATTCCAATCAACTCAAGGTATCGGCCAGAAAGATTTTATATGGAAGTACCCTGTTAAAGTGGATTGATACAATTGAAGCTGACAAAAAAGAGAAAATTTTGCCTTCAGAATAAAGATTTAAGATTAAGAATGCTTGCCATACTGGTCGGCATTCTTAATTCATTTAGAGGAACTTTATGTTTTAGGGGCCCCTGACAAATCGCTTTTCAGGAGCGATAACGATAAAGAGTGTCGCAAACCATCCATTACGGGCGGAGTTGCGACACTCTCTTTTAACTGTTTTGTGCTTTGTAGTTTTCGCCCCAGTCCCACATGGCATCCAAGACAGGTTTCAGGCTTTTCCCAAGGTCTGTCAAACTATACTCAACTCGTGGCGGGACTTCTGCATATACTTTCCGATTTACCAGACCTTTATCCTCCATGTCGCGCAGCTGCGCTGTCAGGACTTTTTGCGTCACATTGCCGATGGATTTTTTTAACTCGCCGAAACGCTTTGTTCCGGGCAGTAGGTCCCGCAGAATTAGTATCTTCCATTTGTCACCGATCAGCATTAAAGTTGTCTCAACTGGGCAGGCAGGCAATTCTTTTGACGGCTTGGCGGCAATCGTTTGAATATCTTCCATGACAGAGCCTCCTTTTTATCCGTTGTATTTGCTGTTCAATATTATAAAAAATTACGTGGCCTTGCGTCAATATGATTGTACACGTGAATTGCCGGATTGACGAAGCACTTGTGGCATGGCATGGTTTCCTCCCGGTAACTATGGCACAATATTGTGCGTACTTGTAGGGCGGAAACGCCCTTGGTACAATAGGTGCATCGGAAGGACGTCCCTCAATATACTAAATTTCATTCCATCATGGAGGCATTCATCATGAATAAGGTTGTCGAATTTCTGAAGGAAAACCCCGTGCAGTATCTGGCCACCGTGGGCCGGGACGGCAAGGCTAAGTGCCGTCCCTTTATGTTCCTGTTTGAGCAGGAGGGTAAGCTGTGGTTCTGCACTAACAATACCAAGGATGTGTACAAGGACATGCAGGCAAACCCGGAGATCGAGGTCACTGTGGCCAGTCCCACCTATGCCTGGATCCGTCTCCACGGTACGGCTACCTTTGAAAACAACATGGCGGTGAAGGAGGGGGCCATGGGCAATCCCATCGTCAAGGGCCAGTACGGCGAGGCGTCAAACCCGATCTTTGAGGTGTTCTACATCAAGGACGCCCACGGTGTCATCGCCGACTTCTCCGGCAATCCCCCCTATGAGTTCTAAGTCAAACCAATTCCATCCACCTTTGAGGCGGAGTAACGGTTTCCACCGGTGGGTATAGTCCGCGAGCCGAATGGTACGAATCGGTTTATTTTCAACGCCGACGGGGGCATCGTTCGGCCGTAAGAAGATCGACCGGCCCTGGGGGTATTACACCTCGGGGTCGGTTTTTCGTCTTCCCGGCAGAAAGAAACAAGCTATGAACCCGGTCTATACGCCGCAGGAAACAGTGAAGGCCACACCGCCTTACTGTCCGGGCAGAGCGTTTCCATGGCCCAGGTCCTGAAAAGAGAAGCCGGGTGCTGGATCGGTCCCAGGGAGAAAACATCCTGTTTGGATATGGCGACGGCAGCGGCGCGCATTTTGACGCCGTGATGGCCGAACTGCTGGCCGGAACAGACTATGAGGAGGCGTTTGCGGAAGACCTGGCCAGGGTGGATACACTGGGAAATTCTGTTGAATATCGGGTCAATCTGTACAGCCCCCTGCATTTCCTCAGTTCCTATTATGAAGGGTACGCAAGTCGCCTCCTATTGGCGTATTCGCACCGGGATCAACCAGAGCGACACGGCTCTGAGTACCGAGATCAATCTGGCACTGGCGTTAGGAGCTTACGGGGCAGACGTGGATTTTGAAACGGTGTGGGGCCAGGCACATGTGGAAGCCGAGCGCACCGGGGACAGTACCACCAACTTTATCGCCTGGGTCGTGGAATGCTGCCAATAATCTGCGGCGGCTGTCAGGCGGGGCCATGCCCTTATAAAATGAAACTACAGGAGGCGCATACCATGAACACACTGGAAATTTTGAGATTTTTACAATCTGAGATCCACTCAGCTGTCTTTGCCACCGTGGATGCCCAGGGTCTTCCTCAGACCTGCGTCATTGACCTGATGCTGGCGGACGAGACGGGGCTGTTCTTCTTGACCGCCAAGGGGAAATCCTTCTATGACCGTCTGACCGCCCATCCCTTTGTATCCCTCAGCGGACTGAAGGGAAAGGACACCTTGTCCTCTGTGGCGATCTCCTTGCGGGGACAGGCCCGCAGCATCGGACAGGAACGTCTGGACGAAATTTTTGAGAAGAATCCATACATGGCCAAGCTCTATCCCACTGAGAAGAGCCGGAAAGCCCTGGAGGTATTTCAAATCTGCGAGGGAGAGGGAGAGTATTTTGACTTGAGAGAGCAGCCTCCCTTCCGCCAAAGCTTTTCTTTTGGCGGGGCGGAGATTCGCCGGACCGGTTACCGCATCAATCCGGACAGATGCATTGGCTGCCAAGGCTGCCGCAGCATCTGCCCCGCCGGCTGTATCGCAAATGCGATCCCCCGGGTGATCGATGCCGCCCACTGCCTCCACTGCGGCAGCTGCTTCCGCATTTGCCCGGTGAAGGCGGTGGAGAAAGTGGAATAAATGGGAGGTGCCTCATGAACCGAATGGAACAGGTATGTACGCTCAACCGCATTTTACTGGATGAGATGCCGGAGTACCGACCTCAGGCAGAGATCTTTCCGAACGAAGCAGGTGCCCAGCGCAGGCTGCTCCGAAGCCTGATGAATGTGCGATCACCCAGGCCGTTGCGGAAGGATTTCCTCACCATGCAGAACGAACTTTTATCCGAAGAACGGGAGGAGAAGGGAGTGGTAGAGGCTGCTGATCTGCCGGTGACCGCAGTCCACCCTCAAATCGCCGTCTGGCGGGGGGACATCACCCGTCTGAAAGCAGATGCCATTGTCAATGCAGCCAACTCCGCCCTGTTGGGCTGCTTTGTGCCCTGCCACGGCTGCATCGACAACGCCATTCATTCGGCGGCGGGGCTCCAGCTTCGGGAGGCGTGCCGGGTGCTGATGAGCGCTCAGGGGTATCCGGAACCCAATGGTCGGGCCAAGCTGACCCGCGGCTATAATCTGCCGGCCCGGTATGTGCTCCACACAGTGGGGCCCATTGTCTCCGATCAGGTCACACAGCGGGATCGAAGGGAACTGGCAGATTGCTACCGCTCCTGCCTGGAGCTGGCAGCAGAGCATGAGCTTCACAGCGTCGCCTTCTGCTGTATCTCCACCGGGGAATTTCACTTTCCCAACGAGGACGCAGCAAAGATCGCGGTAAATACCGTGACCGAATTTCTCACGCAAAATACTTCCATTCAAAAGGTGATTTTTAATGTATTCAAGGATATTGACGAAAAAATCTATCGAACCCTCCTTGGAGCAGATCGGCCGTCTGAAGAAAACGCTTGAGGATGCAGACGTTGTGGTAGTAGGGGCCGGGGCCGGTCTGTCCACCTCAGCGGGTCTGACCTACTCCGGGGAGCGGTTTGAGCGGTATTTTTCAGACTTTATCCAAAAATACCATATTCCCAATATGTACTCCGGCGGTTTCTATCCGTTTGAAACACTGGGGGAGTACTGGGCATGGTGGAGCCGCCATATCTTTTATAACCGCTATATGGATCCACCCAAGCCGGTGTACCGGGATCTTCTGGAACTAATCAAGGAGAAAGACTACTTTATTCTGACCACCAATGTGGACCATCAGTTCCAGCGGGCGGGATTTGATAAAAAAAGGCTCTTCTATACCCAAGGTGATTACGGACTGTGGCAATGCTCGGAGCCATGCTGCCAGAAGACCTGGGACAACGCGGAAACCGTCCGGCGCATGGTCGCTGAGCAGCGAGAAATGCGTGTTCCGACAGAGCTTGTCCCTCATTGCCCGGTTTGCGGTAAGCCCATGACCATGAACCTGCGCTGTGATAACACCTTTGTACAGGACGAGGGCTGGTATGCCGCTTGTTCCCGCTACGAGGACTTCCTTCGGCGGCATGAGGGCGCGAATGTGGTTTATCTGGAATTGGGCGTCGGAGGAAATACACCGGTCATCATAAAGTATCCGTTCTGGAAGATGACATATCAGAACGCCAAGGCATTCTATGCCTGCATCAATTTGTCGGAAGCATACTGCCCTAAAGAAATTCAAAAGAGGGCAATCTGTATCAGTGGAGATATCGGCAAGGTTTTGAGCCAGTTGTATCTATAAGGGGATAAGGGGTGGCAGATGGTTGCTGCCCCTTATTCTTATCAAATAAATCCAAAATTCCCGCAGCTCATGATTTCCTATACATTCCGGACATTCTCCGGCATATAGCCGCCCTCTGCTGCCGACTGAGCCGTGACGATAACATAGACAGCATATCCAGCAGCATCCAAAACCCAATGAAAATTTTCCAAAAGACCCCCAAAGACATCTTCGCCAATGAGTATGAAAATGACTTCATCAAGGCGCTGCGGTTGGAGCTGAAAAAGCTGGAAGATAAGGGGATGGATGCGGACACCTTTCCCCCGGCATCTGTGCCGGAAAGTGGGGTCAAGCCGTTGGGGCAGTAAGGTTCCCTGTTTGACAGTTTGCACAGATGCGGCAAATGAGAAGTCGAGAGGCGTCTCAAAAGTGGGGACGATAAGGGAGAAGGTGTAGATTGTCCTTCGATGGATGATATGCTATGATAATAAAAAAGACATGAGGAAGAACTCCGGCAATCAGGGAGGGAAATCAGACCGTGGAGAACATCAGATGCAGCTGGGCCAACCCCAGGAATCCCCTGTATATCCGATACCACGACGAGGAGTGGGGCGTCCCCGTCCACGACGACCAGAGGCTGTTTGAAATGCTGATTTTGGAGAGCTTTCAGGCGGGGCTCTCCTGGGAGTGCATCCTCAACAAGCGGGAGGCGTTCCGCCGGGCCTTCGACGGCTTTGACCTGGAAAAAGTCTGCGCATACGGCGAGGAAAAGCTGGCGGCGCTGGGGCAGGACCCCGGCATCGTCCGCAACAAACTGAAAATCCGCGCCGCCGTGAACAACGCCCGCATCTTCCGGACCATTCAGCGGGAGTGGGGGAGCTTTGACCGCTACCTCTGGCACTGGACGGAGGGAAAAACGATCTCGGAGACGGGCAAGGTCAGCTCGGAACTGTCGGATGCGGTCTCCGAAGATTTGAAACGCCGGGGCATGAAGTTCGTGGGGACCGTCATCATTTACTCCTATCTGCAAGCGGTGGGAGTCATCAACTCCCACGAGGAAACCTGTTTTTGCAGGAAATCAATCAGAGAATAGCCAGATGTATCGCAAAGAGGACAGCCGAGGGACCGGCTGTCCTCTTTTTATGTCATCAGGCAAGAGCCCTCCTTATAAAACGGGATTGAAGAAAATTCCAGAACTCACTATAATGAAAGACAGCGTTCCAGGTGAGCGCAAAAGGACGGATACAGGCGGCGGGAGCGCTCCGCGGTGCCTGAGTCAGCAGAAGGAGGACACCATGGAATCAAAGGAAACTTCCAAAAAGCGGTTTTATCTCAAATGGCCCTGGAATGTGCTGGTCTACATCATTCTGGTGGTACTGCTGCGCATTTTTGCCATTCCGGTGATCCTCCTGATCATGTGGTGGAACAAAAAACAGCAGCCGGATGGGCCGGAAGAGGGCTACTGCCTCCAGCGGACCCGGGGACGGCTCACCGGGCTGATCTGGGCGGCCCTCTTCCTGGTCGGGGGCGGACTGGCCATCTGGTTCTTCCTGACGGCCCAGAGCATGCCCTACGAGGCGGAGCGGTTAAAAGAAGAGATGAGCTTTGGCTACTACCTGATCCCCGTGGCGGGAGCAGCTGCTATCCTGGTGGGCCTGTTCCTGGCCTACCGGAGCCTGCGGGACGCCCTGGCACCGGAGAAGAGCGCCCTGGCCCAGTCCATTCGTGACCAGCTCCCTTACCCGGACGAGGCGCCGCCGGTGAAGGAGCTTTTCGCCATGGTGGACCGGGACCTGAAAGCCAACGGCCAGTGGTTCGGCAAGCTGGGCGTAGGCAAGGAGTGGGTGCTGGGAGATGAAGTCTCCTCCATCCCCCGGATCCGGGGCGTGTTCAGCCGGGAGGAACATCACACCCGCCGCACCGGCAAACGCACCCAGGCCGTCCACATCTATGAGATCTGGATCGTGGACGACCGCCGGAAACGGCAGGTCACCTCTCTGAGATCCAGGAAAGAGCTGGAGGAAGCCATGGACTGCCTGCGGCGCCGGGCCCCCGCCGCCGTGTTCGGGGTCTACGACTCCAAGGAGTACAAAGACCTGGTCTATACCGAAGAGGACGAGCAGCAGTACGCACAGGAGCGGGCCTACCGCCAGCGGCAGGCTCAGTTCGAGGAACAGCAGCGGGAAGAGCGGGAGCGGCAGGCCCAGAACCAGGTGCTCACCCTGCCCGACGGTTCCGTGACCTCCCGCATCACCGGGGACACCATCCATCAGCTGCTGCGGCAGCCTGACGAGAAGGGAGAGCCCGCGCCCTTCCAACTGGTGCCCGGCGTCCCTTTCCAGGGGCAGGGGCACACCTTCAGCCGCCTGGCCTGCCTGGCCGGCGGCGCGGCACAGCCCACCCGCATCCTGATGGAGGAGTACTCCGGTACCCCCGGAACCCCCGGACAGTATGCATGGACCCGGGATGCGTCCGCCAGTGAGGCGGAGGAGGTACTCCAGGGCTGGCTGCGGGGAGAGATCCCCTCTCTGGAGGGCTGGACGAAAATGGAGCGTTCCGGCCGCACCTGGCAGCCCTTGGACGGCGGGAGCGCCGGAACTTTCTCTACCCCACCCCAGCCTCATTCGGACTGGCCCTGGATCCTGACCGTGGGCGGGGATTCCGGCAGTACTGCTGCGTTCAGCTGGAACGATCTCGAAAAAGCCTTGCGGGCGCTGAACCAGGAGGCGGACAGCTACCTGATCCTGGAGCAGAAGGACGACCCCCAGAGCCCGGAGACCTGCTGGTTTATCCAGTGCGCTGTGGCCCGGCAGGGCCCGGATCAGGGCAGCTATTCGGTGGAGATCGGCTGCACCACGCCGGATGGTTCCCGTCTGTGGGAGTGGGTGACGCCCGATGTGCAGGAGGTTATCAACGATTTCTCCGATGCCTACTATCATAGGGGCCTGGATGTCTCCGGGTTCCGGGAGGCGGAGATTTGAACGCCAAAATCGGGAGGTATCTTACCATGAAAGAGCGGATCGGATACTGCGGGCTGGACTGCGAGGCCTGTGACGCATATCTCGCCACGATCCATAACGACCAGGCGCTGCGGGAAAAGACGGCCAAACTGTGGTCTGAACTGAACCAAGCCCCCATCTTGCCGGAGCACATCAACTGTCTGGGATGCCGGGAAGATGGGATCAAGACGGTGTTCTGTGAACACCTGTGCGCCATCCGCCAGTGCGCCTTGCAAAAGGGTGTGACCACCTGCGGCGGCTGCCCGGAGCTGGAAAGCTGCCGGACGGTGGGGGCTGTCATCCAGAACAGCCCGGATGCCAAGAAGAACCTGGAAGAAGTGATGCGGCTTACGGATCGCGCCTGACGAGGCGGAAGGAGGACATACGGATGGGACGGTTTTTCAGCGACCCGGTGGAACAGGCACTCAAGTACATCTACTACGACCTGCGCGCCGGACGGGGGCAGGAGGGCTTCCAGCTGCTTCAGCAGGCGGTGCAGGACGGGGATGCCGATGCCTGCTGCCTCTTGGCCCGGTGCCTGTACGGACCGGAGTATACCTGGCCGGGCCACAATTTTCCCGAGGACGAGCAGGTGGGAGACGAGCTCATGCGCCGCTCCGTGCTGGGCGGCAGCGCCATCGGGGCGCTGCTGTCCCTGCGCTGCGGCGTGATGGACCGGCAGCTGGCCCAGGCCATGCCCATGACGCTCCAGGAGGCCTTTGACACCGTGCTGGACAAGGCGGCGCACGGGGAGCCCCTGTGCCAGATGATTATCGGCAACGCCTACTACTGGGGCGATTTTCCGGAAATTGAGGGTAAGACCCGGGAGGATTTTGACAGCGACGACGCCATCCAGAGCTATTTGCGGGAGAATTACGCCAAGTGCGAGGACTGGCTGTGGAAGTCCATGCGCAGCGGGAACTCCGGCGGCGTCAACCTGGCCAATTTCTACCGGGAGGGGAAGCCGGGGCTCATCTCTCCCCGGCCGGAACGGGCCATCGAAGTATACCGCTACGGGGCGGAGCAGGGCGATCCGGCCTACCTCTTCTACTATGCCAACGAGCTCTACGACCAGGGGAAAAAGGGAGAGGCCTTTGATCTTTACCGGAATTCGGCGGAGCTGGGAGAGCCCCGGGCCTTTTTCTGGGCGGGCTATTCCTACGAACTGGGCGACGGCGTGCCCAAAGACAACGTCCGGGCCGCCCAATATTACCAGCAGGCGCTCTCGGCCCCCATTCAGGAAAAAGTGAATCCCGCCAACCGGCTGGGGATGTTCTACTATGACGGTCATGGCGTGGAGCGGGATTACGCCAAGGCCTTCCAGCTTTTGAAGTGGGCGGAGGACCACGGCGGACCGGCCATGCTTTACTACCTGGGCGCCTGCTACGCCAACGGCCAGGGGACCCAGCAGGATTACGCCAAGGCCTTTACCTACCTGGATCGGATCGACTGGAACTGCCACCCCGGATTTTATCTCATGGGAAAGATGTACTGCAACGGCCTGGGCGTCCCAACGGACATCGCCAAGGGCGTGGAGTACCTCCAGAAGGCCAGCGAGGTGCCAGACGCCAAGGAGGAGCTGCGGCACTACAAAAAGACACTCTTCGGCAAGTGGGTCCGGCGGTAAGCCGGAAACCGCCCGCGGAGGAAATGATATGGAAGAAAACCGGGAGGACTGCGCTCTTTTCAGGCACAGCCCTCCCGGTTTTTGATTGCTCGCTGGCGCAAGGTTCATTCGCTTGCGCTGGCTGTCTCTTTCAAGAGCGGACGCAGCTGTTCATATTCCGGGCTGCCCCGGAAAAAGGCGAACTCGTCGCTGTGCTCCAGATCCTCCGTGATCCGGCCGTAGAGGGATCGGGCCAGGGCAGGCAGGGTGGTGATGTCCGGGTATGTGGTTCCTTTTTCCCGCTTGTGGACCGCCGGAGCCGACACCCCCAGCAAGTCTGCCAGCTGCTCCTGGGTCAGGGACAGCTCCCTTCGTTTTTCCCGAATGATTTCACCAAGTTTCATACGGCGCCTCCGGTTTTGGTGCTTCCATGATAACAGAGCCGGGAAGATGGAGCAATGGCCGGGTTGTTAAACAGACGGGCAGAAAAAGTAACCATCGGTTAAATGCCCCACCGCAAAAGCTGCGCCGCAGTAAACAATCGGAAAGCCCTGTGCCCGGGGCGCAAAAAACTTCAAAAAATATTCATGCCTTGCCTCCACTCTCCATGCTATACTCTCAGGACCTGATTCAAAAAGAGAGATCACCAGGGAGGTTTGATATGAAGCGCATCGTTACCAATGGGATCACCAATCTGGAACCATTGCAGGGCAGCAGCGAATGGTACTGGGGCGCCGACTATGCCAGCAACGATTTATACGAGGCGGAGGAGCTGTTCCGCAGCGGACATCCCGTTCAGAAAAACCGGCTTATCCTGATCCACCGTCTGGAAGGCACGGTCTATGAGCCGGTCGTCACAAAGCCGGGGCAGTATCTGGGGAAACCGGTGTGCCATAACGGGCAGATCGTACTGCTGCTGGTGGACTTCCCAGAAGGGGAGATCCGTATCCTGTCCTTCCGCGAGGCGGACGGGACCACCGAGCCGCTGGCGGTGCTGCCCCTCTCCATCGTGACGGACTGCTATAATTTGATGCTGGAGACTTCGCCCCTTCTGCTGACCCGGTCGGCCCATGACAACAGGTTCCAGATCCTCTGGCCGGAGCGCCGGGATTTTACGGTAGAGGACAACGAGTATTTTGCGTTCCTGGAAGGAAACAAGCTGTATACCTCGGTTTGGTACGAGGACCCGGATTATCGGGAGGAAGTCCTGGTGCGGGATTATGAGACAGGGGAAGTGCTGGAGCGGATCCCGGGGAACCTCCGCGTCATGCCCGATGGCCAGAACTGGCTTCTGGTTTGAGAACGGTCGGTTTCAGTAAGGAGGAATCATGTCCCTTTCCATTGTTGCTGCGAAAGATATTGATCAGGCCCTGGAGATCCTGTCGGCCAAGGCGGGAAAAGCGATGAAATCTTTCATCGCGGAGGAGCCGGAGGGAGCAGACCGGTTCTTATACGATTTTCAGGACGCGTTCACCAACTATGCGATCTATTACCGGTTTGATCCATACAGAGACATCCAGCTCGAAGCGGGCCTGGTTCCGGCGATCCGGGCATTTTCGGATTCCATCGGAACGTGGCTTGAGGAGCATGAAACAGAAGAAAACAGGGTCATCCAAAAATATGGACTGTCCTTCCAAAAGATCCGGCGTTTTACGGCGGAATTGAGCCGCGTCTGTGATGTTGCGATAGAACACGGATATGGGCTGGCGGGCATTGGAGACTGAACAAGCCTAAAGAGACCGAAAGTCCATTGAGAAAGGAGCGCAGCGCCATGCTGGAACATCATTTCTGGGAGAACTTTCGAAAATGGGTCCCACACCAGGCAGTGGATGAAGTCTATGACATAGAAAAGATCGGCTTTGAGGGTGAGGAGGGCTTTGTGGTCCTCTTGCGCTCAGACCATTTTCAAAAAGAAAAGCGTTCAGAATGGGCCCTCCGACTGGTGTGGGACCGAATCATCTCCTACACTGTCACGGACGAGAGCTACCGCCCGGAGCTTTGGGTGTCCGAACAAACGCCAGACTGGGGGCTCTGGACCTTCTATATCAGTGAGACCTCCGACCATCTGACGAAGTTCCGGGAAGAAAACTACCTTGTTTCGGAGGAGACCCACCACTTTTTTATCTGCGGAACAAATCTGATGACAGACATCTTGTCTGAAGAATATCCAGCAGCCACATTTTTGAAATGGGACCCGGAATTGCAGCGATGACCCAGACGAGGGATGAATCAGCATGCTATATAGTTTGTCTCTGTTCAACGAAAGACAGGAAGGCTTTTTCATCGGCCTGTTTGCATCCAAGGAGGAGGCCCGGCAAATGGCCGAACACTACTTGTCTGCCGTTCCCGGGTTTCGGGATTATCCCTGTACCTGGGAGATCACAGAAAAGACGGTGATCGGAACAATCGGCTTATCCCGGAAGGTCCACATGATCTGGGGTTGGGATGAGGGTGCAGACGGAAATGAAACAGGCATCTGGAGCAGCCACTGCTACGCGGACGTTGCGGCCGCCCGGCGAGCCTTGGCAGATGCCAAACAGCGTATACGCAGGCAGATATGGAGCCTGGATACCTACCAAATCGGTCAATGCCACTGGACGGAGGGCTTTGTGCGGATCTTTGGTCCGGAATAGGAATGATCCGTATCACCAGTGAAGATATCCGAGTTCCTGCGGAAGCCGACGGAGACCTAGGCACTCTTTCTTCTGCGATACCTGAAAAACTGGAGGATGGTGTACCATGAGCGAGATTTTGCTGAAAGGGATGCCCTTTGACGCTTACCTTGAAAAGTATAAAATATTTGAGAAAACCATGCAGTTCATGATGGAATGCCTGGAAAATTGGCATAGGGATGACCCGGAGCAGTTTCAGAGCGATATGCGGGCAGATTACCGGACTGTGGCGGAAACCTATCAGTTTAAGCGGAAAATTGCCGCAATCGAGAAAAACTATATGTATGACTCACCTCTGCTCTGCATCTCTTTCAGTATGGACATCCATGATGATGAGGGTGATTATGTGGCAATTTACACCGCATTTTTTGACCTTAACGGCAACTGCATTGATGACCAACTGAGAAGTTGATGGTGAAAAAATGATACTTCCAAGAGGAATCACTGGATTTTGGAGCGTGAGCGCAGATCCGCCTCCGTTTCTGGATGAGAAAGCGTTCCACCAGATGTGCCATGCGCTGGCCCGGAAAAACAGGGGGACGGTGGCGGAAGCGGATACGAGAGCTATTTCAAAGAACTTCTACTTTGCAAAAATCTGCAGTTATGATAATTCCATTTTCATCCTGCAAAATATCCATTACCCCTACGCAGCCTTTGCCCGGAGGGACACCTCCGGCGGATTTGTCTGGCTCCGAAAGCCAGACTGGATCCAACTGCCGGAAGGCTCGGTGCACTTTTTGAGCCCTGACGAGCTGAATCAGGACTGGCGTGGCCTTTGCGGGGAACTGAGCCCGGAGGAACAGGAGCAGATCCGATACTGGAACCCGCAGACAGTGGGAGAGATCATTTTTAACACCTGGGATTGACATAAAGACCGGCCGCTGGACCATGAAGCTCACCAGCGGCCGGTTCAATTATATCATTTTTAGAATCATGACATAGGCGGAGCTGGGAGCATGAAAAACACCCGCCGGGAAGGCCCCCGGCAGGTGCGCATTTATGATGCAGTGTCATCAATTTTTCGGGGGGACGGCCCTAGAAAAAAGAGAATGTCCAATCTTCTCCGTTTTGCCCAAACGGCCTCTTTCGGCGAATAAAACAGCCGTCCGCATGAGGACGGACGACTGTGGCGCGACCTGTGATTACCGGGAAAGCGGTTTTATCACAGAGTGCGGTCGGTTACTTCCACCTTCGTGATAATGTCACGCAGTCGGGTATCGTCAATTATATATTCCAGCATGTCATCCGCATTTTTATAGACGGTATCCTGCTGGGTATCCAAGGGAGTAATACAATATTTAACTTCTCCGTTTGGCCAAACAGGGCAAATATGATATTCTCGTCCGTTCCATTCAAAAGTTATTTCCGCACCACGGTTTACACTGTTCTTGAATTCGCTGATGGTTTTAAAACGCCAGGCTTCAGGACTATAAGTAAAGTAACGTACCTCCATATTAGTGATCCCTCTCTGAAAATATTTAAACTCTGGTATACCGTCGGGGTACTCAGCAAGCCAATAATTGATGTCTGGATACTTATGAAAATCAGGGGCTCCGGTGTGTGGATCATATGCAATCTCTTTATCATGAGGGTTGCTGTGCTTGCTGCTGTTTCCATGATCAGTAAAATGCCGCGTTTTGATTGCCCATCCTTCAGCATTATATTTCACCAGAGCCCAGTATCCCTCTTTTTTGGTGTGGATAAATACTTTCTGAATGGTATTGGGCGGACCTTGTAGGATCACTTCATTTGGCTTATCGGGGTTTGGCTTCCATTTCCCACCATAGGCACTTCCACCGCCTTTTCCAATTAGGTACGGCTCTATTG
>CDZS01052632.1_pt1 | contig 19966 bp, 18 predicted proteins | sample 557751 | NCBI WGS metagenome assembly CDZS01 (sample SAMEA3182113, study PRJEB8094) | gut metagenome | biome: human; feature: gut; material: Stool; isolation source: human stools | place: Canada | collected 2013-05-07 | reverse complement strand
AGAAAACAAAAACAGAAATTAAAACCGCCATTAAGAACGTACTGAATAAAGTTACGATAGGTTCTGAAGGTGGGAGCATTAACGGCTCGATTGTGATTACGGGCGAAAAAAATTTTATAAAAACGCCCGCTTTCAAAATTGGAGATACTGATTTAAGCACATTTATTGAAGAAGCGGGCAAGGTAAAAACCGTCAATAACCAACAGCCTGATTCAACGGGAAATATTGACATTCCGATCTCTGTCAACAACATTCAAAGAGACGATACGGGAAATATCACATTAACGCCATCGGATGTCGGGGCCTCTGCAAGTGACCATACCCATAACTATTTGCCATTAAGTGGTGGAAAATTAACGGGCAATGTAATAGTTACCTCTGAAACTTGGGTTCAGTCAGTTTCTAACCCTTCAAGTCAAAATTATCATTTTCAACGGGAAGGTTGTTCTTCTGGCTATTATTTAAGAGCTTTTGACTTTAACTCATGGCGTTCAATTATTGATTCGGCTGGCGGTCAAACAATCAATGGAGCCTTGACGTGTACTGGTTGGATGTATGCGGCTGGTCATAAAGCAACTTCTGACTCACGTCTCAAAGAAGAAAAGAAAAAGGTCTCTTATGACATTTCATCCGTTTCCCCATACCGCTATAGACTTAAAACCGATAACGAATATCACGTTGGTCTTTTGGCTCAGGAAGTAGAAAAGATCATCCCTGAAGCTGTCTCAGAAAATAAAGATGGATACAAGTCGTTGGATTACAACGCAGTAGTTGCGGTTTTAGTTGGACAAGTAAATGCATTAACAAAAAGAATAGAAGAGCTGGAGAAGAGATGACTTGCGGTTATATGAATAGCGCTGGAACCGACTTAGATTCAATCTTCTATACCAATAACGGTAATGCTGGCGCGGTTGGGTTTCAATGCAGTAACGGTCAAGACTTAGGAAATAGATTCACCAACGCCAATACTCTTGGCTATGCGGTTGGTTATCAAAACTCCGCGGGTACAGACTTGGGCAATTTAAGAGGAAACTGCCCGCCGGCTTCTATGAGTGGTCAGTGGTGCAATTGGAACGCTTACGGCAACAAGGCTTTCGATTTTGATGGTTCATACGGCGAAACAACATATAGAGATTATCAATGGGTCACTTGGGGCTATATCAATGTCGGCTCTGTCTGTAGTTCAGGTGGAACATGGCAATTAGCCTTTGCGATTTTGTGCGGTAATAACGGAATCAATCAGCCAAAGCATACTTGGTTCAGATGGCAAGATAATTCAACTGCAAATATGGGCATGAATGGCATGAGTGGTACAGAAGTTCAATTAAATGCCAATTCAGAATCAGGTTGGACGTGGGTTTACAACGGTGGTTGTGGAACTAACCCGAGTAGAAACTTTGCAATCACCATGTACCACTATGACAACAACAGAACAAACAGAGGGCGAACTTTAGGTCTGCGTGTTTATCAGCGTTTTGGAAATTCGGCAGGTTGGACTGGTTGGTGGAATAAAGATTTTTGGTTTGTATAAATATGAATAAGAAAGGAAAAGTAGGTCTCTGGGGAGGGGTAAATCATAAGGAGATATTTAAATGACTTGCGGATTTATGAATTCCGCAGGGACGGATTTAGATAGTTTATTCCTTATTAACAATTCAAACGGCGGAGCATTGGGGTTTCAATGTTCCAACGGTCAAGACCTCGGTAACCGTTTCTCGGCTTCCAGCAAACTTAACTACGCAGTAGGTTTTCAAAATTCAGCGGGTACCGACATCGGTTACTTAAGAGGGGCGGGCTCGACCCCCGTCTTTACCGCTTATAACGCAACACTTAACAATCTGTATAACTCGGGTAAAACCTCTTGTAATCATGGTAGCGGTGAAGACTCTTATAGCCACAAACAACGTTATATGCGTGGTTATTTGTACGTGACGGGTTCTTGTAGTGGGTTTGGCAACGTTGCTCCGACTTGGCAGGTTTGCATTTGCCATTACCACACGGAAAACGGTTACGAACACGAATACAGATTAGCTGTTCAAGCAGATTCAACAGCAAACATTTCTCCATCCCCTTGCTTGGATTACGCACCGCATCTGTATTTAGCCGCTAATACTGAGTCACCTTGGCAAACAGTTAAAAACAATGCTAGCGGAGCAAGCAGAGCGATGAATGTGGCTTTTGGGCTTTATTCAAATGACGGTAGAGGGGGCAATTCTTATGGCGAATGCATTCGTGTTTATCAAAGGTTTTACAACTCCATTGGTTCAACACCTTGGGTTCAAAATTCATTTGGCTTAGGTTCGTAATGAAAAATAGATACACAATTCAAATTCTCGGTAACTTCGATACCGATGACAAATTCTCCATGCAGGGGAAAATCTTTAAAGCCTTAGACACAATCGAAGGTCTGACGGTAAAAGCAATTTCCACTGATCTTTGGTGTGACTACAACGGCACAGTCAGAAAGTGGGACGACGAAGGAAGAGAGGTAACTGACGGCTATGTAATGACGCCCGTTCAGCCGACACAAGTTGTCACTCCCGAAACTTCTGAAACTGTAGAAAAGACAGAAGATTTAGAAATCGAAGAAGTCACGGACATAAACTCAAACTAAAACAAAATGGCATACAAATATAACGTTATTATTCAAGGCATCATCGTTGATGAAGACTCTCTTTCGGCGCAGAAAAACATCGAAGCTCAACTGAAAGCGATGAACGTTCCGTTCACTGTTAAAAGTGTAAATCTGGAACAAGTCTTCGGTTACGACGATAAGCCTGTTGAAGTTGAACTCGCTCCTCAAACTCAAGAACAAATTGTCAAGGGCTTTGTAGAAGCGGTGCAAAATTTAATGGACTCAAAAGCTCAAGAGCTAAATTACGACTCCATCTTCACGGCGATTACTTACGAAAACGACACAAACGTCAAATTCGCAAAAGAGGCAGAAGCGTTCAAAGCGTGGCGTTCTCAAGTTTGGACAATCTGTTATGCAGTGCTTGATGACGTATTGGCGGGTAATAGAACAATGCCGACTAAAGAAGAGTTAATTGCCGAACTTCCTGAGCTTGTAATCGTATATGACTAGAGAATTATTCTCAGCAAGAAGAATCTTTGTAAATGATTATTCTGACCCGCTGTCCGTAATGAATAGACTCTTTGCGGGCTGGTGGTGCAGAGATCGATTTTGTTTTTTAAACAAGTTCAGTCCATTAAGAATTTGCGATGAGCTTGACACTGATGCCAAAGCCCTGCTTGAAGCAAAAGAGCTTCCAAGAGAAATAAAAATTAACGATATCATTGACGCTCAAGCACAAAGAATACTGGCTTTTAATCAGCCTATTGCGGTGTCTTGGTCTGGCGGCGTTGATTCAACTTGCGTAATTGTTGCACTTCTGAGAAATGGATTAGAGCCTCAAGATTTAACTGTTATCCATGCAGAAAGCTCTAAAGAAGAATATCCGTTCTTTTATAGATGGATGCTGAATCACAAAGTTAATCTGATTGAAGATAATCAAGTTCGCAAACAATATTCAAGGTTCGAAGGGAAGATCGTTACGGGCTGGTGCGCTGATCAGCTTTTTGGTTCAGACATTCATTTAAGAAACGTTTCTCTTTACAACGAACCGTGGATTGACGCTTTGAAAATAGCGATGACGGAGAGAAACATTCATCTAACAGATAAAAGTTTCGATGTTATCGAGAGCGTTTATCAAGAGTACGCAAGCGTACTCGGCTTAAAGCTCGAACAGTTTTGTGAATTTGCGTGGCTTTATAACTTCGGTTGTAAATGGACTTACGTCATTGATGAATCTCAGCTTGCTTGCGAAACGCAAGCAATGAGAGATAAATTTGTTCCGTTTTTCGCCCACCTTGATTTTCAGCGCTATTCGTTAAGACGCTTTTCCCGATTGAGAGAAGTGAACGTTAATCAAGTCAACAAGTTCTACAAGCGTCCGTTAAAGAAGTACATCTATGAATACCTAAACGACGCTAATTATCTAAATAACAAAGGGAAAAAGAACTCTTGGGCTTTAACCGAAGATATTGATACAAGAGTCGGAATTCACGATACAGAAGGTTACCGTCAGTTCAAATTCAAAGGTATGAGCGAAACTCACGGTGTCAATTACTTCCATCTTTATAACAAAGTAAGAGACCTTTATTTAAAGGATGAGTACAAATAAATATTTAGTTGCGAGGGGCTTAAACTCGGCCTCTTATGCTAAGTCTATTGCTTCTACTTGGATTTGGGCGCCAGCGTTATTTGTTTCAAGTCAGATCGCTTATCAATACGGACTTTCGGGATTTTTAATGTTCCTAATCCCGAACGTTCTGACTTTACTGATCTTTGGCTTTGTTTGTGACAAATTCGACATTAATTTTTCAACAGCAGTAGAGACAGTTAAGAAGGTTGGAAAAATTCAAGAAGCAGAACATCTAACAATCACAAGCGCTCTTCTTATCGGTTCAACGTTTGTACAAATTCTTGGCATTCACGCTCTGCTTTCTCAGTGGTTCGGAGTACCTAGACTTGTCAGTGCATTCGCCATTCTCGGATTATCTCTTTTGATTATTTGGGGAAAGGGCTTAAAAGCCTGCATTAAAACAGACGCTTTTAAGTATGAAGTTATCTTTTTCTGCGGTTTAGTCTTGATTCTTTGCGCAGACAATAATTCAGTTATGCACTTCGGAGGACATGTTCCGTTTGATGCCTTCTCTCTGTTTCTAAGTTTTGGGCTTCCGACAGCGATTGGTCTTCTATCTGCTCCTTATGCAGACACGACGTTTTGGCAAAGAGCAAATAGTATTCAAAGAGGAGAACGTTTTAAAACCTTCTTTCTTGCTGGATTGTTCTTCGCTTTCATTCCGATGCTTTTTGCGATTATCGGCTTTAGCGCTCCGACAACAGATAACTGGCAACTGCAAAACTTTGCAACTTCGTCTTTCTCAATGACGCTTTTAGCAGTTGTGGTCTTATCAGCGTTAATTGCTACGGTTGATTCCAATCTTTGCGCTGTCGGAGCATTAGCGAAGAAGGGCAAAGAAAACATTACGATAATCGCATTTTGCGCTCTTCTAACGGCTGTATTTTGTTGGTTAGATAACCTGACTATCGTTGATCTGTTCTTGCTCTATGGGACATTAAGAACCGTTGCAAGTGTACCGACAATTCTTTCTTTAACTAATCGTTTTGACGCAAAGCGACTTCAAATTGCAACGGGAGTTGCAATGATCGTTTGCCCTATCGGTTTTGCATTTGCTCAACCATACGGCAATGGCTGGATATTCACAGTATTAGCGCTTTTAATTCCATTGTTAGGGTATAAAAATAATGAGACATCCCGACACGTTCCAAGTGCTTATTGCATTCGATCAATTGATTAACACTTTACTCGGCGGTATGGCTGACGAAACACTTTCCGCTCGTGCTTATAGACACTCTGTTGACGGTACAAGAAAGTGGCCGCGTTGGATAATCGATCACATTTTCTTCTGGCAACCCAATCATTGCATGGAAGCCTTTCTAAGCGAAAAGAATAAGGCTCATTTACCCAAAGATTATCAATAACAATTCCCTCAGAGAACTGGGCAATAACAACTATTACAAGGACTAAAATGCCCGATAAAGACCCTGAAAACTGGGGACTTGCGTTTTGGGCCTTTCTGACTGGTCTCGGTTTTGCGGGCGGAATTATTCGCTACATCGAGGACTACAGAAAAGAGCTTCAGCGCAACCCTCGTACTCGAAGAAAATTTACTCTGCTAGAACTGCTTGCAAAGGCTTTCTCTTCAGCTTTCGCTTGCATTGTTATTTATTTCATCTGCAAAGGACTCAACATCGACGATCTTGTAGCGCTGGGCTTGGCCGGTGTTGCTTCTTACTTCGGCACTGAGTCTCTTGGCGTCGTCTTTCAACACTTTAATAAAACAACTACAAAAGATGACAATTAAACCTTTTTCTCAATATGACCCCTTAATTGCTTCAGATTTTATAAAAGAATGGGAAGGGTTAGAGCTGTCTGTCTATAAATGTCAGGGTGGTAAGAACACCATCGGCTGGGGACACACTAGAGGTGTAGGGCAGAAAGACACTATAACAATAGAAGAGGCAGAAGAGTTTTTGAAAAACGATCTTCATTCTCACGCACGCGGTTTAGCGCCCGCTATCAAAGTTCCCGTAACAAAAAATCAATTCATTGCTCTTCTTTCTCTCGCTTTCAACATTGGCGTTTCTAATGCAAAAACTTCTGATGCAGTAGCTTTCTTAAATAAACAGGAGTACCAAAACTCAGCCGATGCTTTTATGAACTGGAGAAAAGCGGGCGGGAAGGTCTCAAATGGCCTTGTCAGACGGAGAAGTGCGGAAAGAGAACTGTTTCTAAGGGAGGACTAACATGAATAACCCTAGATTTATTGAACGTCTTATTGAGTGGTATCAGTCTGATAATTTCAGAAAAGATGTTGCAGACCGAACGTTAAAAATCATTCAGATTTTCATTTTTGTTGGATTCGGTTATCTGCTTGGCTGGTACTCGGTTGCTCTTGAAGTTTCAAAATGCGAAGTTGACCTAGAAAAGATTTCTCACGAGAACACCCGCATGATGCTTCAAATTGCCGAGGAGCATAAAAGTTCGCTTGAAAATCAAAGAAACTCTTATCAAAACTTAATCAAAAACGAACTTAAAGAGCTTGCTCAAAAGGTTGAAGTCAATAAAAACTTGATTGAAACCAATCATCAAAAAATCGATCAAAACGGCAAGTTGATTCACGAAAACAAAGAGAAGATTACAAATGCAGTGGGTGTCGGCAATTCTCGTTAGTTTAGTCACTTGGTTTGCGACGTGTTCCTACTATCAGGCTCAAATAGCTGATCTTCAAAAAGAACACGCAACCGAACTTCAGATTCAGGCGCAAACCAACGCTAAAAAGTTTTATGAAGACTTCACAAAAGAAAAAGAACGATATGAAGCGCTCAACAAAGAATTGGCTCAAGCTCGGCGTGATGTCGCTGATATTACTTCCGCTAATGACAGGATGTGCAACCAACTGTCAGCCTTGTCCAGATTGCAATCAAGTAAAGATCGAGAAACCTGCCTTAGAGACCTTAATGAATGTCGAGAAGTGGCAGTCGGACTATCTGAACTTGCAGGACAGGCTTATGAAGCATTTGAACTTCAAAAACGAGCCGACAAAATTAAGTAAATAACTTTACTCATAAAACTGACAACCCATTGACCAATGGCGTTTATTGTTTATAATATTAAGTAGTTACTTACTTATAAATAAAGATGCTTTTCAAAATAATCAGCCAATCGGTTCTCGATAAAGAAGATGTCGTCCGTTACTACAACAACGAAACAAACGAAATTTTTGACGCCGAGAACCGTCTGATTGATATAGCGGAACCTTTAGACATACCGCAAAAGCAGTTTAAGCCATTTACAGGCTTTTCAGTTTCAAAGACAAGAGTCTTATCAAAGCTCAAAGTCCAGTTGGGTTTGAAATGCAACCTTAATTGTTCTTATTGCTCCCAAGCTGAGTCTAGGAGTCTATCTAAGGACGATTCTTTGGGCGATGTTGAATCGTTCATTGCTTCTCTCCGTCGAGAAGAACTTTCAATTAAATCCAACGGACGCATTGAGTTTTGGGGCGGTGAGCCTCTTGTCTATATCAAGACATTAAGAAAGCTCATTCCTGAGCTGAGAAAACTTTATCCGACGCAAGAATTTCACATGATCTCTAACGGCACTTTGCTGACCAAAGAGATCGTTGACTGGCTCGTTGAGAATAAAGTTTCTTTCATTATCTCTCACGACGCTCAGGGATATGCTCTTCGAGATGATCTTGACCCACTTTACAAGACAGAAACAAAACTTATTTGGTTGTATGCCAAGGAACAACTGCACAAAGCAGGTCTGAAATTCGGTTTCAATGTTGTGATTACTCGTGCTAACTGCGATATATCCAACATTCCCGAATTTTTTCAACGGCATTTTTCAGCTAACGCCTCTTTCGGCTTTGAGGGCATTGTTCAGCCAAGCCGAGAAGAGGATGTGTTCAGAAAAGAAGACATCGACGTTCTTGAGAATGATATGAAATACGTTCTTGTCCATAATCAAGAAGACTTCGGAAATCTTGTTAAAGAAGCTCAGAACGTTCTTAACGCTTTAGCTCAAAGAAGACCGCTTTCAGCTATTCGAGCAAAGTGCGAAGCGCCCAACTCTGATGTTTTGGTCGTTGATCTCAAGGGGAACGTTATCTCCTGTCAGAACTTCACGCATATCTCTCAGAAGATTGGCGAATTGAATGACTATGACAACATCAAATCAGTGAATTTTGTTCATTGGTCGAAGAAGTTCGTCAAAGAAGATTGTAAGAGTTGTCCGGTTGTTCAGTTCTGCAAGGGCGGATGTCCCTTAAACCTCTGCACTTTTTGTCATAACGATTACGTTTATCACATGGCTTTATTCAAAGCCGTTTGGTTCTTACTTTTTCAAGCAGACATTAAAACAATCACACCCATTCAATGATTACCTCAATTATCAAAAGAGACGGCAGTATCGAGCCGTTTAATCCCGAGAAAATTGTCATAGCAATATCAAAAGCAGGGTCTGCAACAGGTGAATTTGATACTCAGGTATCAAAAGAGCTTGTTCAGTCTATGGTTCTCCCCCGTATCAATGCGAAGAGGGGCAGAGCCGTTTCTGTCGAAGACGTGCAGGATATTGTTGAAAACGTCTTATTCGATACAGCTTTTGAAAAAACTTATAAGGCTTATGCGATTTACCGCAACGAGCATACAAAAGCTCGTGAGCGCCAGAAAGTTGCAGTCGATGTGGAAAGCTCCGTTAATGAGTACATCAATCAAGACGACTGGCGTGTAAGAGCAAACGCAAACCAAGGCTATTCTCTTGGCGGAATGATTCTTAACGTCTCGGGCAAAGTTACAGCTAACTACTGGCTGAACAGCGTTTACCCGAAAGAGATTGGATTAGCACATAGAAACGGTGACTTTCATATTCACGACTTGGATATGTTATCGGGATACTGTTGCGGCCACTCTCTCAGAGCGCTTCTGAACGAAGGTTTTAACGGTGTTCCAAACAAAGTCTCAAGCAACCCTCCGAAACATTTATCCTCGGCATTATCCCAAGCTGTTAATTTTTTAGGCACACTTCAAAATGAGTGGGCTGGCGCTCAGGCTTTCAGTTCCTTCGACACGTATTTAGCTCCGTTTGTCCGTATTGACAAACTGACTTATCCCGAAGTCAGACAGAATATTCAGGAATTTATTTTCAACTTGAATGTCCCAAGCAGATGGGGTTGCGTCTTGCCAAGCACCAAAGTGCTGACTACAGAAAACAAATGGAAAGGTTTCGACGAACTCACTACTAAAGATAAAGTTTGGTCTATAAATCAACAGGGATATCTTTGCCAGTCAGCAATTAAGGTCGTCATTAAAAAACCTTATGACGGCTTGATTTACGAACTGTCTAATGACGCTTTTAACTATAGACAAACTGTTACAGCGGAACACCGAGTCTATGTTAAGAACAATCATTTGGGAGAAACAATCAATCCAGCCCCCTACATTGTCAAAACGGCTCAAAAAATAGCCGAAGATGAAAAAGAAGTTTGGGTTCCGTATTCAATTGGAGCAAGCGGAGAAGAAACTTGGGAGGATTGGACTTCTGTTAATGAAGCCCTTACAGGAGCAAAACCCCATCCGCCGATAAATATTCAAATTAACAAAATTTCTTGCCGTCATTACCAAGGTGACGTCTGGTGTCCCTCTGTTACGGAAGGAAATGTCATCTTCAAAGATGAAGAAGGCCATGTCTTTTTATCTGGTCAAACTCAAACTCCGTTTACCAACTTAACGTTTGACATTCATTGTCCAGACGACTTGCGAAATCAACATCCCTTGATTGGCGGGAAAGAAGTCGATTTTACCTACGGTGATCTTCAAAAAGAAATGGACATGATTAACCGTGCCTATATTGAAGTGATGATCGAAGGTGACGCTCAGGGAAGAATCTTCACATTCCCAATTCCTACTTATAACATCACTGATGATTTTGATTGGGATTCTGAGAACTCGAAGTTAATGTTTGAGATGACTGCAAAGTATGGCACTCCGTACTTTCAGAATTTTATGAACTCAGACCTCGATCCACACATGATTCGTTCAATGTGTCCGTTAGCACCCACCACAAAAGTCAGGGTGAGAATCGGCGGAATATTGGAATGTATGGCTCAGATTGAAAAGCTGTCGGGTCTTAAAGACAAGATTGAAGTCTTCTACAAAAACGAATGGCATACAGCAAAACTCGTTAGAGCAACAAAACAGAAAACTCGAAAGATTTATTGTTCTAATGCCGAATATGTAGAGATGGGCGTTCATCATCTTCAGCCTGTATTGATGGGCAATAAGATTGTCACTCTCACTGGCGCTGATTTAACTTGCGGAATGAAATTACCGAAGGATGATTCTTATCTCGATCATACAAGAATCATTGATATTCAAGAGGGCGAAGTCCGAGACGATCTGTACTGCTTTGAAGTTGAAAATAAAGAACGTCTTTTCACGCTTGCTAACGGATTGATCACCCATAATTGCCGTCTTCGTCTTGATTTGACTGAGCTTATTCATCGTGGCAATGGTCTTTTTGGCTCTGCTGAACAAACTGGTTCTATCGGCGTCGTAACGATTAACCTTGCAAGACTCGGCTATCTGTTCAAAGGTAATTGGGAAGGTCTGTTAGAGCGTTTTGATTACCTTTGTGATCTTGCGAAGACGAGTCTGGAAATTAAGCGCAAACTAATTACCAAGTTAATGGGCGAAGGGCTTTATCCCTTCACTAAGCGCTATCTCGGCAGTTTCAAGAACTTCTTCTCAACTATCGGCGTAAATGGCGCAAATGAGATGATCAGAAACTTCTCGGACGACCAATACGACATCACTGATGAAAGAGGGCACAAGTTAGCTGTAGAACTGCTTGAGCATCTAAATAAGCGCATTCAGAACTATCAAGCCGAAACGGGTAATCTTTACAACAGCGAAGCAACTCCCGCCGAGGGAACTGCAACACGTTTTGCACGTGAAGACAGAAAGCGCTTTCCTGACATTATTCAGGCAGGTCAAGACGGTCATCGTTATTACACGAACTCTACTCAGTTACCCGCTGGCTTTACCGATGACCCATTTGAAGCATTAGACCATCAGACTGATCTTCAGAGACTCTATCTTGGCGGATGTGTAGAAAAGGGTAATTACGTCATCACGAACAAAGGACGTATGCTCATTGAAGACATCGCTGAAAATTGGAAATCGCTTAAAGGCTCGTTAGAAGTTGTTTCTTATAACTCTAAGACCAACAAAAGTGAATGGAAGAAAGTAACTGACGCCATGAAGATTGACGTGAGCAAACACGACAAAATTCACATCACAGGCGAAAGAGGTTTGAACATTGTCACAAGCGACTGGCACCCGTTCTTTGTCGTCAACAAAGAAACCTATTTAGTTGAAGAAAAGCGAGCGGATGAACTGAAAAAGGGCGATTGGATTCTTCAAAATAAAGAAATTTTAATTCCCAAGACCTCTGACTCCGAGCTTTCTTTTGATACTGCTTATCTGATCGGTTATTTCATGGGCAACGGTTCTATGTCATTAACAGAAGATAACAGAGGTGGAAACCACATCACTAAAACTTTCATTCGATTTGATGATGGAAACAAGAACATTCTCAAAAAGATAGCGAAGATTCTTAACGACAAATTTGGAACCGAAATTCAATCTCATTCCCAAGATAGAAGAAGCAAAGATTGGAAAATTGGAACTACAAAAACCAACGTTGGCGACTTCTTCAGAAAGTACGGCTTCAAAGAAGGAGTCAAGTGTTACACGGTAGGCGTCTCAGAAACACTGCGTCAAGAGTTATCTAATCAAGAGGTAGTATCGGGCGTACTTTCGGGACTTATTGATAGTGATGGCCACATAAACGATATGGGTGATTTTGAATACATGACAGCTTCCGAACGTCTTGCGCAGGATGTGGTCGAAATGTTCAATTTGCTCGGAGTGATTGCTTATTACAAACCCAAACTCTCAGTAAGAGAAAATGAATCCGTTATGTATAGAGTCAGAGTGAGCGCCTTTGAATTGTCAAAAGTTTGGGACTCTTTGAAAACCACTACTGCAAGAATTGTTAAAGCGGATTATAAAAAATATGCTCGACAACTTCCCGTTGCTAGGGTTAAAGAAGTCTCGAAAGTTGATGTCGAAGACAATCAGTTTTATGACCTAACGGTAGAAGATAATCACAACTATTTGTGCGGCAAGCAAACCTATGTGTTTATTCACAACACCGTACTTCATCTATTCACAGGCGAAAGAATCAGCTCTTGGAAAGCGGCTAGAGATATTGTGAGAAAAACCTTCTCCCATTATCAGTTGCCTTACATCACGATTACTCCGACGTTCTCTATCTGTCCAAAACATGGATATATCGCTGGCGAGCATAAGTTCTGCCCGCTTTGTGATGATGAATTAGTAGCTAAAAAGAAACACGAGAAAGAAAAATGTCAGAAGGCTGGGATTGGTAATTAACAACAAATACAAGGAGAAAACTAAATGGAAACCCAAAAAGAAGAAATTGAATTGAAGGACGAGGAGCGTCAACCTTGTGAAATCTTCTCGAGAGTAATGGGGTATTTTCGCCCCCTATCTCAATGGAACGATGGTAAGCAGGGTGAATTTGAAGATCGTGAATACTTCAAAGAAACCAAATGTCACTTAGACGAAGAAGAGTCTAAATAATCAAGAAGGGGCGTTTTGCGCCCCGTCCGTTTACCGACAATAAGGATAACAATGGTACAACGATATACAGAGATACCGAGTACGCAAAAAATTCGGGATTCTCTTCAGCCGATTCTAAACAACGACAAGACGGCTCTTTCTTGTAGCGCAGGTACGTCTTTTCCTTCAGCAAACATCGTTGAGGGAATGCTTTGTTATCGTACTGACGAGAAAAAGCTCTATCAGTTGATTGATGTCAACAGTCCCAAAACTGGCTGGGTTCTAATCGCTGATCTCAATGGCGAATTCCGACACATCGAGGGCGGAGAGGGCAATGCAATCGACTACACGGCCAAAGACTTAAACCTTTGGAACAAGATGCCTACTGGTTTCTATGAAGGAACCAATATGCTCAATGCTCCTGAAGGTGATACTCAATGGCGCGTTATTCAATTCAGACATGGTAACTCCGACGGTTTTGCAACTCAGATTGCTTTCGGCTTTACAAGCGGTTTGATGATGATTCGTCATCAAGCTGGTGGTGACTGGTCTGCATGGAACAGAGTTTTCGCAGGTTCTCCGACAGGTGCAGTTATTGAGGGCATGAACGCTGAGAAAGTTGGCGGTTATAAGTCCGGTAATGAATCAGGTCGTGTTCCCGTCAGCAACGGTACAGTCAACGCCGATCTCAATGCGGATATGGTTGATGGCCACCACGCAGGTAACGGCGCAAATCAAGTCCCCGTCAGCAACGGCACGGTGAATCTGTCCTTAAACGCTGATCAGCTTGACGGCTATCACGCTGGCAATGGCGCTAATCAAATTCCTATCAGCAATGGCACTTTAAACAAGGGTTTGAATGCAGAAATGATCGGCGGATTTGCCGCAAAGGAATTTGTGAAGATTGCTGGTGACGGAAAAGTTAACGTCATTAACGCTAACTCTACAAACTCTCAAAGCGCCACAATTCAAAACGTGGATGGGTTTAATTACAACATCAACGTAACTCCAAGACAAACAACCACGAAAGATCACCTCTTAAGCGGAGTTAGTAGCGACACCTACGATTACTACAGAAACGCTGGCGGTAGCGGAGATTACGCAGGCACAAGAACAAGAATTTACATAAATACACTTCCAGAACTTGGCGGTAACGGCAATTACAGCATCAACACGATTCTTAAAGCGCTGGTAAAGGTTGCTCATTCTCACTCTGTTGTTAAAGAAGACTACCGCTACAACTGCAAATGCCAGTGCAATTGCGATTGCGACTGCAATGATGACAACTGCTCAGAATAATATGCAAGAAAGACCTAGAAGACACATAATTTCAAAGATTTTTCCGTTTGATGTTACAAACTATGCGGCAGATAAAACACGTCTTGCTATGAGAGTTTTAGAGCCGATTTCTAAGCTCCCTGAAGAGATGCAGAAAGTCTTAGCAAAGAAACCCGCTCATAACATCAATCTTCTTCACTCTACTTTGCAGTTAGCAAGTAACAAAGCACAACAAAATTTGCAAGAAGTGAATTTCACTTTTGAGATTGATGACAAGCGTTATTTCATTTTGCTGGAAGAAGTGTTTGATAAGAACACTCACTTGCTTCGCAAATCTTGGCTTCCAATGGGCAACCTTGCTTTCGTCGTTAAGAAAGATGAAGGCGTATTAACTGTCGTGGACACTCAGAAAGAGTCTTATATTTCTCGGTTCAGAACGGCTTATCAGGCTCAATTTATGGGCAGAACAACACTCGGTCAAGTCTTTTGTCGAGACAAGAAAGATAATGTTGATGAATGCGCTATGAGCTTTGCCACAAAACCGAACGGCAAGATCATTACTAAGCTGAGAATTGACAAAGAGACTACTCCCGCTGGCTTTGTCAACGATAAGGTTGGAGCTTCTCGTTATCTCAACATCTTGCCGAGAATGACGGCTCCTGATCACTGCAAACCGAACGAGCTTGTCACCATTCACGTCCAGTTCTACCAAGGCAACACAGATAACAAGATTACTGGTGTTAATTGGGATGGGTTGGTTGTCGAAGCGGTTGACGGTTACGCGCCTCATAAGAGAGTCAAGATTCGTGACGGCAAAGGCTCTTTCAAGGTTCGTGCTTTAGACCTTGAAGACGGCGACATCATGCGCATTAAGCTCAACACCAAGTGGTACACGGATAAGGCCGAATGTCAGATCAAAGTTCTTACCAACCCTTAAACATTCTTTTTGGTTCGGCTTGTAATCTCAAGTGCGGTTATTGTCTGCAACAAGACGGCACGCCAAAAGTTAACAAAAAAGCTGACCTTGGTGAGTTTCTTTGGAACTTTTGGAAATATCTCAACCGAACCGAAAAGAAGTTCTCTTCTGTACATTATTGGGGCGGAGAACCCATGCTGTACTGGAAGAGAATCAAAGAAGTCTATAAGTTCATTGCCCCTTTAGTTCAAGCAAAAAGACATCGCATTACGACAAACGGAACTCTGATAACCAAAGAGTACGTCGATTTTTGCAATAACTATCCAGACATTTTTACCGTCGTTTCTTTCCATGATGGAAGAATTACCGACGATAAATGGAGATTGATTGGCAAGCTCAATCACTTCTCCATTGAGGCACTGATTCATCACAAAAGAGTCAGTCCGCTTGCACTAAGGGACGATTACGAAAGAATCTGTGACTTAATGGGCAAGAGACCGCCGATTGGTTTCGACATGATCAAAGCCAACGACGGATGTCATTCTGACTATTGGGTGACAGAAGAAGACCTTTGTGATTACTTTGCGTCGATGATTCATATCTATGAATTGGCGAACATCAAGAAAGACCCGTTTTGTCAAGCCGTCATTGCTCAGTTTCTTTACCGTTATCGGAAAGACTTAAAGTACAAGGGAATCAAACCCAATCCTTGTGTTAACAATCACATTCTTTCAATTGACCTGTTCGGCAATACTTACAACTGCCACCATAACAACAGCCCAGAAAACATCACGGGCAACATTTTCAACCCCGACTTCATCCCACCAAAGCCAATTAGTTTCAACTTAAGTCGATTTTCAAGCACAACAGACTGCCGAAACTGTAAGACTTATCCATCTTGCGGTGGCGGTTGCTATACCTCTAATACGCATGAAATCGACTGCTTCTATTACAAAACAAGAGAAGAACTTGCAAAACTTTGGCTTGAAGAATTAGAAAAACATGAACGAGAAACTTCAAGAATTCGCCAAGATTTACAACGACCTTAAAAATTATCCTACTAACGTTGATGTCGCCTATCACTTCGGCATTAACGAGCGAACAGTTAGAAAAAGAGCCAGAAGAGCCCGTGAAGAAGGAATTGAGCTTATCAAACGGGGCAAAGTTCCTTTAACTGAAGAAGAAACAATCTTCAGAGAGAACTACACAAAGGAAGACTGCGTTGCGGAGCTTCAAAAACTCCAAGAAGAAAACTACGGCAAGTTCATTACCCGCACTTTCTATCGCAACGAGACCTACACTTCGGACTCTACTTGGAACCGCTACTTCGGCACCTTCGATGAATTCAAGCGTCAAGCAAGACTGACTCTGACACGTGCTCAACAGCAGTTAGAAAAAGACATTGCTAGACACGCTTCAAGAGACTCGTACAGCTCGTTTAACGATGAAAGAAAGGGCTACGAAGGGAAGTACCTCAAGCCCAACAACAATCGCTTTAAAACGATTCTCGTGGGTTCTGACTTTCACGATGTTGAATGTGACAAGTTCTTTTTAAGAACATTCTTAGATGTCGCTCAAAGAGCACAGCCTGATGTTATCTGTCTTGCGGGAGACCTCTTTGATCTTCCAGAGTTCGGCAAATACACGGTTGACCCAAGAGAATGGAATGTAGTCAACAGAATTGAATTCGCGCATAAGAACATTCTTGAGCCGATGCGAAAAGTCGCTCCGAATTCTCAGATCGACTTAATCGAAGGAAATCACGAGTGCGTTTCTCTTGATACTGAGGTTCTGACAGATCATGGCTGGGTTAAGGCTCCCGATCTCCGCTATGACATGAAAGTGGCAAGTTTCGTTCATTCTGAAGAAAAAGATCAACTTCACTTTGATCATCCGAAAGCATTAGCGGGAATGAAACTTGTGCAGTGTGTTCACGTCACGGGAACGCTGGCTAATGAGCTGATATCAAAATCTCATAACATCTATATTGACGGCAAACTTCAGCCAGTTAAGAACTTCATTTCAAAGAATGTTCTTCAGAACCGTAAAACAAATTCTCTGAATTTGTCCTTTAATGAGTTGGTTTCTGATGAAGCCATCATTGCTATGGTCACTGGCAAAAGAAAGGTTGACTTCTTGATTCTGTCCAAACTCACTCCGAGACAGTTAAAACTTGCAGAAGAGCATCTTGAAGAAAGACCCTCTAAACACGGAAGACGCCTAATTGTTAATGACCCTAAGATTGCCGAAGCTCTTCAGTTGTCCTACATCTTCAATGGCGTTCCTTGTGTTTACAAAGAAGTTTGGGAAAGCAAAGGCTTTATAAAGAATTGGTGTTTGGTTCTTTTCACAAACACAAGAACTTCCAAAGCGACAGTCAACATCGAAGAAGCCGACAGACAGACCGTTGTGGCGGTTCAGACTATCGACGGTACTTTGATTACACGACGTAACGGAGTAGTGAATTTTACGGGTAATTGCCGTTTAATTAAGCACTTAGCAGAAGCAACACCCGCATTAAGAGCGGTGTTGTCTGATCTTCACGGCTTTACTATTCCGAAACTTCTCGGACTGGATAAGTACGAAGTCAATTACATTGCAAAAGCGGATTTACGGGCTTGGAGCAAGCGTGATGAAGAAAAAGAGATTGCAAATAACTACAAGGTTTATTACGACAGTTTCTTAGTACATCACTTACCGCAAGCTCGGAATATGGGAATGCCAGGATGTCACGGGCATCACCATAAACACATAGTTTGGAGTTCATTTTCTCCAACCTATGGCACATTCGAGTGGCATCAACTGGGTTGCGGACACAAACGAAGCGCAAGTTATTGCGAAGGAGAGCGCTGGGGATTAGGTTTTGGCTTAGTGCATATTGATACTCAGACCAAAGCAACAAACTTCGAGTACATCCCCGTCACTGATTTTGCTATGGCTGGCGGTAAGTTTTATCAGCGTGATTTTGCAACCGAACCTCAATACTAATAATGACAAGAAGAAAAGAACAACCGTCGATAGAAGACCTTGGCAGACCTGACGTTAAACCGATTGAAGGCAAGACCGAGACTCAAAAGCGTTACATCAACGCCATTAAAAACTTCAAGCTGATTTTTGCAACGGGTTCTGCTGGCACGGGGAAAACTTGGCTGGCTACAGCTTTGGCCGCTCAAGCATTGTTAAACGACAGAACAGAGGGGATTATTCTTACACGACCCGCAGTTGAAGCGGGCGAGAGCTTAGGCTTTCTTCCAGGCGAAATTGAAGAGAAGTTTGAGCCTTATCTTCAGCCTTTTAAGCAGGTTCTCTATGAACGTCTTGGCAAAGGTAAAGCCGAGTACATGATTAAAGCGGGCAAGATCAAAGCGATACCACTGGCGTATCTGAGGGGTCATGCCGAGCCTTTGAATTCGATGATTCCTACGCCAAATGGCTATGTAAGAATGGGAGACCTCAAAGTTGGCGATATGGTTTTTGGTTCTAATGGAGAGCCGACGAAAATTACAGGAATTTATCCGCAAGGCAAAATACCTGTCGCCGATGTTACTTTTGCAGATGGAGAAATAGTTCGTTGCAGTAAAACCCATTTATGGGCAACAAGAAATCAAACTGCCAGAACTAGAAACAAGCCCTTTACAGTCAAGACAACAGAGGAAATTCAAAAGACGCTAGCTTCTCCGAAAGGTGTCAAAAAGCATGAAATTCCAATTGTCTCTAAGCCTATCGAGTTTGAATCTAAAGTCGTTCCGATTCACCCATACTTCTTGGGACTTCTGTTAGGAGACGGCGGATTGACAGGAAATCAAATTCGTTTCACAACAAAAGATATTGAAATTGTGAATTGGATAAGAGAGCATTTGAAAGACTCGGAAAATGAGATTCATCTTGCGAATGACCAAAGTAGCATTGATTATTACATCAATCGTCCGCAAGACAAAAAAACTTCTCGCGCCAACCCTTTAATTACTGCATTAAAAGAGCTAAAACTGTTCGGAGAAAAATCTTACGAAAAGTTTATTCCTGACGAATATCTTTATAACAGTTCCGAAGTGCGACTTGAATTGTTACGAGGGTTAATGGATACAGACGGCTCAGTTTTCTTTCACAAGACAAGTGAAAAGAAAAATACAAGAGTTCAGTATTACACAAGCTCTGTATTTTTAGCTCAACAAGTAAGCTGGTTAGTCAAATCTCTTGGCGGAATAGTCAGAATGCGGTTGCGTGCAGTTTCGCCAGAAGCTCATTGTGTTAGAAACAGAATATTTCATAGTCGCTTTGAAATGAATGTTCTTGACATCATTCTTCCTTCTTCTATCAATCCGTTTAGATTGAAACGAAAAGCAGAGATGTATAAACCGTCTAATCTTTTCAGAATCATTACGAATGTAGAAGATGTCGGAGAAGAAGAATGTCAGTGTATCGAGGTCGAAGCAAAAGACCACTTGTACTTAACTGGCAACTTTGTCGTGACTCACAATACTTTCAAAAATTGCTTTGTAATTTTGGACGAAGCTCAAAACACATCTCCGACACAGATGAAAATGTTTTTGACTCGAATTGGCGAAAACTGCACGGTTGTAGTCAATGGCGATACTTCTCAGCAGGACATTAGAGGTGAGTCGGGTTTAACCGACGCTATCGAACGACTGAGCTACATTCCGAGCGTCAAGATCATTGAATTCAAAAAAGAAGACATTGTTCGCTCAGGTTTAGTACAGGAAATTGTGGAGGCTTATGAACAGCCAAAGAAGGACGACCGACCATTAAAAGAGTACAAACGCTTCTACGAACGCAAGGAATATCCAGCTACTCCATATATCCCTAATATCTCGCCAAATCCTTACGACCCTCCGTTGGGCGGCTGGACGTGCGAAGCAATAGCGAAAGAAACGATAAAGAAAGAGGTTAAAACAGCCGAAGATCGGCTTAATGACAGCGAAAGCCCGTTCAGTCGGTTCTTTCAAAACCACATT
>CDZS01025425.1_pt1 | contig 20343 bp, 10 predicted proteins | sample 557751 | NCBI WGS metagenome assembly CDZS01 (sample SAMEA3182113, study PRJEB8094) | gut metagenome | biome: human; feature: gut; material: Stool; isolation source: human stools | place: Canada | collected 2013-05-07 | reverse complement strand
CTTACATTGAATTGTAATGAGTACTATTGGAGCTTGGAGGTAAGAGATTATGGATTGGGTATCTCGGATAATGCTCAGAAAAAGTTGTTCAAAGAGTTTTATAGGGGAGATAATAAGGTTAATTCACGCATGGTAGGTTCCGGGATAGGCCTGTTGTTGGTGAAAAATTACGTTTTGATGCATGAGGGAAAAGTCTCGCTTGAAAGTAAGGAGAATGAAGGTTCTTTATTCAAAATAAACATCCCTTATAAAGAAGTGGTTGAAGTTGCACCTGTTGGACATGAAGAACTGGGTAATATCATATCTGCCGATGGTCCGTCTGATCAGTCGGAATATAAACAGGAAGATGATAGATCCGGAAAGAAGAAATCTATATTAATCGTAGATGATAATAAGGATTTGCGGAACTTCCTGAAGTGTTCTTTTGAAAATCAATATTACATTTTAGAGGCTGGCAATGGCAATGAAGCATGGGAATTGCTTCAGAAAGAATCTCCTGAATTGACTATTTCGGATGTGATGATGCCTGATATGGATGGGTTTGAGTTATGTAAATTGATTAAATCTACTTTTGAAACTTCGCATATTCCGGTAATCCTGTTAACTTCACTTTGTGATAAAAGTGACCAATTGGAAGGTTTAGGTCTGGGGGCAGAAGATTATATCACAAAGCCTTTTGATATATCACTTTTGGAGCAACGGATAAAGTCCCTTATGCGAAACAGGGAAATTGTCAGAGAGAAAGCTTTGAAATTGATAAAACCGGAGAATGATGAGCAACAGGTTATTTTGGCGAATGAGCTTAATGATCAGTTTGTGAAAAAAGCCGTGGAAGTAATTCATAATAATATGCAAAATCTGGATTTTGACAAAGAAAGCTTTGCTATGGAAATGCATGTGAGCGGTTCACTATTATATAAAAAAATAAAAGCATTGACAGGTCAATCACCTATTGAGTTTATTAAATCCATTCGTTTAAACCGAGCTTTAGAATTACTCCAATCTCATAAATACACCATCACGGAAGTTAGCGAACTTTGTGGTTATTCCAGTATCAGTTACTTTAGTACGGTATTTAAAAAGTACTTTGGTAAGTCTCCTACAGAGGTCTAATTTACTTCTTTTTCCTATTTTTTATCGTTTGTAGTATAGATTATCTAATATCTAAAATTATATATCTAATATCTAAAAGTGTATTGGGTACACTTCTGTAGCTTTGTGTATCGATGTACGGAATGTATGTCGATGGAGTTATTGTAATGTTAAATCTAATCAAGTTAATCTTATGAAATGTATGTATGATGATGACGGTTAAGTCAGCTATTTATGTAAAGATTGTAAAATCAGAGATAACCGTAACGATACATATCACTTTCGGTAATCTGCAATGAGTTTTACGTAGCTTTGGTATTTAAAGGGGGGCTGGTACCAATGACTACTATTAGTAATGAAAAGCATAGAACCCCACTACTTATATATTATGAAGAACAACAAGCTTTATTTTGTTTTTCTTTTCTTAAGTATTTTGTTCGCAAGTTGCAATGGCGAAGAAGTAATTGAGAAATGGCCTGAAATAGGCAACTATTATGATTCGAGCAAGCCTATTGAGTTAAAATCCATGTCACCCGACTGGGGAAGAATCAACGATTCTTTTATTATCAAAGGAAACTTTCCGGTTGACACGACCGGAAAAGTCAAAGTTTTCTTTGCCGACAAGGAAGCGGTTATAGTAAACAACAACGGAAATGAATTGTATGGGCTTATCCCCAAGCAGTTGCCCGGCTATAACGAGATAACATTGGAAGTGGAAGGTAAAAGGTACACCTCTGACAATGTGAAGTTTAAGTATTATCAAACTCAATCTGTGAAAACAATATTGGGAAAATTTGGTGAAGACGGATGGACATCGTCAGATGACAGTAAAATAGAAGAATTCCGAATGAATGAGTGTACAGGAATTGTAGCTGTTGCAGGACAAAAGAGTGATAATTTCATTTTCGTTGGAGGAGGATGGGGCGACCGTACCTATTTTGTGTCATTAGAGGATAATACGGTGATTCGTCTGATTAATATTGGTTATATGGGTGCTGTTGCAGTTGATAGTTCAAGAGAAAAAGTGAGCATCATGCCCCGTAGTGGAGGTGCTTTATACACAGCTACCCGTGCGGATGGATGGATTTTAAACTCTCTTGGTCTCACAATACCTTTCCAAGGCGATTGCCAGGGGGCATTGGCTTATGCCGAAGATGACCGCTATTTGTATGCAATGTCCGGTGATGGTCTTTATGAAATAGATTTGGAAGATAAAGGTTATACAAAGTTATTTGCTACATCAGATTACCCGGCTTTTGATGGAGTGAATACCAGCCAGTGGAGGCATTATCTGACTTATAGTAAATACGATAAGTGTTTTTTCGCTTCTTATCCTGAGAGTAATGGCATTGTGAAGATATGGAAAGATACTTCGGGCGCATGGCAAGTGGAACGCTATGCCGGCTTCCAACCGGGATGGTTGGCTACAGCTTTTGGAGATAGATTGACCGATGCCGTATTGAAAGAACCTTGCGGAATGGCGGTGAATAGTAACGGTGAACTCTATGTATGTTGCAAAAATAGCCATTGCATTGTGAAAATCAAAGGAAGGCTTGTTTCTTTGGTAGCGGGAGCTCCCGATCGGTCAGGAAGACTTAACGGATTCCCTACGGATGCATTGTTTGATAATCCATTGTGTATTGCTTTGGATTCGGAAGAGAACTTCTTCATTGGTGAAGAATCTTCAAAGGCAATCCGGAAAATGACAATTGAATAAAAGTAGAAATCATATAAAATGAATCAAGATGAAGATTAAACATATATTACTGTTTCTTATGGCATGGGTAAGTTCTATGAATTTGGCCTATGCGCAACAGACTGTGGTAGCTTCGGGTTCGGTTATGGACGAGAAAGGCGAACTCTTAATCGGAGTATCGATTTCTGTAAAGGAAGTTCCTTCTATGGGTGCCATTACGGATATTGACGGTCGTTTCAAGATAGGGGGTATCAAAGCCGGGCATACGTTGGTCATATCCTATGTGGGGTATGATCCTCAGGAGATAAAGATGAACAAGAGTGACGAGCGCATGCGCGTGGTGTTGAAGGAGAGTTCGAATGTAATGGACGAGGTTGTGATTACGGCATCGGGTAAGGTACAGAAGAAGATTAATGTGACAGGTGCCATTACTGGAGTTGAGGTGGCTACGTTGAAAACTCCTGCCACTTCCATAAGCAACATGTTGGGCGGACGTGTTCCGGGCATCATTTCCGTTACACGTAGTGGAGAGCCGGGTAAGGATTTCTCCGAGTTCTGGGTGCGTGGTATTAGTACCTTTGGTGCCGGACAGGGTGCCTTGGTATTGATTGACGGTATCGAAGGTAACTTGAATACGCTCGACCCCGAAGACATCGAAAGTTTCTCTATCTTGAAGGATGCCTCTTCTACGGCGGTTTATGGTGTGCGTGGTGCCAACGGTGTAGTATTGGTAAGTACCAAGAAGGGTAAGGCGGGAAAGCTGAATTTGCAGGTGAAGGCAAATACTGGTATTTCTTATTCTCCTCAAATGCCCAAATATGTACGTGCTGCGGAATATGCGGCACTCGCCAACGAAGCTGCCGTGACACGTGGACGTATTCCTGTTTATACGGATGTGGATTTGGCACTGTTTAGAAATCACATGGATCCTGATTTTCATCCGGATGTGGATTGGCGGGATGTTATCTTGAAAGACTATACCTGGAACCAACAATACTTCCTGAGTGCATCGGGAGGTGGTGAAGTGGCTCGTTATTACATCAGTGCTGGTTTTACGACAAAAGATGCTATTTTTAAGCAAGACAAAGGGGTAAACAAATACAATACGAACGTAAATTACAACAAGTTTAATTTCCGTGCCAATGTGGATGTGAATGTCACTCCCACCACTACGCTCTCGCTGAATGAAGAGACTGTGATTGTTACTCAGAATTATCCGGGATATGGAAACGACAGTAAGGTATTGTGGCAGGCACAATCCAATCTGACTCCGGTGACAGTACCGTTGATGTACACCACAGGGCAGGCACCTGGATATGGCACTGATAAATCGAATATCAGTCCGTATGTATTGTTGAATATGACGGGTTATCGTAAGTTCTATTCCAATGACAATAAAATCACGATGCAGCTCAATCAGGATTTGAAGATGATAACTCCCGGACTGAGTATTGCAGGATTGGTCAACATTAATTCGATAGGTGCGAGAACCCAAGTTCGCGAAAAAATGCCGGCCATTTATTATGCTCATGGTTATAAACGTGATGGAACACTCGATTTGGAGAAAATATCTGATGCAGTGGAGCCCTATTATACAAATTGGAATGACACTGAGCGTAGAATTTATTGGGATTTCCGACTGAATTACGACCAGACATTTAATAAGGTACATAAGGTAGGTGCTTTGGTGAAGGCCGAATGGAGCGATTATGAAGCATCGAAATATAATCAATTGCTGACTGCTATCCCTAAACGTTATAATAGTTACTCAAGCCGTTTCTCTTATTCGTATGATGATACTTATATGGCCGAATTTAATATGGGTTACACCGGTTCGGAGGCTTTTGAGAAAGGTAAGAAATTTGGTTGGTTTCCCGCTGTTTCTATAGGTTGGGCTCCCACGCAATATCGCTTCTGGCGTAATAAGGACAATTTTATCAATTATTTCAAAATCAGGGCTTCGTATGGTATAGTAGGTAATGACCGTCTCACTTGGGATGACTCGGTACGTTTTCCCTATCTGACTTTGATTGGTCACACAGGTTCCGGCAGTTGGAATAACGGTTCCGGTTTGACCGAAACGCAAGTGGGTTCCAGCAACCTGCGCTGGGAAAAGGCCAAGAAAGCTGACATCGGTATTGATACACGTTTCTTCCACGAACGTTTTGAAATGACAGTCGATTTCTTCCAGGATATACGTTCAGGTATTTATCAACAACGCCAGAGTGTACCCGAAGAGATGGGACTTCCGTCATTACCTTGGGCCAATGTAGGTGAAATGAAGAGCTGGGGTATGGATGGACATATCTCATATACGCAGCCTTTGGGTGACAATGACAAATACCTGATTATACGTGCCAACTACACACAGTCCATGAACAAAATCACCAATTTCGAGGAAGATCTTAAGAAATACGATTACCAATCAGCCGTAGGATATCAAAGTGGAATTAACCGAGGCTTGATAGCTTTGGGCCTGTTTAAAGACCAGGCAGATATAGATAATAGTCCTCGTCAGGATTTTGGCAATTACTTGCCTGGTGACATCAAGTATAAGGATGTCAATGGTGATGGCATTGTCAATTGGGATGATATTGTACCTTTGAAGTATTCTTATGTGCCTCAGATACAGTATGGATTTGCCACAGAGTTTAACTGGAAGAACTTTAATGTAAGTGTCCTGTTCGAGGGAGTAAGCCGCGTGACCTATTTTAAAAGTGGAAATATGTATCAGCCATTCTCGGGTAGTACAGCTGGTAATGTGATTACAGACTTTGCCAATCCGGCAAACCGATGGATTTCACGTGAAATCTCAGGCGACCCTGCCACCGAGAATCCGAACGCCAAGTACCCTCGTCTTTATTATGGAGGTAGCAGTAATAATAGTCAATCATCTTCTTTTTGGTTGTCTGATGGTAGTTACTTGCGTCTGAAGAATGTGCAAGTCTCTTATACACTCAAGAACCAATTCCTGAAAAAGTTTGGTCTTCAGAAAGCAGTAATTAGTGTGATTGGAGACAATTTGGCAGTTTGGTCTAAAGAGAAGATGCTGGATCCCGCACAAGCAGGAGACAATGGAACAGTCTATCCTGTCCAGCGAGTGTATACTTTACAGCTTAATCTTTCATTCTAATATAACCTGACAATTATGATAAAATTTGGAAATTATAAAAGAGAATTCGGTTTTCTCGGTAGAATAGCCGCAATAACCGTTATTTTGGTCTCAAGCATTATGTTCGGTTCGTGCGAAAAATACTTGGACATTGACAAATATGTGTACGATCAGACCACGCTGGACTCCATTTTCCTTTCCCGCTCCAGAACGGAAGAGTATATCAATGGAGCGGCTGCACTGCTTCCTGATGAATCAATACTTATGAATGGTTGGGGATGGTCTTCTACATTACCCAGTGGATTGGGCTCAGATGAAGCAATCGTTCCGTTTGTAACGAATGGAAATGCTATACTTTATGATGAAGTGAAAGAAACGAACACATGGTTTAATCCGTGGGGCGATTGCTATAAAGGAATCCGTAAGGCCAACATCGTATTGGAGAATATATCCAAAAACCAGGAGCTTACCGAGATGGAAATGCGTGATTTCAAGGGAAGGGCTTATTTTCTGCGGGCTTACTTCTATTTCTATTTGGTAAGATTGTACGGGCCTGTGGTTGTACTTCCCGACCGTCCTTTCGATACGGACGAAGATGTAGCGTCAGTTTCATTCGAGCGTTCCACTTACGATGAGTGTGTAGAGAAAATCTGTGCCGACTTTGAAGAAGCAGCTAAATTGCTGCCTCCAAGTCGTATAGATGCATTGCAGTATATACCTACCAAGGGTGCTGCTTTGGCGTTCAAAGCTCGTATGCAGCTCTATGCTGCCAGCCCCCTTTTCAATGGTAACAGTTATTATTCCGATTGGAAAGACTCAGAGGGCAGGAATTTCATTGCCCAGACGGAAGACAAGGTTAAGTGGGGAAAAGCTGCCGCCACGTTCAAGCGGATTATTGATATGAATAAGTATGCCATTCATACTGTACCTAAAATAGTGAATGAAAAGGGTACAGGCACATTGCCTCTTCCCGAGACGGTATCCGATGCCAACTTCCCTGATGGAGCCGGAGGCATAGATCCCTATAAATCATACAAGACGCTGTTTGATGGCACTTACCAGCCTGAGTTGGTTAAAGAATACATCTATTTTTCAAAAAATAATGGAAACTATATTCTTGTGACACCTTCCAAATTGGGGGGAATATCTTCATTTAGTGTTACTTTGGATATGATTGATGAATACCGGATGGCTGACGGTAGACCGTTTAGTGAAGCTACTCAGGCGGAAAAATCATGGCAGGCAGTGGGACAAGATAAAACATTCTCGTCAGATTATCTTCTTTCCGGAAACAGAGCTCATCGTGATGATGGTCGTGAGCCGCGTTTTTATGCGACTATTGGTTTCAATGCTTGTATCTGGCCTACAACTTCCCACCGTGACGGTTTGTCAGCAGGTACCAGAAACTATGTTACCGACTATTATTACGGAGGTAGTGCATCTGATATGAATAATAATGATAACAGAACCAGGACCGGATATACCTGCCGGAAATATGTGCATCAGGATGATTGTATCTTTTGGAATGGAGTGGTAAAAGCGAAAACTTATCCGATATTCCGCTATGCCGAAGTATTGTTGGGGTATGTAGAAGCGATGAACGAAATGGAAGGTTCGTATACGGACGAAGATGGGCAGGTGACGGTTACTCGTGATGTGGATCAGATGGTGAAATATTTCAATCAGATTCGTTATCGTGCCGGTCAACCGGGAATCACAACTGCCGATGCAGCCGACCAAAGCAGGATGCGTGAACTGATTAAGCATGAAAGGTTGATTGAATTTGCTTTCGAAAGTCATCGTTATTGGGATTTGCGCCGTTGGAAAGATGCCTATGACGCTTACAACAAACCCATCAGAGGATTGGATGTAAGTGCTCGCGAATCACAACGCGAACAGTTCTATACAGAGAGAATTTGGAATACAGAAAAAACCATGAAACGTATGTTTTCCAACAAGATGTATCTGTGGCCGCTTGACAGAAATGTGCTGAGAAAGAACGGTAAATTGGTACAGAACCCGGGATGGAATTAAAATGAAAACACTAAAAGTTGATAATATGAAGAAAATAGCATTTTTTTCGATAACCTTGCTGTTGGCATGTATGGCGGGTTGCGACAATAAAATACCTATGGAAGAGAATTTATGGCCCGAAACGGTTTATCTGGTTGGGGCAAAAGATAAGATTATAAATAGAGATCTGAATATAGGTTATGAAAAAGATACCATATATGCATCGGTTGCCATCAGCGGTTCGCTGCTTGCCAAGGAAGATGTAACTGTTACTGTTGAAGAATTTCCTTCTGGTATTGAAAGTTATAACCAGAAAGAACTCGGTTCGGATGATATAAAGTATCGTACGTTGACAAATGGTATCTATAGTTTTCCACAAGAAAATGTAGTTGTGAAAAAGGGTGAAACCTATGGCACGTATCCTGTTCACATTGACCCATCCACTTTGCATATAGATTCGCTCTATATGATGGCGTTTAAACTTAGTGGAACATCTCGTTTTGAATTGGCTAAAGAAGATACAGTGGTGCTAATCCGTCTGAATCTGATGAATGACTATTCAGGGCTTTATTATATGGATGGTGTGATTAAGCCTGCTGATAATCCGAAAGATTCCGTTATCTATAAGTCGCCTCGCACGTTGCAAGCTGTAGTTGATGGTAACACTGTACGTATGTATCATCAAAAGAATGAGTGGTCAAAAGGTGCTACAGACTACAGACCTGATTATTGCTTTAATATCACCATAAATTCAGATAATTCAGTAACCTTAAAGTCTTGGGATAAGTTTAACCTTGTCAGTGGTGGCGGTAAGTATTACCCCGAAATGGAAGTGTACGATTTGTGGTATACTTTCAGAGAGGATGGTATGTTGAAGAAAACGCGGGGATTTGTGTATAAAGAGCGTAAGAACGATGATGAAGTACGCAAGATAAACGACTGGATGGAAGAAAATAGAAAGTACGATTATTAGAAAGGTGTTTTTAAGGTAAAAAAACAGATTGTGACTTTTTTATTATCATTAGTTTAAGAATGGTGCTTCGTGAGAAACACCATTCTATAAGTAAATATTGTCAAATTTTTAAAGCTGAACCATTATGAAGGATTTATTTTATTGTTTGTTTCTGATGCTATTATGTATTGGATGTAAAGGAGAAGATGATCCGATCACAGAAGAAAAAAATGACCCTTCGTCTGCAACGACAAGGGGGCCGTCGGGTTCTCTTGATTTATCATTGTCAGGGAATGTTGTTTCTATTTCTTGGAATGAGCCATTTGGTAAGTATGTTGGCATCGAAGTAGGAGTATCTACTGGATCTGGTATGTCATTGGGTTCATTTTCAAGTAGTAACGACTCTGGAAGTGAGAAGTTTTTTTTGTCCTCTATTGCATCATACAGTGGACCTGTGACAGCGACAGTAAGAGGTCGTTCTTCTAATGGATATGTTGGTCAACCAATAACTATTTCACTCGGTATTATGAATGATCCTGCTAAGCCACCAAGATGTAGTCATGGATATAACCCACGATATCCAGTATTAAGTATAGGCGTAGACTTGGAGCATAATTTCTATTTTTCGAGAGGAGAGTTTCCTAAAAGAGGGTTATTGTTATATATCTTGCATGTTCAGAGCTTCGATCATTATGAATACCTTCCTTATTACCCTTATACCCCTACACCTGTATATGATGTTGAAGATATTACGAATTGGGTTGATCTCCCGGTTCTTACTTCATCTATGTCCGAGGTAATAAAAATTAGCCATCCACAATTAGATAGATTTTGGGATCGTCCGGATGCGACTTTTACTTTAGATATTCGTCTTTACGATGGAGGGTGTCCCAAATTATCTCCTGGTAATGGTTCATCATTACCAGCATGTACAAACTACTGTGTGTATAAAACAACTAATTTAGAGCCTTTGAGCCAAATAGTCCGTTCTGTAAAAATGAGTCAAGTTTTGGATGGAGTAGTTTATTATCCAGATTCTCCAATGCCTACTTACTAATAAGTACTTGTGAAATCTTTCCATTGCTTTCTTCCTTGTTTTCCAATGGAAAACAAGGAAGAAAGCAATCTGTTACTCTACAATGCTGATAATGAGAAAGTATTCGTGTTAATCTGTGTATTCTGTGGTGAATTAATAATTAAAAAGAAAAAATAATGAAGAACATTGCGAACAGTTCTGTCAAATACATGGTATGGTTGTGCTGCCTGATGCTGTCTCCCAGCCTTTGGGCAGATGGTACCGCTCCCCAGTCTGTACCGACAGATACCCTTGAAAATCTATTTAGAGAGCAACTGTCAAATTTCCCCCAGGAAAAGATTTACCTTCAGACAGACCGTGGCATCTACATGTCCGGTGAAACCCTTTGGTTCAGGGCGCACTTAGTAGATGCCCTTATGCTAAAGCAAGCTAATGCCAGCCGATATGTATATGTAGAGTTGGTGAATCCGTTGGGCAACCTGGTGGAGAGAGTGAAAATAAGACCGGACTCTTTGGGGTGTTTTTACGGACATATTCCATTGGGTGAAGACCTGCCGGAAGGCAACTATTCTCTCAGGGCCTATACTTGGTTCATGCAGAATATAGGTGAAGAGTACTTTCCCCATAAATTGATTTATATATCCGATCCCGTATCCGAAGCGATATCTCCGGAAATCAGTTATTCTGCTGAAAACAACGACATTCATGCGGAAATACATTTTTTTACTAAACCGGACAACCGATCCGTCACTCCCACACAAGCTATTCTATTTCCTGATGGAGACAGGGACAAACAAGGAAAAGTCTTATCATTGGAAGGAGAAAATATCCATTACACTTTCAAAAAGAAAGAAATTCCCGCTTCGCGTACATTTTTATTGCAAACAGTGTATGACGGCAAAATCTCCAACCGCTATTTCAGAATCCCCGAATTGAGTAAAAACTTTGATGTAGCTTTTTTTCCCGAAGGAGGTCATGCAGCTCAGTCCACCACAATCAAAATGGCATTTAAGGCTATTGATGCAGATGGTTTGTCTACAGAGATAGAAGGTCAGGTACTTGACGAAGAAGGTCAGGTATGTGCCGATTTCAAGAGCCAGCATTTGGGTATGGGGAGTTTCCGGATGTATTACGTTCCCGGAAAAAAGTATCATGCCGTTTGTAGTGACGGAACAGGCGTTTCCCAGCGTTTTGATTTGCCCGAGCCTTCTCCGGATGCTATCTCCCTGAATACACTTTGGTCTAAAGATTATTTGCGGGTAAGTCTTTCCAAATCACCTGATACCCCATTGGGGACTTCGCTGACGCTGGTGGCACATTTGCGTGGCATCGTTCTGTATGCACAGCCTTGGGATAACAAACAAAGTTATGTTGACTTCGAAAAAAACTTCTTCCCGGCAGGTATCGTTCATTTTCTGCTGGTTGATGAAGGGAGAAATATTCTGAGCGAACGTTTAGTGTTTTCTCTGCAAAAAAGCGCGCTGGTGCAGACTGAAGTCCGGCTTGACCGCGAAAATTACTTGGCAAGAGAGAAGGTAGATATGGATATACAGATTAAAGATATAAACGGAAACCCCATGTCAGGCAACTTCGCACTTGCAGTTGTTGACAGAACAGACGTGAAGCCGGATACCGTTTCCAACATTGTTTCCACTTTATTGCTCACTTCCGATCTTAAAGGACACATTGAGTCACCGTTGAGTTACTTGCAGGACAGCCGCAGTTCTTCCTATGCTCTGGATTTGCTGATGATGACACAAGGCTGGCGGAAATACAACATTCCGGAGGTATTGAAAGGCAATATAACCGACACATTACCCTACAATTTGGAATTGGGCGACGAAGTTTCCGGTAAAGTAGAGGGCTTGTTTTCTGCATTGAAAGAGGGAAATATCTCTTTGCTTGCCCTTAAAGATTCGCTCATCGGGACAGAACTGGCGAAGCCTGACCGGAATGGGCGGTTTGTATTCGACAGGCTGGAATATCCCAGCGGTACTCAGTATATAGTTCAGGCTCTTAGCAAGAAAGGTTCTTCAAAAGTCTTTATAGAACTGGACCCCTATAAATCATTTCCTGCCCCTAAAATCGGATTTATTCCCCGCATTGAAAAACCACATATAGAAGAAAACTATATGGCAAAGATGGACCAAAAATATACTATAGAAAATGGAATGAGAGTCTATAATCTGGCGGAAGTGATAGTGACAGCCAGAAGAGAGAGAGCTGTAAAAACGGAATCTCCCTTTTATTCGGTAGGAACTTCGAAGGTGCTTACAGAAGAGGATGTAAAAAAAGGACATTTTATTTCTACATACGACCTTTTGCGACGTTTACCGGGCATCACTGTCACAAATAATGAGGTGCGTTATCGATTTGCTCCGGTCATGGTGTTACTGGACAATGTTCCCGAAGAAAATTTTGATTTTGACCTGTTGGACGTGGATGATATCAAAGATGTTTTTTACTCTCCTGCCACTTCTGTCGGTCCTCTTTATGGGTCGGCTGCGGGAAATGGTGCCATAGTAGTCACTACGAAGAATGGGTTTGTGCAGAAAAATAAGATGAACAGCAACATACAGACTATTGCGAGTGTCGGCTACCAGCAGACTGTAGAGTTTTACTCACCGGCGTATGACACCAAAGCGAAGAAAGAATCCACCACTCCTGACTTGCGTTCAACGATATACTGGAATCCGAGCGTTCAGGTTGATGAATCGGGAACTGCTCACGTCAGTTTCTATACGGCTGATTCTGCTGCCGATTATGGGATAGTGATAGAAGGTGTCTGCGCTTCAGGCAATCTCATTTATTCAGGTGAGAAAATTGTATCGCGGCATAATGCTTCTTATTAATTTTCTCAGAATTATTTAAAATATTGCTTATGAAAAACATTACAAATGTATTTTACGAATTTCTTATAGCTTTATGCTGTTTGATGTCTTCCTCCACGCTTTGGGCATGGGAAGATATGCCAATGCCCAGATTGCATGTCGAAGGCCGTTATTTGGTAGACCCGCATGGGAATAAGGTTAATTTACATGGGTTTGCACAAACCTATAGTCCGTGGTTCAATGAGATGGGACAGAAGTGGGACAATTATGACGTGGCAAAATGCTTGAAATACAATCAAGGACTGATTGACGACATTATAGATGCCGGTTGGAAAATGAACTTTCTTCGATTACACATGGACCCGTATTGGTCGAACTCTCCGGGAATTCATGTAGAAGGAGAGAATGATATTTCAGCATTCGATTTCAACCGGTTCAAAACCTATCTTGATAGGGTTTTTATTCCGATGGCGGAATATGCCGTCTCAAAAGGGCTTTATGTGGTGATGCGTCCTCCCGGAGTCTGTCCGGAAAAGATAGCTGTAGGAGATGAGTATAATCAGTATCTCATTAAAGTATGGACACATGTAGCCCAGCATCCGAAATTAAAGAATCATCCCAATATTATGTTTGAACTGGCCAACGAGCCGATTAATATACTTGGTCCTGATGGTACTTATGGAGCCGGTTCGCAGGGACACTTCGATAAACTGAAAGAGTATTTCCAGTCGGTGGTAGATGCGATGCGTGCACAGGGCTGTGATAATATTCTCTGGATACCCGGTTTGGGTTATCAGGGGTTGTATAAAGGATTTGCTGTTAATCCGATTGAGGGAGAAAATATTGGCTATGCTGTTCACCTTTACCCGGGCTGGATGGGAAGTGACGGGGAAAATGGAGACGGTGGTTCCAGTACAGGAGGATATGAACCTTTCCAGCAGGGATGGGATGATTCTGTAGCTCCGGTAGCGACATTCGCACCTATCATGATAACAGAAATGGATTGGGCGCCGTCAAAATATAATGCTTCATGGGGGAAAGCCCATACCGGTACATTTGGCGGTCCGGGTTTTGGAGCGAATATGAAACATATTGTAGATAATTCGGGCAATGTGAGCTGGCTTATTTTTACGGGTGCCGATTTGCTGGCAAAGTTTAAAGATACTCCACCTGCCGAAGGAGAGGCATACACTTTCCTGACTGATCCGGAAGCTTGTCCGTGGCCTACCTATCACTGGTATCAGGAATATGCAAAGGAGAATTATCCGCGTCCCGATTTCACTTATCAGTCTCATAGTGATAATGGAGATGGAACATATACCAATCCCGTTATCTTCGGTGATTTCCCTGATCCTGATGTAATCCGTGTAGGTGATGTGTACTACATGGTATCCACTACTATGTACATTTTTCCCGGAGCTACCATTCTGAAATCTTATGATTTGGTGAACTGGGAGTATTGCTGTAATCCGTTGGAGCGGATAGAGGCATCCGATGGTTATAATCTTGAAAATGGTCAGAATCGTTACAGTCGCGGACAGTGGGCAACAGCGCTTCAATATCATGACGGCAAGTTCTATCTCCTGTTTACTACACTGGATGAAGGTGGATACCTATTGACCACTACTGATATTGAAGGTGAATGGGAAAAGAAGAAGTTGAATGACGGTTTTTATGATTGCGGATTGCTTTTTGATAATGATAAAATATACGTAGTTTACGGTATCAATCAGCTTCGCATAGCCGAATTGGATGCAGATTTCAATAAAATTCCCGGTAACGATAAGGATGTGGTTAAATGGTCTTTCCGCGAAGGGCTCGAAGGGAGCCGTTTGTATAAGATAGGTGAATATTATTACATCTACTCTACGTATGGAGGATGGCCTGCTTTCCAAACTGTTTTCCGTTCCAAAGACATCTACGGACCTTATGAGGAGAAGAAGCTGATAGACGATGACAACATTCATCAGGGAGCTTTGGTAGAAACGCAGACTGGAGAGTGGTGGACTATGCTTTTCTACGATAAAGGTGCTTATGGACGGTTTCCTAACCTGCAACCCGTAAAATGGGTGGATGGTTGGCCTGAAATCGGTGAGAATGGAAAAGGAGTCACTACCTATCGTAAGCCCGATGTTGGTAGGGAATACCCCATAAAGTCATTGCCTACAAATGATAATTTCAGGCATTATAAATTAGGACTGCAATGGGGATGGAATCATAATGCAGACAGATCAAAATGGTCGTTGACTGAACATGCCGGCTATTTGCGATTGTATACGGCAAATGTTACTGACAGCCTGCATAAAGCCAAGAATACATTGACCCAAAGAATTCTGGGATATCCACAGGATTTGGAGCATTCCTATGGTACGGTCAGAATGGAGATAGGAAAAATGCAAGAAGGCGATGTGGCAGGATTGGCAGTATTTCAGGACCCTTATGCTTTTATTGGTATTAAAGTCATAGATGGACAGAAGCGGTTGGTTTATACCACTGCCCCTGTAGTTTCGTCGGCTGCAAAGTCGGAACAGATAGGAGAGGTAGTCACTGAACCGGTAATCTATCTGCGAGCTATTGCCAATTACAGCACGAGTAAGGCAGGTTTCTACTACAGCCTGGACAACAAGACCTATACAAAATTAGGAGATGACCTGAACATGAAGTATGATCTGACGGTATTCACAGGCAATAAGTTCGCTATCTTTAATTATGCAACTGTCCAGACAGGTGGCTATGTAGATGTAGACTGGTTCTCTACCGAACCGGAGTTTGATGAAGAGTTCTATTTTGACGATTCTTTTGAGGGTTATAGTGAAGAATCACTAACCTTAACCGAATTGACCATCGATGGAGATGAAGAGCTAACTTTGCTTACCGGAAGTTCTTCTACAATTACAGTGAAAGGAATATATGCCGATGGCCATACGGAAGATATCACTATGGCGGCCGATTATGAAAATCAAAATCCGGATGTCGTGCGTGTAACTAATGGGCGTATAATGGCTTTGCAGGATGGAGAAAGTGATATAGTTATCAGCTACAAAGGTCCATTGGGCGACCGTCAGTCTTTGACGATTCATGTCACTTCTTCCACTTTTCCATTAACAGCAGAATTGTTTAATCCCAATATTTATGCGACCGGCTCTTTTGATGAGAATACGCATACATTAGTGACCGGACAGTATGGTTTCGGCGGCTGGTGGTACGATAACGGTATTGATTTATCAGAATATAAATACGTTGTGGCAAAAATGGGCAATGATAACTCGGACAACGGTGCTTCATTCCGTTTGTTTGATGAGAATAACTATTGGTCGGGAGCTGCCGAATATGAAATCAAGAGTAGTAAGCAAGTGGTTGTTGATTTGAATAATATGTATAAGGGTAATCCCAAAGTGAAACTTGATCCGAGCCATATTTATATTGTAGGTTTTTGGGCGTTAGGAGGAAAGCCCATTGTCATAGAGAAAGTCTATCTGACTAATTCCGATGATTACAAAGATCCCACCGGTATCGAAGATGTGGCCGTGGATAAAGATCCACAGGTAGATGTCTATACCATTACGGGAATCAAGCTCCGCACTCAGGTGCGCAGAAGTGAGGTGATCCGGGATTTGCCTGCAGGAATTTATATTGTGGGAAGAGAGAAGATTGCCATACTGAAGTAATCAGATGATAGAATCTGATTAGTTTACATAAGTGGGCAATCAATTTCTTTGAAAACGTATTTATAAGGATGATATAATCCAGCCTACAGGTATTTGTAGCCTTGTTCTGAAAGGGCTACACCTTTTTGCCCGGATGGTTACACCCTTTTAGTCTCATGGCTACACCTTTTCATATAAAGGGTGTAGCCCTTTCAAAAGGATACTTTACTCTTAAATATTAGTTTTTGAAAAATATTTATTCAAAATAAAAGTTCTTCTTTTTTATTGCTTATATTTGTCAGAGTGATTAATCTTTGAGTCTTAGTAGAAATTAATTATATACAACTATACCATGAGAAAACTTATTTTCCTTCTCCTGCTTTGTATCACTTGTATGCTTCAGGCACAAAATGTGATCGACAATCCTAAGTTTAAATTCCGTTCGGGCAGTATCTATAATATTACTCGTATTGAACGTACTCCAGATGCAACGAGGTTGCATATCCATGTTATTTTCCGTCCACATTGGTGGGTGATGCTGGGTAAGAGCACTTATCTGGAAGATGCGAATACCGGTGAGAAATATTATCTTACGGGGAGCGAAGGTTTTGAACTGGATAAAGAAGTATATACTCCGGATTCGGGAACTTTAGATTTTGTGCTTCTTTTTCCACCGCTTCCTGAAACAACAAAAGAGATTCATTTCCTCGATGACGATGAAGGCGATGAGTCGCATACATTCTATATATCTTTGGAGAAGAAAGATGCCAAAGCCTCACTTTTCGATAAAGTTTCCGGCAACTGGATGGGAATGGATGGCTATTATGAATGGGCTTTCGGCATATACGATTCTCTTGCTGTCATGGACAACCGTTTCTATCAGTACGAAGCAATCCGTCAGAAAGGCAAAAGCATGCTGTTCACTTTGAAAGATGACCGGGGTGATAAAGTGGAACTGGAACTGACTCCGCAAAAGAATGGTCTGTGCCGGATAAAGAAAGATAAAGAACCCGCCCGGCTTTATTCACGGGATGCGGGAAGCATGAAGGCGATGCAGGTTGAAGAGAATGAGAGTCCGGTATTTCGTCGTGATAGTGTTTGCCTGCAAGGATACATTGCCGGCTATGATCAGAAATTAGGTTTTACCAACGGTCTGATTTATGTTTCCAATGACCTGACTCGGGAAGACTATCCGATGGTAGTGACTCTGCAACCCAATGGAAGGTTTGAGTGTAAATTTGAGGTCAACTACCCTATGGTAAGTTCGGTAGTGTTCAATAATAACTGGTTGCCTTTTTATATAGAGCCGGGACAGACTGTAACCATGTATGTGGATTGGGAAGCGATCATGGCGCGTAGCCGTGCCCGTGATTATGATTATCCTTATCACAATCTCCATTATATGGGGCCTACTGCATATATAGGAAGGGCGCTGAAATATGCGAATGATTTATTCGTGTTCCGTTATGAGGATTTCTCGAAGATGCAGAAAGAGCTGACTCCTACGCAATTTACAGAGCGTTGCGAACCCATGTTTCGTCGTTGGTCAGAACAGGCTGACTCGCTTGTAGCTGTCAACGGATATGTGGGAAAGGCAGCACGCTTGGTGAAAAATGCGGCAATGATTTTCCAAGGTTATAAGATGCTGGACTTTGTAATGGATAGAGATTATCTGGCACGAGAGAATAAAGATAACGAGGTTCTGAAGGTTAAGGAAGATTCAACTTATTACCACTTCTTACGACAGATGCCGCTTAATGATAGTCTTATCGTAGCGGATAGGCATTTTAGTACGTTTATCAACCGCCTTGAGTATATGAATTTTGCAAGGGCTATGGGTGATACAACGACTGTTGAAATGGGAAAGATTGCCTATAAATATCCTGAAAAATCTGTTCTTACTTATTTGAAGAAGAATGGTGTAGTATTGACTCCCGAGCAAGAAAAAATGCGAAAAGATAGCGAAGAAAGAGCAGGTAAGACTGTGACAAGAGAGATAAGCGAACTCATTGCGGAGACGAAGATATGGGAAGAACTTAGAGAAAAATATAAGGATTTATTTGAAGCTTATCGAAAGGAAAACGAGGTAATGGATGGTGTTTCTGTATCTATTGATGAAAATCAAAAAGCAGAAGATGAAAAAAGAATGAAAATAAATGATTTCTTTAAATATCAAAAAGAAAAATCTGGACGATTGGATACCATAGTCGGATATATTCCGTTGGTTTCGCAGATCATTGCTTTGCGTAGTCTTCCTTTTGATTTAAAACAATTGGATAGAGAAGGTGCCCGTAGCCTGTTGGAGAAAGAAAAACAGTTAATCGGCCATCCGTTCATGTTTGCCGAGGCGGAGCGTTTGTATGCCAAAGCGTTTCCGCAACAAAACGATAGTACTTACACTCTGCCTGAAGGGCCCGCTACGGACATCTTCCGTAATATCATTAAAGCCCATGCGGGTAAAGCTTTATTTGTAGATTTTTGGGCAACGTTCTGTGGTCCCTGTCGTGGAGGTATTGAACATACTGCCGGTTTGCGCCAACAGTATAAAGATCATCCGGAATTCCAGTTCATATACATCACCAGTGATCGTGAAAGTCCAGAAAAGACTTATAATGAGTATGTGGAAAAGAATTTGAAAGGTGAGGCTTGTTATCGTATTCCTCAGGCAGATTACAACTATCTCCGCCAATTGTTCCGCTTCAACGGTATCCCTCATTATGAGTGGATAGAAAAAGATGGTACTGTATTGCGAAATTCTCCGGGAACTTATAATCTGGAGAAATATCTGAAACAACGTTTTGGAAGTAAAAAATGACTCATATTATGAAGCAAATAAATAGCTGTCTGTTGTTTGTGCTGTTTTCATTTTTCAGCTTGTTGGCGAAAGCGCAGTTTGATGTGGAAAAGTATGATAAGGAGTGCTTTTTGGTGGGAACTCTGGATGAATATATGGGGTATGATCGCACCTTCGAAGTTAAAGGCGAGGATGCCTTTTATCAAAGAGTTGAAAAATATCGGCTGAATGAGTTGTCTACAGTACTATTTCTGTCTTCTCTTTTTGATTCTGATTATCAAGATATATCTATTGTAAAAACCGAGAATATTGTTCCGGAAATAGCGATATATTCACCGGGATTGTCTGCCGAGGTGGATAAGTATTATAATTATGAGCCAAAATGGCTTGTACAGCGCAGGGTAACAGGGTTTATTCTGGAAAAGTAAGCGGAGAAAAAATAGAAACGGAGAAACTGAAATTGTCCTTTTTGCTTGGGGCTTATTTATGCTATGGGAAGGCTTGTGATAATGAAATCGGGAAGTACCGTTTTTTTATGACCAATGCCCAAAACAAGTCGAAGTTGATAGCAGACTTACTATTAAAATTAGGGTGTAGGCATATAGAATATCTGGTGAGATCCGATTATATTCCTAATGGATATTATGTGACGTTCACCCCTTCTGCCAAAATGCAGACTGTGATTAATGAGGCGGAGCGTTTGAGAGAATATATATCAAAGATCGACACGAGAGATGTGGAGTTTACTGCCGATGGCAAGAAGTTTATCCTGAAAGAGTTTCCCAAATTGGATGATGAAGAGTTAAATAAAAGGATGTGGAAAATGCTTGGCAAATAGTCAGCTTATGTATCATATTAATGTCGGGAGTGCTATTCATCACTTGATGGTAGCATCTCCCGTTCTTTCTTTGTCAGGCTTTTGACAACAATGTCATAAGACTTCCTTACGAGTTCTTTAATTTTCTCGTCAGGCACGTCCTGATTGAAGTAAACACTGATCCAGTATTTCTTATTCATGTGCCATCCGGGCTTTATTCCTATATATGTGGTTTGTAATTCTCCCGATTCTTCCGGATTACATTTGATACAGCAAAAGTCAAAGACTTCGATATTTACAAAGCAGAACCATTTATCCGCTACATAAAAACATAGAACATCACGACTGTATTT
>CDZS01017221.1_pt1 | contig 20758 bp, 9 predicted proteins | sample 557751 | NCBI WGS metagenome assembly CDZS01 (sample SAMEA3182113, study PRJEB8094) | gut metagenome | biome: human; feature: gut; material: Stool; isolation source: human stools | place: Canada | collected 2013-05-07 | reverse complement strand
GCGCAGGCCGGCCTGCGCCCAGAGGGACTCCCTGTCGTAGAGCAGGCGGACCCGGCGGACGCCGTCACGCTCTTCGGCGCGTACGCGGACCCGGCTGCCGTGGCGGAGCAGGCACCCGGTGACGTAATCGGGCATTTCGGGCCGCTCCAGTTCGATTTCGATCAGCCGTTCCTGCTGCAAGGACCACAGTTTGCCCGCCCCGGCGGCGTGGGCCACCACCTGAAGGTCGTATTCGGTCCCCGGTTCGAGACTGTCCGGAACGGTGTCGCAGTCCGTGGTGAAACACTCCAGCACAGCCTCCGACGGAGAGAAACGCGAGACGAACGCCTCGACCGTTTCGCCCGCCTCGGGCCGGCGGGCGGTGTAGGGTTTCAGAATGCCGAAAACCCGGTCGTAGCCGATCCGGATTTCGTCCTCCCGCACGTCGCACACCTGCACCCGGATGCGCTTCCCTTCGGCAATGCCGGAGAGGGAGTCCCAGGGGTTGACCGGCGGCTGCGCCAGCCGGAAAAAGGTCTTTCCGTCCGACCGTCCGACCCGTACGGCGATCCGCTCGCCGGGCGAGAAGGCGATGTTGCGGGCCATCGGGAAGGAGTAACTGCCGACGGGAAGGAACCCGAACACCTCGCCGGCCCGCCAGAGTATGATCCCGGCCTGCCCGTCCTCGAAGAGCACCTCGGCGTCGAGCGTCAGACCCTCGTCGAGAGCCTGGATACGGTCGGCGATCAGACTTTTGAACTGGAATTTCGGATCGCCGTGCTCGAAAAAGCCGCAGACGCGCACCTCGGTCTCGAGCGAGTGTTCCCGGAGGTAGTTGTTCAGCGAGTAGGGCAGCTCCTGCGGGTGGAGGTGGAACGAGCAGGAGCGTTGGTCGATCGTGGTTCGGATCTCGGTCGTGGCAGGGATTTCCGTCGGCGTGATTTCGCAGCGGAGGATGTCGCCTTCCGCCAGCCCGTAATCGACCGTTTTGTCGAGCAGCTCGAACAGGAAATGGCGCTGCTTGTCGTTGCGTCTGATCATCTTCACCCGCAACGGCTGGTTCGGGAGGTAGACCCCGTTGCGGAAGCGTTCCACGCAGTTGGGGATCGAGTTCCTGTCGACGGTGTGGACCTCGCCGCGATAGCGTACGGAGAGTCCGTTGCGGGTGACGTTGTTGACATGGACCGTGACCGTGTCCCCGACATCGAGCGTCAGCGAGTCGAAGGCGACCGGGGCGTCGTCCGTTACGGGGTCGAACGTGTACCGGAGCCGGCCCGACTGCTCGTCGCGGGTTTTCGAAAGGAGCTTCGCCCGGATTTTCATGCCGCGGCGGTAGGCGGCGGCGATCTCGCCGCTGCGGAAACGCTCGTCGTAGTTCGGAAGCGACTTTTTGTGGATCAGTCCGTCGTTTCCGCCGAAGGAGACGAACAGGCCGAAATCGACCGCCCGGTTGACATAGACATCGAAACATTCGCCTTCCGCGGCCTCGACGGGAGCGGGACGCACCGGATTCAGGCAGACCGGTTCGTCGACATTGGTTTTCAGTCGGTTGAAGTCCGTATAGTCCCAGCATTGCGCTTCGATCCGCTCGCCCGCCAGCAGCCGGAAGAGGTGCTCGCCCGTGCAGTTCTTCGGGTTGAGCGTGAAATGGCAGCTGTTGCCCGGGGCGTAGACCCGGAAGCGTCGGCCCGAAAGGGCGTGGGCGGTCAGTTCGCTTTGCAGCCGCTCCACGTCCGCCGCGGCCAGTCCGACTTCGAGTGTCGTATGTTCGCGGATCGAGGCGATGAGCTGGTCGAACGATTGCTGCACGGCCTGCTGCTGCGAGACCGCGTCGCGCTAGGGGGTTGCCCCGGCGGCGATCTCCACCTCGACGAAGGCTCCGTCGGCGTAGCGCGCCGCGTCCGCGTCGGAGACGGCGATCAGCTGGTCGAATCCGCAGTCGAGGTAGCGGCGGCCGCCGACGCTGCACACGCGCCCCAGCAATCGGTCGGCAGGGGCGGCGGTGCGTATGGGTTGCAGGGAATTCCTATTCTCCATGTGCGTTTTCGGTTGAAGGGGTTTGTGCCGGGTCGGGGGTCAGGTGGAGATACCACTTGCCCTTGGCGATGAAGAAGGAACACGGGGTTCCCTTTTCCCAGGCGGAAATGACCGACCACCGCTGGTTCGACGTGTCGTAGAGCGTGATGGTCACCTGCGACCGGGGAAGGCGCTTGTCGTCGGCCGCCACGGTGAGTTCGAACAGCGTCGTGCCGCTCGCGGCGTCCTGCCGGGTGACTTTGTCCACGACGCGGCCCCGGTAAGAGGGCGCTGCGCCCGCATACTGCACGTTGTCGGCCATCATCGTTTTGCCGGCGTTGCGCCGCCGCTTGTAGAGCAGGTTCTCCGTGGCGAAGAAGGTAACCCGGTCGCCGGGCTGGAGCGTCTCGTCGTCCCGCATCGGGTAGTAGTAGTCCTCCGTCTCGTTCTCCACGGAGATAAAGGCGTCGCGGCGTTCGTTGTAATAGACCACCACGCCCGTCTTGCACCCCATGCAGGGCTGCCGCGGAATGTCGCGCAGCAGGCGGATGCGGTGGTTCTTCTCGAAGAGGACATGGCTGTCGGCCTCGTAGCCGGGAGCCGAAAAACCTGCCTCCGTATCGCAGGTGCAGGCCGTGGTCTTGTGCAGGGGCGAATAGACGGTCAGCCCCTGGGCGTTGTCCTGGGAGACGATGCGGCAGACGTCGAAAACCTGACCGCAGGTTTTCATCCGGCAGATTTGTTCGAAGAACTTTTCATTGTCGAGCAACAGGTAGGAACGGCTCTTGGCCACGAAAAATTCGATGATCTGTTCGTTTATGATCGTGACCGTATGGGCCATTTCGCTGCTGACGACGTCGCAGATGTCCGCGTGGTAGCGTTCGGGACGGCCGTATGCGATCAGCGGGAAGATCACCCCGAATCCCACCTGCTCGGGTTCCGTGCCGGACTCCCCGCGGCGGAAGAAATGAACGCTTCCCGTGTTGAGGATGCGCGGAACCACGCCCGTTTCGGTCTCCACGCCCAGGCACAGGTACTCCACGCCGTCCAGTATTTCGGTGACCGGGTTGCGGGGACGGCACATGATCTTGGTGTCGTCGAGCGAAAGCCACAGTTTGTCGATTCCGGTCAGCGGCCTGACGATCCGGATTCGGTTGCTGCCCGCCTTGTTGTAGCCCAGCGAGTGGATTTTGTACAGCGCCTTGTCGACCTTGGGAATGTCGATCGTGTTGACGACCGGCATCAGGATCTCCACCCGGAGCCGGTTTGCGGCGTAGTATGCCGCGGCGTCCGCCTCCGCGCCGCCCGGGAAATCGACGACCGCCAGCCGTCCGTAACCCGTCCGCCGAACCGCGTCGCCCGCTTGGTAAAGCTCCATCTGCGTCTGGCGTCCGCCGGACGACAGGGTGATCCGGGTCGCCTGCGACACCGTCCGGATGAAGCTGTCGCAGTCGATGGCCGCTTCTCCGGCGCACCACACGAGGAGCGTGCCCGTCCGTTCCCCGACGGTGAGGTTCCGGAAGCCGAACATGACGCCGGGGAACTCTTCGAAGCCGATTTCGCCCGATTCCGGAAAGCGCAGTTCGGCGCGCAGTTCAAGTTCGACGCACCACTGCACCGGCTGCGGCGTCTGCCGGATGCACAGGTGCGCCGTCGAGCCGGGGGCGCGCAGGTAAAGCCCTTTGGCGAGCGGCATGCCCGAGTCGGGCACGAGAAAGCGGGCTTCGCGGCCCTGCAGGTCGATTCCCGCACAGCAGACGTTGACCAGCATGGTGGAAGGGCCGCGCGATTCGCCGGTGAACGAGAGCTGCGCGGGCTGCATTTCGTGCTTCAGCGTGATGGCGAGCGAACCTTTGGCCGGAACGGCGGACTGCCCGTCGGCAAGCTCCAGCTCCAGAAGCGACAGTTTGGAATTCGGCTCGTAATACTCCGCCGATTCGAGGCGCAGGCTGAGTTTCCCGACCCGGAAATCGTCCTTCCCGGCGATGTAGCGGTCGCAGACCGACCGGTCGCGAATCCGGGCCACGAAATCCTCGTGGAATATGCGCAGGACGAACGTGGTGCGGTTCGAGAGGCAGAAGATATAGGGGATATGCTCGGTCGAACCGTCGGGGAGCGTATGGCGGAGCGTTCCCGACGGTTTCAGGTCCCATTTGACGGACGAGCGCAGGGTGAGTTCCGCGAAGCCCTGCTGCATCTTGCATCCCGCGACGAACCGGCAGGCGGCCGACTGGTTCCTGGTCCACAGGCGGACGGATGCGCCGGGGTAGCGGTCGGCGTTCATCAGCTTGTCGGTGATCACCAAGGCCTTGCGGCCGGCGTACCCGAAGAGGATGTAGGGGGTCTCCGGGGCTTTGAGCGGAGCCTGGGTGATCGGCTGGAACAGCCGGTGGCTGCGGTAACGGTTCTCCGGGCGCGTACGTCGGTCGATGACGACCGGTGCGGACCGGTCGTCGCCGCGGAAGAAGGTGATTTCGCCCGTGAAGCGGGGAAGGCCGCAGGCTGCATCGCGCCGGAGCGTAAGGACGCGGTGGCAGATCAGCGGGGCGCTCACGGCGAAACGCAGGCTGCACTCCGCCGATCCGATCCGCACGCCGGTTCCGGCTTCGGCCAATGCGTGCAGCCAGGCGATCTCCGCCGTGTCGTAGCAGGTCACCGAAATCTCCTTGTTGCTGGCCGAGGCCGCATAGGCGAGTTCCGTCCCGTCCGGTGCGACGATCTTCCCCGAGACGGGCAGCAGCGAGCCGTCGCGGCTGCTCAAACTGAAGGTCTCGCCCCGGGCGTCGACGTATCCGTCGGCCTCCACGCGGCAGAACATGCGCGTGTCGTCGGTCCGGATACATGCCGTCAGCCCTTCGAACGGGGTGTTCGCATCCTTGATCGCGAGCCGTATCCGTTCCGCGTTCACATCGAAAATGCGGTAGATCAGCCCGTCGTCCGACTCTTCGCTGTGCGTCTCCTGGGTCAGGTAGTCGTAGATTTCGTTGTCGTAGCGCTTGCGGGCCTCGCCGACCGGAATCTTTTCCAGCGGGAAAGCGTCCAGCAGTTCCGAGAGGTTGCCGGGGGAGATTCCCTTGCGGCCCGTACCTTCGAAAAGGAACTGCATCAGGCAGCGCGGGAAGTGGTTGCGGAAGATGTAGTAGCGGAAGAGGTAAAGCGCCATCTGTTCCCGGTTCTGCAACAGTGCGAAGAAACGCTCGGTGAAAATGAACGCGGCCAGCCTTTCGTCGTCGTAGTTGCGAACCAGTTTGCGCAGCAGCGGCCATCCGATCTTCGTCCGGGAGCGTTCCGCCGCGGGGAGATCGTATCTCGAAATCAGGTAGTCGACATCGTCGATACAGAGCAGCAGGGTGTTGGCGTCCTGCGCCAGATAGTGGTCGCCGCCCTGCCGCTGCGCGTCGGCTTCCCGCCACTCCGCGATATAGCCGTAAAGCAGTTTCTGGGTGTATTTTTTCAGATTCCCGAAAAGCAGCGAAAGGAACTTCCGAATCCGCAGCGCCGAGCGGGGGCGGAACAGCACCAGGTCGAGGTAGCGCGAGTGCAGGAAACGGTAGAACAGCCTGACGTCGGTGCAGTTGTCGATCTGCGCCCGGTGGAGCGCCGACGCCTTTACGGAATTCTCGGGCAGCTGCATGCCGAAATCGTCGGCGACGGTCAGCAGCAGGGTCGTCAGCCAGTAGTCCGAGAAAAGCTCCCTGAAAATCCGTTCGCTCGACAGGACGACGGCGTATTCGGCCAGCTGCCGGATATAGTCGTAATCCCCTTCCGTGTCGGGAATCGGATGGCCGATCCGGTAGACGACCATCGTATTGAGCAGCCACGATTCGATCAGCAGCCGCGCGTTGGGATTCGTTTTGTCGGTATAGGGTTTCAGGCCGGAAGCCATCCGCGCCACGAGGGCCAGGTTTCCGTTGACGGCCGGTTTTGAGGGCAGGCCTTCGGTTTGCAGCACGCCGTCGGCGGTGGTTGTCGCGGCCGGCTGTGCGGGATTGCGCCCCAGGTCGTAGAGGGCCTTGACGAAATCGCGGCCGTCGGCGATGCACCCCTCCTTGCGGACCCATCCGCTGCAAATCAGCTCCAGCGTGAGTTTCAGGATTTCGAAATTGCGCTCGTTGGTTACATCCAGCTGCCCGGGCAGCGGCGCGTGCCGTTCGCAGAAGTCGAGCGCCAGACGCCGGGCGAAGAAATATTCGAGGTAGGTGTCTACGAAAAACGTGAGCCAGCTCCCTTTGTGGTCGACGCTTTGTTCGACGATGTGCAGCCCGATCAGGCTGTCGACGAGCTTCTCCACCCGGTCGGCCCCCTTGTAGCGCGGGTCGCGGGCGATCTCGATGACGAAATCCTCGCGCAGGACCCGTTGCCCTTCGGCCGCGATCCGCCAGGCCATCTGTTGCAGCAGGTCGAAGGCGTTGAAATTGACCGCTTCGTCCACCAGCTTCTCCCGGCTCCGGACGCTCAGCGACGACCGCATGAACATCTCCAGCAGTTCGCCCCGGTTGCCGACCGCCGGAATCTTGTATTCCGTGCTGCCGAGCAGCAGGGCGGCGATCATCATAAAGTTGAGCGGCGTGCCCAGCAGCTCCTCGATTCCGGCCCGGATTATTTGCAGCCGGAATTCGTTGATCCGCTCCTCCGGGAGTCCCAGCTGGCGGAGGTAGAGCAGAATCTGGTCGAGCGAAATCTCGCAGAGGTGGTAAACCCCGCACCCCTCGATCCGCCGGAAAGCCTCGCGGCAGGCTGCGAATTCGTGAATGCGTCCCGTGATGTGGAAGCGGCACTTGTCGTATTTGGCGATGAACGATCCGAGCGAGGCGATGAAGAGTTCGGGGCGGGAGACCTTCAGTTCATTCAGCCCGTCGATGAAGAGCGCGATGCGGCCCTCTGCGAGCAGCTGCTCGGCATGGGCGAACACCATGCGCTTCCGGTCCTCGGTCGTCGTGATTCCGAAACCCGCGTTGAAGGCCGTCCGCAGGGCGTCGTCCATCGTTTGGCCTTCGGTGACCGCGTTGAGATTGATACGCAGGGGCAGGATCGAACGGTCGCCGTTGTGCCACAGGTCCGCATACTGGCGGATCAGGCGGATCAACACCGTGGTCTTGCCTGCGCCCGGGTTGCCCAGAATCAGGCTGATGCGGTCTCCGGCGTCTATCAGGTCGTCCATCGCCATGCCGCCCTGTTCGCCGTCCGTAAAGTCGCCGCTTTCGTGCGGACGGCCGCCGTAGTCCGGGTCGGACAGCCCCTCCCCGGCATCCTGCCGGCGCTGGAGTTTCAGAGGCAGCAGATTCAGCGTCTGCTGGTTGTCGATCCGGCCGATGAAGCCCACCTTCTGTTTTAGTTCGCGGTTCTGTTCGCCGAGCAGCTCCTCGAGGTAACGGTCCTTGAACCGTTCGAGGTCGAAGTCGTCGGCCGGAGATGCCGCTGCGGCTTTCTCCGGGGGAAGCTCGGGCCGGTGTTCGTCGAGATACCGCCTGTAATAGCCGGCATGGTGGTGGAGCAGCAGCAGCAGTCCGGTCAGCGTCAGCAGGAACAACCCGTCATAAGCATCGTTCAGATTGCCCCGGGGCATCAGGATGTCGCTTTCTTCCGTGTCGGTGTCGCTCGGGGAGTGCGTGATTCCGTTCCGGTAGCGGCGCAGCGTGTCGAAAAGACCTTTATACCGACTGTCGAACAGACCGCGTTTCCCGTCGGGAGACGGGACGCCGAGTTCGTTGAGGATGTATCCGAGGCCGTGTTTTTCGGCTTCGATCTGCCGCAGCAGGTCGCCGTTGCCGCACAGCAGGTAGATGAAGACCTTGATGTAGGATTCGAACGAGATAAGCCCCATGCGCGTACATTCGATCCGGTCCTTGTCGTCCTTGTCCGGGAGATCGAGCCGGTTCCACAGCCCCTGGAATTTGGTCGCCAGCTCCGGCGTCGCCGCGCTGAACAGCACGATGTCGTCGAGCAGCTTCATCAGCTCCTCGAATTGCTCCAGGGGGACGATTGACCGGATCTGGACCTCCTCCACCGGCCGGTAGGTTTTGTCTTCCCGGTTGAAATAGTCGATATAACCGCGTCGGAACCGTTTTTGCAAATCCGGAACAATAATATTGGCGACGCGGTCGCTGCTGAATGTGGACATGGGCTGTGAATGACATTTACGGCCGCACGCCGACTTTCCGGACATCCGGTGAACCGGGAATGACCGTTCCGTCGGAACGCGGCATATAACAGGTAGACAAATATAGGAAAATTAGCCCGAAAATGCAAACAATGCGTCGCGGCGGACCGCCGTTTGCGATACGCGGCCGTCGCGGCTGCGCTCCGGCGACGGATCGGCGGCGGAGCGGGCGCAATCCGGGCGCGGCCGGAGGAAGGGACGGCACGGAATTTTCCGCCGGAGCCTTCTTCTCCCCGGTGGAAAATGGGCGCGAAATGAGAAAAATGGCGCTTTTCTATTGTCTATTTGGCCGGAATGACTATTTTTGCAAAATAGGGTTAGGTTAATTACATGGCATACACTTTCGACATATCCGATAACCGTCGGATCGTAGAGGCATTGAAAACCGGTGACGAGGAGACCTTCAAGGAGGTCTATACGGCTTTCTGCGCGCCTTTGCGACACTATGCCACGACCATTCTCCAGAACGAGCAGGCCGCTTACGAGGTCGTGCAGGACGTTTTTACCGCCGTGTGGCTCAACCGGAAGCGGCTCGACGCCGCAAAACCGCTGCGCAACTACCTGCTGCGCGCCGTGCACAACAACTCCCTGCGCCTGCTCAAGTACGACGAGGCCCGCCGCCGCCGCGAAATCAGCGCCGCCGCCGAACTGCACGGCGGATGGGACCAGGAGAAAGAGGTTCCCCCCCCCGAATTGGCCCCTGCTATTTCACGGCTTCCTGAACAGAGCCGCAAAGTGCTGCTGATGAGCTATTGGGAAAACAAGAAGAACGCAGCGATAGCCACCGAACTCTCCATCTCCGTGCGAACGGTGGAGACTATTTTGTACAAAGTAGTGAAGAAATTGCGCGGAGAAATCAAAAAAAAGTAAAAAAACAGTACGTAGTTTTCGGGTCCACCGTATTTATGGGGTAAAGAATAGTTATCCTGTATTATGGAAAGATCCAATTTTCCGCATCGGAATCTCGGTGAGGACGACGAAGAGTTGCTGAACGGCATCTGGGCCGGGCTGGAGATGCCGGACGATCGTCCCGATGCGGACGGCAGGGATTTCGACGACGTGAAAAGACGCATTCGCCGCCGTGTGCGGCGACGCTGGATGTCGCGCGCGACCCTGGCCGGAAGTGCGGCTGCGATCGTTGCCGCCGTGGTTCTGGTGGTTCGTCAGCCCGGGGTGCTGCCCGAGCCGGACGCCTTCGCGCAGTTGCAGCAGATGGGTGTGACGGTGGAGCGGCCCCAGGTGGTGATGACGGCCGACGACGGAATGCGGCTGGTGCTGGAGAATGCGGCCCGTCTCGAACGGCGTTCCGAGGGCGAAGTGGCCCTGCGCACCGAGACCGGCGAGCAGCGTCCCCTGGCCACCGAGCGCAAACTGAAAGTCGAAGTGCCCAACGGACGTCAGTTCCGCCTGGTGCTGGACGACGGCTCGGAGGTGTGGCTCAACGCCGGATCGAAGCTCGAATATCCGGCGACCTTCGAAAATGCCTCCGAACGCCGCGTGCGGATCGAGGGCGAAGCCTTTTTCGAGATCAAGCGGGACACGTGCCGGCCGTTCTGCGTGGAGCTGGGCGACGGCGAGTGCATCCGCGTGCTGGGGACGAGTTTCAATGTCAACGCCTATGCCGGGAACGGCCGGCACGTGACGACGCTCGTAACGGGCAGGATCGGTTACGCCGCGTCGGCCGGTGCGGAAGAGGTGGTGCTGGAGCCTAACCAGCAGGTGAGCCGCGACCTGGCGGCAGGGACCGTCGCGGTCAGCGCCGTGGACGCGTCGGTGTACGGCGCGTGGAAAGAGGGCTGGCTGTGGTTCGAGAACGAAAGCCTGCCTGCTCTGGCCGAGCGTCTGGGGCGCATATACGGCATCCGGGTGGAGGTGGCCGCCCGGCTCGGGGAGTATACCTTCTCCGGGAAAATCCGCCAGGACAGGGGCGTCGAGTACATCCTCAACCTGCTGTCGGAAACGTCGGACGTAATCTGTAAGGTGGAGAACGGCGTGATGCGGCTCAGCTGACGGGGCCGCTTCGCTTAACGGAAACTTAAATAATGAAAGAATCGTTGTCTATGAAATTTTGCCAATCAATTCCGCAGAGCCGGTGGCGGGGGAGAACCCTGATGCTGCTGGCGCTGCTGCTGTGCATCGCGCTGCCGAAAACTTCGTCGGCTCAGCGGGTGTCGGTCGTGCTGGAAAACGTGTCGCTGGCCGAGGCGCTGAAGAAGGTGAGCGCGGCCTCCGGGTACGAATTCTTCTATAACTCCAACGTGGTGCTGAAAAGCGACAAGCGGATCACGGCTTCGTTCGAAGGTACGGAGCTGAAAACCGTGCTGGATCACGTCTTTTCGGGAACGGAGTTCTCCTACCGGATCAAGGACCGCACGATCGTGGTCGTGCCGCGCCCCGCGCAGCCGGCTCCCGAGGAGCCGGCGTTCGTGGAGATCGCAGGACGGATCACCGACGGGTCGAACAAGGCCCCGATGGCGGGCGTGACGGTCGTCGTCGAGGGATCGACCATCGGAACTTCCTCGGACGCCGACGGACGCTACGTGCTGAAAATTCCCGCCGGCATTTACAACATCATGTTCTCGTTCATCGGCTATGAAATCCATGTGAAGCGTTACAACGGGCAGAACCTCGCGGATTTTCGGAAAATTTCGCTGACGCCGACCTCCGTGGAAGTGGCCGACGTGGTGGTGACGGGCGTCTACCAGCGCAAGAAGGAGAGTTTCACGGGCTCGGCGACCACGTTCAAGTCCAAGGAACTCAAGGCTGTGGGTACGCAGAGCGTCTTGCAGAGCCTCCGCACGCTGGACCCCTCGTTCAAGATCTCCGAGAGCGTCCAGTTCGGTTCCGACCCCAACCGCATGCCCGATTTCGAAATCCGCGGCAAGAGCAGCGTGATCGGCCTGAAGGAGGAGTACGGCACCGATCCCAACCAGCCGCTGTTCATCCTCGACGGATTCGAAACGACGCTGGAGACGGTGATGAACCTGAATATGAACCGCGTGGCGTCGGTGACCCTGCTCAAGGATGCGGCTTCGACGGCCATCTACGGCTCGAAGGCCTCGAACGGCGTGGTCGTGATCGAGACCAAGGCGCCCGAGCAGGGCCGTCTGCAACTCTCCTACAAGGGCGATTTCAGCGTCACGATGGCCGACCTGACAGACTATAATCTGATGAATTCGAGCGAGAAACTCCAGTTCGAGACCCTCGCCGGAGTGTATCAGGACACCAATCAGAGCATGGCCAACCAGCTGCGGCTGGACGACCTGCGCAACGAGCGGCTGAAAGGCATCGCCCGGGGCATCGACACCTACTGGCTGAACGAACCGCTGCGCACGGGATTCACCCACAGGCACAACATCTACGCCGAGGGCGGCGAGGAGAAGATCCGCTACGGCATCGGCCTGAGCTACGGCGAGGTGCAGGGCGTGATGAAGGGTTCCGACCGTCAGACCATCGGCGGCAACATCGACCTGATCTACCGGACCGGGAAATTCCAGTTCAGCAACAAACTCACGCTCGATTATCAGAAAACCAACGATCCCGCGGTCCCCTTCTCGGAGTATGCGCAGGCCAACCCCTATTTCAAGAAGTACAACGACGAGGGGCGGATCGACCGCTACCTCTATTATTACCAGGACCCCGAGCTGCTCGAAACCGAGGCCATCAGCAACCCGCTGTGGAACGCCCACCTGAACAACTACGACAAGGGCGACCAGTTCGGATTTACGAACAACTTCATCATCGAGTGGTTCGTGGCGAAGGACCTGCGGGTGCGCGGCAAGTTCGGAATCACGCACGCCACGGGAACGACCGACACGCGCCTGTCGCCCCTGCATACGGATTTCGACGATCTGGAGGAGACCGAAAAGGGCCTTTACACCCACTCGACGACCAAGCGCACCAACTACGAGGGCGACCTTACGGCGACCTACGGCCGCGTGCTGGCCGAGAAGCACATGCTCAACGCCGTGGCGGGATTCAACTTCAACGCCACGAAAAGGACGGCCAACGGATACAAGGCCAACGGCTTCACCGACGACCAGTTCGGCGCTCCGTCGTTCGCGAACGGCTATCCCGAGGGCGGCAAGTCGACCTACTCCGAGAGTCAGACGCGTGCCGCGAGCTTCTACCTGAACGGTGGCTACTCCTACGACAACCGCTACCTGCTGGACTTCAACTACCGCAGCGACGGCGCGTCGATGTTCGGCACGAACAACCGTTTCCGCAACACGTGGTCGGTGGGCGTGGGCTGGAACATTCAGAACGAGCGGTTCCTTCGCGACAGCAAGTTTTTCCAGCTGCTCAAGCTGCGCGCCTCGGTGGGTAATCCCGGCAACCAGAATTTCGCCGCCTACCAGGCCTTCTCGACCTACGCCTTCAACGGCTGGATGACCAACATCTTCGGCACGGGCGTGATCCTGAACCAGCTGGGAAATCCCGACCTCGCCTGGCAGGAGACGGTCAACTACAACGTGGGAACCGACGTGACCGTGTGGGGCAACCGGGTCAACGTCACGTTCGACTACTACGTCAAGATCACCGATCCCCTGCTGGCGATCATCACCACGCCCGGTTCGATGGGCATCACGTCGGTGACGATGAACGCCGGGCAGCAGAAGACCAACGGTGTCGAACTGACGCTCAAGGTGTCGCCGGTCTACCGGCCGCACGACCGCATCAACTGGAACATCAGCCTGAACGGCACGCACGCCAAGGCGAAGTACGCCAAGATCGGCAATGCGTTCAGTTCGCTCAACAACGAGGGCCGGGCCTCGCTCTCGGGGATGACCCGCTACTACGACGGCGGCAGTCCCACGGCGATCTGGGGCGTGCGCTCGGCGGGAATCGACCCCGCGACGGGCAAGGAGCTGTTCATCAAGAAAGACGGCACGTACTCGTTCAGCTACGACGTGAACGACGAAGTGGTGCTGGGCGACACGGAACCCAAGCTGGAAGGCGTGATCGGCACGACGTTCTACTACAAGGGCCTGTCGGTGGGGTGTTATTTCCGCTATTCGCTGGGCGCGCAGATTTTCAACTCCGCGCTGTTCCAGAAGGTCGAGAACATCGGCACGGCCGACGTGTTCAACAACCAGGACAAGCGGGCGCTCTACGACCGCTGGTCGCCGAACAACACCGAGGCCTATTTCAAAGGCATCTCGCTGACGCAGAAAACCGACAAGTCTTCGCGTTTCGTGATGGACGAGAACTACATCTCGGGCGAATCGTTCAGCATCGGGTATGAATTCACGCAGTCGTTCGTCCGCAAGCTGGGACTTTCGGCCCTGAGCGTGCAGGCCAACATGAACGATGCGTTCCGCATCTCCTCGGTCAAGAACGAGCGCGGCATCGACTATCCGTTCGCACGGACGATCTCGTTCTCCGTGGCGGCGACCTTCTGATCGTGACAACCTCAATACAAAGCGCATTATGAAAAACAAAATACTTACATTGATCCTGCTCGCCTCGGCGTTGTGCCCGGGGTGCAGCGGCTGGTTGGACGTGAAGCCCTACGACCAGATCTCGGAAGAAGAGCTGCTCGAATCTGAAGAGGGTTTCCAGAAACTGCTGAACGGCATCTATATCGAACTCAACAGCGACGAACTGTACGGCAGCACGCTCTCCGTCGAGATGATCGAGATTCTCGGCGGCGCCTACGAGATCGGCGACAACTCCTCGGTGTGGGGCGACTATCTGGACCTCAAGGACTACGACTACAACACCGATTACTGGCGCGGCCGCCTGAACGGGACGTGGAACAAGGCGTACGCACTGATTCTGAACTGCAACAAACTGCTGAAAAACATCCAGGGCAGGCAGGCGCTCTTCACGGGACACAATTACGACATCATCCGGGGCGAGGCGCTGGCCTTGCGCGCGATGCTGCATTTCGACATGCTGCGGCTTTTCGGACCGGTCTATTCGCTCAATCCCGACGGGACGTCCATTCCCTATTACGCGGACGAGACGCTGACGCCCGAAGCCCTGCTGCCGGCCAGCCAGGTCGTCTACAAGGTTCTCCAGGACCTCATGGCGGCGCGCTCGGCCCTGCTCAACGATCCCGTGATCACCGAAGGGACGCTGATGAGCAGCGCGGGCAACGGTTCCAATTTCCTGCGTTACCGCGCCCTGCGGCTCAACTATTACGCCGTTTCGGCCCTGCTGGCGCGGGTGAACCTCTATGCCGGGCAGAAACAGGACGCCCTGACGTATGCCGTGGAGGTGATCCGCGCCTCGAACAACGGAATCTTCCCGTTCGTGGACCGCAGCCTCGTGGTGGGCAATCCCGAGGACCCCGACCGGATTTTCTCGTCGGAGGTGGTCTTCGCGCTGTCGCACGCCAAGCGCAGCCAGCTGTTTCTGAATTATTTCAACCCTGCGCGGACGACTTTCACCTTCAGGATGGAGAGCGACCTGATCTCGAAGGCGATTTTCGGAGGAGGGGCCGAGACGGGCGGTTATCAGGACGACTACCGCAACCGCGTGAACTGGAGCACGTCCGGCGAGAACCGCTATTTCTACAAATATACCGACATGGCGCAGACCGGAAAGATCCAGAACACGATGATCCCGATGCTGCGGCTGGGCGAAATGTACCTGATCGCCGCCGAGAGCCAGTCGGACGTGCTGGCCAACGGAACCTCCTATGTGAACACCCTGCGCCGCAACCGCGGCATCAGCACCTCGCTCGAGGCCCTGACGCCCGAACTGCTCAAGTACGAGTACATCCGCGAACTGTACGGCGAAGGTCAGCTGTTCTACCTCTACAAACGCCTCTTCTCGAAGGTGATCTGGTCCTATACCGACTCCCGGAACCCCGAACCGAGCACGAACCTTTTCGTCGTGCCGCTGCCCGATTCGGAGACCGAAAACCGCGAATAACCCCCTGACGACATGAAAAAGAAGCATATCATCCATTCGGCAGCCCTCTTGCTGGGGCTTTGCCTGGCGGGCTGCAAAGAGAGCCTGCCGGATAATTTCGGCGCGATCGAAGGCATTTACTTCTACAACCAGCTGACGGACAGGACCGTCGTCGACAGCGCCGCATACACGTTCATCTACGAGGACGCCGACGTGCTGGAAGTGCCCGTCCGGCTGCAACTGGTGGGACGCGCCGCGGCGCAGCCCCGGGCGGTCGATGTCCGGGTCACTTCGCAGGACGCCGAGGAGGGAACGGACTACACGCTCGGCGGCGAAGCCGTGCTTCCAGCAGGCAGCGTCTCGTTCGACTACGTGATCACCCTCAAACGCACCGACATTCTGAAGGAGAAGACCAAAAACCTGCTGCTCGAACTGCGGGCGAACGAGAACTTCATCATTCCGTTCACCAGCCAGGTTCAGTCGGGTGGCGACACGGTGTCGGCGGTGACCTTCAAAATCAACTTCTCGGACCAGTTCACGGCGCCGCCCGCAGGTTGGCGCAGTCTGTTCGTGGGGCCTTTCTCGCAGCAGAAATTCGAACTTATCTGCGACGTGATGGAGATTCCGAGGGCCGATTTCAACGAGGTCGGGAAGATCACCAATGCCAAATGGCTCTACATCGAGAGCCGGATGATCAATTATGTCAGGGATCAGGAGAAGTTGAAAGCCGGGGGAGAGCCTTATGACGAACGGGCTTTCGACGAGAACGGCAACCCCCTGCAATTCTAATATGGAAGGAGTATGACGATGAAACGATTTTTCTGCATATCGGCCCTGTTTCTGTGCGCGGCGTGCGCCAACGATCTGGGCAACTACGACTACCGCGACCTCACGGAACCCGACATCACGGGCATCGAGGCGAATATCTCGGTACTGACCCATGCCCGGCTGCAACTGACGCCCGACCTGGGCGGCAACGATTTCCCGGACGACCGCTATTCGTTCGAGTGGCGGACGCTCGCCCGGAGCGCCGATGAGACGGTGACGGTGATCGGCACGTCGCGCAATCTGGATTACGAGGTGGCGCTTCCGGCGGGCGCCTATACGCTCTTCTTCAAGGTGACGGAGGATGCCAGCGGCGTCTACTGGCAGACGAGCAGCGAATTGCAGGTGAGCGAGGCCACCTCCGAGGGGTGGATGGTGTTGTGCGCCGACGGCGACGACGACCGGGCGCGCCTCGATATGGTCTCCGCGGTGACGGGCGAGACCTACACCGACCTGCTCAAGGATAACGGCATGCCCGAAATGAAGGGGCCGCGGCGCATCCAGTGGTCGCGGTTCGCCGACGCCGATTCGCCCTACTACCTGCTGACCGACGACGGCGCCACGCGTCTGGGCCGCAACGGCTTCGAGTGGAAGGAAGAGTACCGGCTGATCTACGAGATGGGCAATTCGGACGATCCGCGCCCGTGGGTGATCAACGACGCCTCGGGGTCCAAGATGATGGTGAGCGATTCGAAAACCTATTATGCCGAATGTCTGGTGTCGGTCGGTCTGTTCGGGCCGATCGGCGACACGCCGCTGAACGCAGCGCCGGTGATCGGGTCCAACATCGTGACGCAGAACATTGTGGTTCCCGTCGTGATGATGTACGACCTCGACGCGAAGCGGTTCGTCGGTTATGCGCCCAACCTGCGGTCTCCCGACGTGGGCGGATACGCCCCTTTGCAGGAGATGAACGACCTGGTGAAACTGCTCGGAGAGATGGACAACGGCGGAAGGGTCACCGGAGACGCCTTCGCCGAATTCCCCCAAGGGCTGGATTTCGTCTGGATGGAGAATACGAAATACGACCCGAACAGCACGAATATGGGTGTCGTCTACACCGTATTGAAGGACGGGGACCGGTATTGCCTCTACGGGACGCAGCTGGGCGAATTATGGAGCGTCGTCACCGTCGGCGATTGCACGCAGGCCTTGAGCAGGGCCTATTACGGCGACCTCTCGGGGTGTACGAACATCGCGCGGGCGGAGCATTTCGCATTCAGCTCGTTGAAAAACTACATGTATTATGCCGTGGGCGGGACGGTTTACCGCGTGGATCTCTCGGAAAAGCCCCTGACGGCGACGACGCAGTTCACGCTCGTCGGGGAGACCGTCACCTGCCTGAAATTCAATATCTACCGGCAGAGCGCCAACCTCACCCGCACGTACGACCTGGTGGTGGGCAGCGTGAAGGACGACACGGGCACGCTGCGGATTTACGAGGGCTTCAATTCCGACGGAAATTTCCGGGGCGTGGCGCCCGAGGTCCACACCGGGCTGGGGCGGATCGTCGACGTGGCTTACCGTGAAATGCTGAAATAACCGAAACAACGATAAACCGAACTGATTATGAAAAACTGGATTTATGCCGCTCTGGCGGCGCTTTTCGCGACGGGGTGCGCTCCGCACGGAGGCTACACCCTTACCGGGGAGGTTCCCGAAGCCTGGGAGGGCAAGCCCGTGGTGTTGTTCACGACCGACGCCGGGCAGGCCGAGGCCATCGACAGCACGACGGTGGCGAACGGGAAATTCCGTTTGCAGGGCGTGCTGGATGCGCCCCGCAACTGCCGTGTGGCCGTTTATCTCGATCCCGAAAACCGGTCGGACAGGAACCTGACGGTGACCTTTCCGGTATTTCTGGACAGCACGGCCGTGAATGCCGTGTGCGACGCTTCGAAAAGCGATCCCGTCTTCACGCTCGCGGGCGGCGCCACCCAGACCGAGTGGCAGGCTTACCGCGCGGCCCTCGAACCGCTGGCGGAGGAGCGCAACCGTGCATTCCGCGACTATGTGGAGGCTTTCTACAACGGCGGGGACGAGGCCAAAGGGATCGAACTGGCCCGACGGGTCGATGAAAAGGCCGGCCTCATCCGGGATTTCAAGATCGCTTATGTGCGGGAGCATCCCGCTTCGGCGGTCAGCCTCGCCATCGTGCAGGAACTTTGCGACCGCCAGTCGCGGCTGGATCGGGCGCAGATGGAGTCGCTGATGGATGCGCTCGCCCCGCAGGCGAGGGAGTCGGCAGCCGGGCGTTACGCCGCGGCGTGCATCCGCGACAAGCGGATCGTGGAGGGACAGCCGCTGCCCGACCTCGAACTGCCGGATGCGGAGGGCGTCGTGCGCCGGGTGTCGGATTTCATCCGTCCGGGACATTACACGCTGGTCGAAATCTGGGCTTCGTGGTGCATGCCTTGCCGGGGTGAGATTCCGTTCGTCCGGAGGGCTTACGACAGATACCACCGGAACGGTTTCGACGTGCTTTACGTGTCGATAGACAGCGACGCCGGAAACTGGAAACAGGCGCTCGGCGAGGAAAAGATGCCGTGGCCCCAGCTGCTCGACACGGGCCGCACGAGTTTCACGACGTATGAAACCTCGGCCGTGCCGACATCTATCCTCGTCGACGGCGAAGGCCGCATCTGCCGGCTCAACGCCCGCGGCGGATGGCTGGACGGCGTGCTGGAGGAAATTTACGGAAAATGATTAACCGAAACAGGAATATGAAGAAAATCTTATTGTTCGTGCTGGGGGCGGCTCTCTGCGCCTGCACGTCGAAAAATCCCGACGACATCGTGGTGAACGTCGAGGTGGAAAACATGACCGTCTCCAACGTGGGGCTGCTGATCGACCGTTCGACATCTTTCACCATCCCGCTCGACAAGCACGGCAAGGGCCGGCTGGTGATTACCGGACTGGGAAACATCTATCCGCGCGTGATTTACGGGCAGACTGCGAAGATGGCGTTCATCGGCCGGGGCGAGGAGGTGACGCTGCGCTTCGACGGCCGCAAGTTCAAGGATGGCTTCCGGGTCGAAGGCCGCAACGTTGAGGCCAACGAGTACCTGCAAACCATGACTCTGCCCGAGTTCAACGCCTATGACCTGCCCTGGGAGGAGTTCTTTGCCGAAATCAACCGGCTGGCGGACGATGCCGTGCATCTGATGAAGGCCCGTAAGCTGGAGCAGACGTGCCCCGATTTCGCGAAGGTCGAGGAGGCGCGCCTCCGCTATCTCTACGCGCAGACGATGGTGATGTATCCGATGGGGCACCAGCTGATGGGCGGCGATCCCGATTACCGTCCCGGCAGGGAGGTTTACGACGCCGTGGGGAAGATGGTCGTGGAGCGCGAGGACTTGGCCGACGTGGACGTCTACCGCGATTTCATCCATTTCGCGATCCCGCTGGTGCTCGAAGGGCAGGGCCGCGAATTCGGCGATCCCTACACCCGCACGGTGGCGACGATGCGTTACGTCGCCGACAATTTCACCGACGAGAAGGTGAAGCAGACCATGCTGCGGCTGCTGGCGATCGAATACATGCAGAACAACGGCGTGCGCAATACGGCCGAATTGCAGAACATAGCGAATGCCTACATCACCGACCCGCAGATGCTGCGCGAATACAAGGAGGAGTTCGAAAGCCACGACCTGACGGCGCCAGGGCGCCCTTCGCCCGATTTCACGGCGACGGACCTGGCGGGAAAGAGCTATACGCTCGCCGATTTCAGGGGCAAATACCTCTATATCGACATGTGGGCGACATGGTGTGCCCCCTGCAAGGCCGAACTGCCGCATTTCCGCGAACTGGTGAAGAAGTTCGAGGGCCGGAACATCGCTTTCCTGGGGCTTTCGGTCGATAAGGACAAGGCCGCCTGGGAGAAGATGGCCGCGTCGGGCCAGTTGGCGGGCGTGCAGTTGCTGCTGGGTTCCGGCAGCCGGTTTCAGAGCGACTACAACATCGAAGGCATTCCGCACTTCATCCTGCTCGACAAGGAGGGGAAGATCGTGAACGCCGACATGCTCCGGCCCTCGTCCGAGGATACCGAACGGATACTGAACGAACTGGAAGGAATATAGATACCTGATTTTTAACTTTTTAAAACCAAAGCATTATGAGAAAATTATGGCTTATGTTGCTGATCGGATGCACGGCGGGTGCATTCACAGCCTGCTCGGACGGTGATGACGACCAGAAGCCGTCTTGTCCGATTACGGAATATACGGTTCCCTCCACGGCCGAGATCGGCGGTTTCTACACGGTGACGGGCAAGGGATTCGAGGCTTCGGCGCAGCTTTTCCTGCGCAACGCTTCGGGCACGGAGACCGCGGCGGCCGACCAGACCGTAACGGCCGCGGGGATCGAATGTACGGTTCCGTCGACCCTCACGGCCGGCGTGTACACCGTCGTCGTGAAGCAGAACGGCAGCTGGGACCTGGGTCCGGTGCGCCTGGAGGCTGCGCAGAACCCGGTGTCGAGCGTCGTGCTGCCCGCTGCGATCAAGCTGAACAAGACGCTGGAGATCGCCGGTAACGGTTTCACCTCGGCTTCGCGCATCTTCCTGGAGACCGCCGATGCCGCCAAGACCCGTACGGAGCTGACGGCCGTGCCCTCCTCGACGGGCATCAGCTGCACGATCCCCGACGGCGTTGCGGCAGGCACGTACAACGTGATCCTCAAGCACAACAACATCGACTGGACGCTGGGCGAGAACATTCCCGCTGCGGTGTACAAGCGGCTGACGGGCATCAGCTATGCGATGTCGCAGACCTGCGATTTCTCCACCGTGGAGGGCGGCGTGGAGGCCGTGAAGGCCATACTGCTGGAGATGGCAGGAAACGATCAGGAGATGGCCGATATGTATTTCGAGATGCTGTTCAGCGAGGGAACGAACGTCGTGTCGCAGTTGTCGCTCAAATA